>Ga0081474_120818_pt1 | contig 21495 bp, 19 predicted proteins | sample OneHunmetagenome_2_FD_70978 | JGI IMG/M metagenome (GOLD analysis project Ga0081474, IMG submission 70978) | Ferrous microbial mat communities from One Hundred Spring Plain, Yellowstone National Park, USA v2 (version 2) | ecosystem: Environmental > Aquatic > Non-marine Saline and Alkaline >... | reverse complement strand
AGGTTAGGGATAGGGGTAATGGGTTGAAGACTCAGCCCGTGGTCCACCGCTGGACGAATGGAGCGGGGTGAACCACCAGCAATGAAGTGGTGAGGATGAAGGCGATGAACCACGAACCAATGAACCGCCCAAAGGGAACCCCCACCCTTCAGGGCGGGGAGGAGGTCAGGAAAGCAGAGTCCTCGCTTAAGCCAAGCGTGTAAACATACTCCTCCCTAGCTCTTGGCATTGATTCGTGATGCATTTATGAACCTCACCTCAGGCTCTGTGTTGGTTGGGGTATCTAATCCACTCACTGATCCGGCTGGGTACAGGGCCTTTCTTTCCCTTGAGATAGCTGGGTATCTATATGCAGGAAATTCCTCTCTATTCTTGGATAGGTTAATGGATAATGGAGGCAATAGAAGCGCCACGAATGCGGCTGAATTAGTGGCTCCCCTTGAAGCCGGCCAAATTCAATTCCTCTTCATATATAGATCGGCAGCCATATCTCATGGTTTAAGTTACATTCAATTATCGCCCCAATTAAGCCTAGGGAATCCATCGTTAAATAATTTCTATTCCATGTTTAATTATAGCATTGATGGAAAGACGTTCAGGGGAGGTCCTATTTACTTATATGTATCTATACCGGGAAATGCCAACAATGAATCCCTGGCGCAGCAATTCATAGTTTTCCTACTAAACGATTCCTCTTTATTATCTAAATATGGCTTGCACCCATTAAAGCCAGCGCTCTTATTTGCTTGGCGTTCTTCTATTCCTCAATATGTTAAGGAATTAATGGAGAAAGGCTTAGTGAGTTCATGAATGTCATTGAAACTACACATTATGAAGGGAAGCTTCATTGGTGCATTGAATCAACTTCATGTGTCCCATGAGCAGTTAAGCAACGAATCAAGAATGGAACCCCCATATTTCCAATAGGGATTCATTGATGTGTCGGTTTACCACAGAGGAGCATTAAAATATTTTTGAGGTATTTGTTAACGGTCATTATTATGGCGTAGTTCTTATCTTATTTGGGAAAGTATTAAAAACCCGACTTCATTTCTTTGATCGAGTAAATGGGCACTAAACTTGATGAGACTATTATGGAATTATTGAGGAGGGAGCTTGGGGATAATGCTGATCTAGCAATATCTCTATACAAGGCGTATAGGGAGAGGGGGTCAAGGGGAGTGAAGGATGAATTAAACAAATTATTAGCCAAGTATGGAATAGAGGTGTAGCATCATGAAGTACGTAATAGATAAGTTGGGACTCATTAATTTCAGGGTTTTCAAGGGGGAGAAAGATTTCGTTCTAAGGCCTGGATTAACCCTAATACATGGATCGATAGGCGCCGGTAAATCCACGTTGATTCAATCAATAGAGTACTGCCTATATGGAGAGCAACTTGAAGTGAAGGAGAAAATCGCGAGACTACTTGACTTAATTAATGAGGAGAGCGATTATGCGAAGGTCAGCGTATCCTTCATGAATGGCGATTCCGGCCTAATCATACAGAGATCGCTAGTCCGCCAACGAGACTCCGCTAGGCAGGAATTAATTATCAACGGTGATAAGGGCAGCGAGGAGGAGTTGGCTAAATTAATAGGCTTAAGCGATGATGATTTTGAGCGATTCATACTAATAACGCATAGAACCCTGGAGCAATTAGCATATGGCTCGATTCAGCGTAGAACCGTTATAATAGATAGGCTATTCGATATTGATTATATAGACTCAATAATTCGGCTTCTCCCCATAGATGCAATCAGCAGTGCAATAGAGAAAAGAAAGCAAGAAATAGCGGGGGCAGCCGAGGCAAGCGAGTTAAGGCAAAGATACGGCTCAATAGAGGCAGCCAAGCAGAGAGCAACTTCCCTGCGGGATGAGGTAGGCAAGGTAAGGGAGGAACTGGAAAAACTGAGTAGCGCCTATAGTAATCTATTGAAGAAGCGATCCGAGACCATGGATAAAATCAAGGATGTGGAGGCGCAGTATAGGCAATACGTGATTCTCAGCGAAAAACTGAAAGAACTTCAATCACGCGGTCCGATCTCGAGGGGAATAGAGGCGGAGGCCGCGAGCGATTCAGAGGCACTTAAGGCAGTGCTCATCGCTAGATTAGAGGAGAATCTAATGGAGGATGAGGCTCAATCGCTCAGCAAGGCCTCGTCGCCAGATGAATTATTAATGGCCATGTATAAGGCCATTGGGCAACTAGAGGAGAGGGCTAAAGAGATAAGCGATGATTTAAGGCAGTACAGGGAGCAAGCGGAGAAGACTAGGAGGGACCTAGAGAGATTAAGGACTAGCGTAACCATGCTTGAGGAGCGATTACACGCCCTTGAGCCCAGCTTCAAGCGGTACAGTTCTGCAGCTGCGGAGGTAGGCGAATTACCTGTCGCCAAGGCTAAGCTAGAGAGGCTACGACTAGATTATGAAGCAATCGAATCAGAGGCCCGCTACAAGTCCGCCCTTCTAGAGGTAATTAATCACTTGAGGAACCATGGAGTAAAGGACCAGCGGTGCCCAATTTGTGGATCAAAGCTAAGCATCGAGTCATTATCTACCATTAAAGTTGAAACCATTAAGGATGATGAGGTTAAGGAAATGCGGGAAAGATTGGAGAGAATGGAGAGATTAGTGAGCGAGATGGAAGTTCTTCACCCAATTTATCTTCAATTCATTGATTTAGGCAAGAGATTAGAGGAGGCTAGGAAGCAATTAGAGGATGGGATTGCCCGCGCCGAGAAAATGGATAAGGCAATTCAGGATCTAGAGAGAAGGTACGCCAGCCTCTCCAGCTTCATACCAATAGCAAGGGACAGATTAGCTAGACTGGAGGAGGTTTATGGAGAGGTCGAGAGAATTAAGAGAATTGAGGAAATAAGAGTCGAGCTACAGAAACTGGAGGATATATTGAAGAGTCATGATATTAATGTGGAGGCTGCAATAAGGCTAGAGAATGAGATAAACGATATCGGCAATAGGCTGGATGCGTTGAGGAATAAACTGGAAATACTTAGTTCTGAATATATGGAGCTGGAGTCAAAACTAAGTAAGATAACCATGGCCGGAGTCGATGTTGAGAAGGCAATCAGGGAAGTGGAGGAACTCGAGGCATTATTATCTAGGTTCCTAAGCATTAAGGATGGACTTCTAAGAGTCCAGCGCATCGCCAGGCAACGCATAATAGAGGGCATAAGAGATGAATTTGCCTCCATGTTTAGGAGAATGTATCCATACGGCGATCTTAGCGGAGTCTCCATAGAGCTGGAACAACGCGAAAAGGGGGATTATGCATATGCATTATATGCATTGCGGAGGGGTAGGAAGGTCCCCATGTCGAGGCTCAGTGATGGCCAGAGGCTCACCATAGCCATATCATTTGTTCTAGCTATGTATAAACTGGTAGAGCATAAGTTCGGCTTCATCTTAATGGATGAACCACTCCCATATGTTGATGAGAATGTTAAATCATCCTTCGCCAACCTATTGATTAATATTTTAAGGGAGGGGATATCTAAGCAAGTAATAGTTGCCACGCAGGATTCCTCCCTTATGGATTCGATAGTTGAGAAAGCCAAGCAGAGTAACATAGATATAAATATCATAAAGTTGGACAAATCCGGATAAAAGCTATAACACCAAAAAATATAGGGCTCTTAGCTTCTCGCTTTGCAATATAAGGAGCGGTGAAGTGAGGTTTACAGGAACGGTGCTCTTGGCGCGGGCCCAGTGGTATTGGTATCTTTTTTGATATGAGCCAATAATTTTATATACCTCTTTGTTATACATATAATCATAGTATTCAAACCTAGACATAATGATATAAGAGGAAACAAATTAGTAATTGATTGGTATAAGAATCTTCAGGGAGGATCCTTGATAACTGCGGAAACCTATTTAAGAATAGGTCTATATTGTAAACTGACAAAAATACACCGGAGTCTATTTTAGAAAAAGCAAAAATGGGGACTTGAAATCGGGATTCATAAATTTTGTAAATGATCTTCAATCTCAGGGGAAAGCCGGATCCTATATTATGAGATTTAAAAAAGTATTGAATTCTTGGCTCACATTTAATAATTTTGATTCAAAACCTTAAGGAGTAAAAATCAAAGGAGCTAATTTGACCTCTACAATTCAAGATGAAAGACCCCCTACTAAAGAAGAATTGGATAAGATTTTAAGGAATGCAAGTTTGAGAGGGAGAGCTATTATTAGTATTCTAGCATTTTCAGGGATTAGGCCTGGATCATTGGGAAATTATAATGGGATGGATGGAATAGTTTTGAAGGACATTGAAGGTTTAGAAATTACTAAAAGGAATAAATTTCAAAATTTTCCCAGCGATGCTTAAAATTCGTCCTACCTTAAGTAAAAAAAAGGAATGCATATTTTTTACATTTTTACCTGAACAGGCATGTAAATATATCAAAGATTACCTTGATTTTAGATTAATAAAAGGGGAAAAATTGAACCTAGAAGGCCCTCTCATTATTGAAGATCCAAGGGGATCACATTCAAAAAATACTGGTTTCATTTCAACCCCTTTTCTATTAAGGGATGTAAGAAAGGCAATCAGAAAAGCTGGTTTTTCCCTCAGACCCTATGTTATGAGAGTATATTTTGCAAGTGCAATGGATATTGCGGAAAGTAAAGGACTAATTTCTCATTCATGGAGAGCCTTTTTCATGGGACATAAGGGGAATATTGAGGCAAGGTATTCCACAAATAAGAGATTACCTCCAGATGTAATTGAACAGATGAGGGAAGCATATAAGAAATAAATGCCAGAAATATCTAAATTACTGAATTACCACAAGAGGAAAGCAACATCAATGAAATAATTAAAAAAACAAATGCTTTTAATAGCCGGTTCCAGGAAAGAGGAGATTGAAAAATGGACATTTCTGAAATGTCCAATGAAGAGATCACTCAAAAAAATCAGGGAAAAACTCGTGGGATCCATCAAGGAAAATCTAGTAAAGAATGCAAAAGATCAATTTGCCATTAACAAAGATAAAGTAGAGGATTTCATTTCTAAAGGTTTTGAAATTGTTGCGGATCTTGGAAATGGAAAAATCATTATGAAAATGCCTTGATTTTATTATTTTAAGTTATTTTAAATGAATTTAATAAGTAAAGCTAATAAAAATAATAGAGTTATTTATGAAAAATTTAGTAAAAGCTCTACATTCAAGAAAATAATCCTCAGCTATGAAGCTTACTTAGAATGGGCAGATCATATTCCCTTGATGCAAATTAGAAAAAGGCTGAACTCTGCCACCAGTAACCATGCCCCTTAAACTGATTAGCACCTTATCTGACTGGGCTGGGTCCCTCTAAAATTCTAATTCGTACAGCATGTATTTATTATGGCATTTAAACTAATAATGGGAATTATTTTTAGAAAAATTTATATTTTACTTATTTGATATAATATTTATGTTAACATTGACAAATTTTGAAGATCTTCTGGAAAAGATCAAAAATATTACTACACCATACGAATATTATTCAATTAAGGAAATTTATGAAAAAAATAAAGATCAATTAACACCAGAACAGCAGCAGATTATAGAAGAAGAATACAAAAAAAAAGGCTTCCGTGTTAAACCAAAAAAATTATGAAAGAAAAATTAAAGATGGAGCAATAATTATAACTATTGGCATTGATCTAACAAATAATGGAGAAATTAGTGATATAAATTTTGAAAAATTTAAAAAATATATAAGCAAGGGTAAGGAAATAACCAAAATTAATAAACAACACTTATTGGAGCTAATACCTAATGATTTATCTCCTAAAACTATTGATAAATATATTCAGGAATATATTATTGATATGAAAAAAATTGAGGAAAAAGAAGAAGTTGATATTAACCTATTATGCCTATTTCATAGAAAAAATAGTATATTAGCTCCTAAAGGTAGGGATGGATTTATACATATCAGGTTTTTTAATGAGAACTTAAATTTTTATGAAATTGAAGATTCGAAGCCGGTAACTTATTCCTTTGAATATAAAAAAGAAACAGCGTATATTGTTAAGAAAAATGATATAAATGATATGCCTGTTATTAAAAAACAACCATTTGAGGCTAATGTCAAAGGTTATTTGCATGTTGATTATAATGATAATAATAATACAATTTCAAGGGTGGCAACGGTTACATTTGTTATAGAAAATTTAATAAAAAATGATAAGAATTTTGACTATGATTATTTTTTAAGAAATGTTGAAGATTTTTATATTGAATTAAAAAATGAAAATAATTCAAACGAGAAAAAAATTGAAAATGATATTGAAAATATTTGTAAAGACAAATGTATAAGAAAAATACAGGTAAAATACGAAGAAAAAGATGAAATAAGAGAATTTGTTACTTTTGAAGACTTCTTATTGATAAATATATGGAATGAAATTGTTTATCCAATTAGAAAAAATATATATAAAAAAATTGAACCAATAAAATTATATAAAGAGCCATTGAACCCTGCATTGAAACCTGATATATTTATTGAAAATATCAAAAAACAGAAAGAATTTATTATGTTCCAAAGTTCAAATATAGTATTGGATAAAGCACCGGAACTTGAAAATTATGATTTGAAAAAAATTCCTGACTATTTTATTGAAGATATATTAGAGTTTTTAGGAGGGAAAGATATTAAAAAGAAAAAAGGATATATTGTTAAAAACTATATAGAAGAAATTAAGAAAAATGGATTTGAATTAAGGGATGCAATTGCTTATGAAAATTATGTTTGTGTAATAGGTCCTTTGGATGAATATAATATGAAGGATTTTTATCAAAATATAATCAATTTTGATGAGGGAGGGTTAAAATGGGGTATAGCTTGGTTAATTTTGTTTGGTGATATGGCAACAACTAGTGCCACTTACTTTATTTTATATAATAGCGAAATAGAAGAACATTTATCAAAGAAAAAACCCTCTCCTAAAGAACTTAAAAAAATTACACAAAAAGCTATTTTTGACTTTGAATTTTATTATGATATAGATATTGTCAATGCCGGATTATTTAAAGAAACATTTGAAAATATTAAAAATACATTTAAATTAAACTATTACCATAAGGTGCTTCTGGATAGACTTCAATTGTTTTCAAACTATGAAATAGCTGAAGAAAATAAAGAAATTACTAGATTGTTAATAATATTAACGGTAATATTAATATTATTAACGGGGGCATTAGTAATATTGGATATTCCACGTTATTTTATCAAATTCATATTGGATATTCCACGTTATTTTATCAAATTCTAATTTATTCAAACAGAACAGACTGATACTAATGCACATTCGACACCGCCTTCTGCCCCCAGTTTAGCCTTATAATTCTGTGGACCAGGCAGAAGATCAGGACGACAGGACCCGCAGACTGGGAGGTGGGAGGACCGCTGGACAGACCGACTGCTGTATGGAGACGCCTGACCGACTGGCTGGGCTGAAAAACATGGGCTTTGGACTGGGCACCGCAAGATCTGGTTGAGACCGGGCTGTGCTGGAATGTCTGGGACCGGAGGCTGGCAGACCTGAGGACGGAGTGGCAGGGGGCTGAAAGCCCTGACTAAGTGGCCCTCTGAACCTTTCTGAACCCCTGAAAATTTCCATGAAATCCCTGATAGATCTCCTGCCTTTTCAGATCTTTTAGAAGTGAATGCCTTTGAAAAGTGTTCCTGATATTTATCTCTAGTTTTTATCAGTATATTTTTTTATTAGGCTATTGGATTCTTTTTTCTGTTTTGTTGGTGCTGTTTTTTCTTTTTCGCTTCTGTTATTTTCATCTGCTATCTGTTTTTATTTTTTATTTATCTTCAGGGCGGGTCCGCCTTGAGATCCCTCAGGATGGGCTGGGCACCACGGCAGGGAGAGACCGTGGTCTATGATTTGGAATGGATAATCTTTTATCCATCACCCCCGTCCGGCCATCGTGCTTATTATCAATTAATCAATGCGCATCACTCCAGCCCTAGCCATGGCACCGGGGGCTTCAATGTTTTACTGTGCCGATAATGCGGCGTGAAGTGTGAAGTTCTATTCCTTGATAAATGTATTACAGGGAAGATAATTATCTCAAGCAACAGCTGAGCTGAAGGCATTAAGCTTTTATGGCGGACCCGGTGGGATTTGAACCCACGACCTACGGCTTAGAAGGCCGCCGCTCTGATTCCATGCTGAGCTACGGGTCCTCTAATTAAACCTTGGCTTTATTTGTGTTTTTAACGTTGTCGTCATATTGAACAAAGTTAATCTTTTAACATCAGAGACCCGTCCGTGAGGGCGGGGGTAGTTTACTGCTAACATAGCTGAAATTCGCCATTAATTGGGAATTATTTTTCAATCAACTTTTATTGATTGAGAAGTTAAGGGAAGAGCCTCGAGTTCGGTGAAAACGATGCAAGTATTTAGCACCGACAGGGTTAAATTAATGTAGTTATCGGTTACTCATGGGTTTTTGGAGCAGCATAGTTAGGAATAGGCCTTTTATGATTGGAATTATATTAGGCATATTGACCATAATTGTATCCATTTATGTTGAGTTTCACCCATATGATGTAAGCATGATAGGAAGTGGAGTAATCATGCCGGGCAGCATTAACTCATCAGTGTCCTTCACTGTTCCCCCAACCAGCATAGTCGTGGTTCAATTAAGTAATGGGACAGGCAATTTAACAGTGTCGTATTATAGGGTGGTTCCAGACACTAATTATACGGTGCCAAGTTCCACTGTTATCAATTCAACCGATGAGTACCATTTCTTCACCATGATAACCAATATGACGCTCAGCAATGCTTCGGTATCTATGCATTACCGAGTTTATGAGCTAGATAGAACCTATATTTTCTGGGTGCTTTTATGGTTATCATTGATCTTATTCATTGCCACTATAGTTCTAGTTGTGTTTGGGTTTTCACAAATAATAAACGAGGTATATAGAGAAAAACTTAAAAGCAAGAAATAATCGAAACTAATATGCGCAAGGAAATTTGGATTCTCGCGCTTGCCATCGCGCTAGCGATGGGCTTAGCGCTGGTAGCATATGCGCAGCAAATGCCGCAAACAGTTAATATATATGAAGTATCCTCAAGCCAAGTACCGCAGTACTTCTCCTCCGGAAAGATAGATATCTTCCTTAATCCATGGGCATTGCCACCCAGCACTCTTTCCCAGCTCTCCAGTAATCCCAATATAACATTCGTGTCGCCGGCGCCTATATCAATATATGATTACCTCTTTAACCCATATCCAAGCAATACGACATTTAACCCATTCGCATATAGATACGTTAGATTCCTAATGAATTACCTAGTTGACAGGAGCGGCGTCATATCGCAAGTATTCAGTGGGAATGCTCAACCCATGGTTGCTTGGCCATCAATATTCGCCCCCAACAACTATAAACTAATATTGCCATCAATATTAAAGTATAATGTGCATTATGATCCCTCCTTCGTGAATGCATCGATTTATGCTTACTTCGTAAAGCTAAACAAGACAGATCCAGTTTGGCATGGAAGGATCCTATACATAAACCACATGTGGTATTACCTACCGCCAGGTTCATCAGCGCCTCAACCAGTGACCATAAAGTTCTTCATTAGGAACGACGATGAATTCAGGTATAAGATGGGTCAAATGTTCATGGCCTCGCTCCAACAATTAGGCTTCACGGTTCAGCCAGAGTATGGCAGTCTTAGAGATGCCTTAACTATCGTGTACGGTAGCAATCCCGCCAATATGAGTTGGAGCATATATACCGAGGCTTGGTCAGTAACTCCAGAGCCTTGGGATACTGGTGCTGGCGATGCTTGGTTCGCCACTTGGTATGGCAATGTTCCTGGATGGGGCACTCCAGGCTGGTATAATTATGCTAACTCCACGATAAATAACTTGACATATATGGTTGCCACAGGCAATTTCTCCTCTCTGGCTCAATTTGAGAAGTATTCCGAGTTATCGGATTTAATGGGATTCCAGCAAGCAATAAGGGTATGGATAGTATATAGGGCCGTATCATACCCAGTGCTGAATAGCGTTAAGGATTACTTGCCGAGCCTCATGGGGCTCGAGAGCTTCAACCCGGTTGGTGTAAAATTCGCCTATAATGCCGCTCATCCAAGTGTGCTGAATGTCGGCATGCTTCATGTGGCTCAGTTCCCGTGGGATCCAATAGGATGGTATTACTCCATTGATTCATACAGCGCCGACGTGTTCGGCGGATTCCTATTTGACCCATTCATATTCTATAGCCCCACCAGTGGGGAGCCCTTGCCATTTAGAGGCGCATGGAGAACCGTCATGAATGTGAATAATGCTGCAGCAACGTACCCTGTGCCGCCCAATGCGGTTATTTGGAACGCAACGCTGGAGAAGTGGGTGCCTGTTGGGCCCGGCAATACTGCTAAGGACATAGTTTATCTATACTTCAATGGAACCTGGCTTGGCACTAATTGGCAGGATGGTCAACCCATAACCATGGCAGACATCATATTTAATTATTACTTATGGTTCGATTTGGCTCAGCTCGGCAAGGATCTTGGCCCCAGCGCCAGCGCATTATCTGACCTCCAGGGAATAATTTCGCCGACTACGTCGGAGATAGTTGGTTTACAGTTCTTCAACAATGGAACTGTGGTGGTTTATGGGAATTACTGGTTCCCCGATCCCAACATAGTTGCTGCATACTATGCACCGGGACTATATTCCATGGTTGTTCCATGGCAAGTATATGCCGCTATGTTGCAGGACTTCGTCGAGGGCAAGGGTGCATTCACCAGCAGTGAGGCTTCATCCCTTAATACGCATCAAATAGATATTAGCCAAGCCGGTGACGCCGCAATACTTGCTGGCATATTGAAGAATTGGACCGCAACTGGTTATGTTTGGGATAATGGGTCTGTCTTTAACATAAATGGCGTCTCATTCCTATCCACTAGCCAGGCTGTTCAGGATTACCAGGATGCATTGAACTTCTATAATACATACGGCAATATGTTCATAAGCAATGGACCATATATATTAAAGCAATTAATAACCGTTACTCCACAATCGGCAACCCTTGTTGCATGGAGTGGATACCCATTCAATTATAATTATTGGTTCAACAAGATATATGCATCGCAAGGCATTACGTCGTTCCCGCCACAAGGAAACTTCGCGCCGTCAGTGGTTGGTTTCTCTCCAACTAGTATAGTATCTAACCAGACCGCCTCATTCACGATAAAGGTTCAAGGAGTTGGTAATCCAGTGGCTACAATTTACTTGATTAATCCATCCACCAGCAGTATATTGTACAATGCAACGGCCACTGGAGCTAATGGTATAGTTAATGTGACTGTTCCAGCGACAGTTACGGCGATGCTCCAGCCGGGAACTTATGAGGTTCTAGCCGTGGTTCACACTACTGTTACTCCGATACCGGCTCAATATGAGGCGACTGTTCTTGTTTCGCCGCCGCCTCCGCCGCCTACCACTACGTCTCCGCCTACTACGTCTACTCCGCCGCCTACCACTACGTCTCCGCCTTCTACGTCTACTCCGCCGCCTACCACTACGTCAAGTTCATTATTGATAGCTGTAGTTGTCATAATAGTCGTCGTAATTATAGCGGTTGGTGTTTGGTTGGCTCTTGGTAGGAAGAAGCAGTAATATGTTTCTGGTGGCTAATTGAAAATAAATTTATTTTTATTGTCTTCTTGGTTTGCTTTATTTATTGATTTTTGTTCTTCTTTCTGTTTTATATATTTTTCTATGTATTTTATCGTTTATTATTTTTGGGTAAAATTAATAAATAGGTAATGCCCTTGCATTGATATGGGATTATTAAGGTCGCTGGGCTTTAGAGCGATAAACCTAGTGCTGATCTTAATAGTTGTGTTATTCATCATATCATACGCATTATCAGGACCTGCATCGTCAGTGCTTGAGAATCAGGTGAAGATAGAGGCAAGAGCAGTGGCGCAGGCAGTGCTTAAGCACAACCCGAATGCTGCATCACAGGCCCAGCAAGTGTATAACACTATAGTAGCTCAACTAGAGAAGGCATATGGCTTGAATCAGCCCCCAATAATTAGGACGTTCTATATAATGTGGGACATGCTTAGCTTTAACTGGGGATACTCATTCTTTCCCCAGAATTATGGGGTTAGCAATGGTAAGGTAGTCAATATAATAGCGTCAGCGCTTCCTGGAACCATCATACTTGATACATTTGGCATATTGCTTAGCGCAGTGATCGGCATTTATATAGGAACGCGGTCCGCATTAAGATATGGCTCAATTAGTGATAGGGGAGTTATGTATTATGCAGCCATATCTAATGGATTGCCTCAGTGGTGGGTTGGCATAGTTTTCATAATAGCCTTCGCCGTAATGCTTAGGGAGATCCATTCACCAATATACTTCCCCTTTGGCGGAATATTGGATCCCCAATACTTCGGCACTTGGTTAACTAATCCGGTAGCGGTTTTCGCCAATATATCTGCAATAATTAACTTACTATGGCACTTGGCTTTGCCATTACTCACGGTTCTAATAGTTAATATTGGTGGTTGGGCATACTTCGCTAGGACCGTGGTTCTAAACGTCGCGCAGGAGGACTTCGTGACGGTGGCTCGGGCAAAGGGCCTCTCCGAGAACCAAGTCGTTAATAAGTACATAATTAGGCCAGCCGCTCCAGCCATATTGACATCTATTTTAATAACCATACCCTTCGTGCTCTTCGGCGGCTTCTTAGTAACTGAGGTGGTCTTCAAGTGGTGGGGTCTTGGCTATGTATATAATATCGCTATAACTGCTGCCGGCACGCCCGATACGCCTGTGGTGGTTGCGCTCACTTATGCTTCTACCCTGCTTTATATAGTAATAGTATTTGTGCTGGAGATTCTTTATATAATGCTTGACCCAAGGGTGAGGGAGCAATGAGCAGCCAGGAAAAGAAGGAGAAGAGACGGGGCTCGGGCTTCAGGATTCTTGGAATGTCGCCAAGCGAGATAAGCAGAGAATTCTTCAGCAGCAATACAGGTAAGGTAGCATCGGCATTATTCATTATTCTAGTTGTCGTATCTATATACTCCTACTTCGCTCTGCCTCCGAATTTCGGCGCGATGTGGAATAATCCATCCTATTGGAAATTTAATCCTGTTGATGCGCCGCCAGCTTGGGTCAATTACTTAACTACGCAGAAGTTGGCTCCTCAAGCGGAGATTACTCCGCCTCAATCAGTGGTTCAGTACCATGGCGTAACATATATAACATCCACGATCAGCGTAGCGGATCCATATACCGTCCCGTGGCAGGATATATATGTGCTATTTAATGGCATACCAGCCAATGCATCAGTGGCTCTTCAATTAACTATATATAGGCCAGATGGCTCATCCATAACTATTGGACCATTAACTCCCTCAGGTGGTTATATTGATTTGGCCTCATCCTCGCAAGTGAAGGATCAAATACTCAACTTCTTCTCAAGCAATGGTCAATCAGTGAACCTAGCTCCAACCCAATCAGCAGTACCGCTCCTATTTCAAGCCTATAAGAATGGCAAATTAACATCGCTGAACGGTAATTACACAATAAAGCTGCTTGCCACCGTGTTTAATGCTGCAAGCGTTGGTTCTTCCCCATTATCCATAATAATGAGAGGTAATGCCTATGGCCTAATGGGTACGGACTTCGAGGGGCACGATTTATGGGAGGGATTACTGGCTGGTTTTCCAATTGATCTGGAAATAGGAATAGTATCGGCCTTAATAACTATGGTGATAGCCATAGTGGTGGGAATAATGTCGGGATACTTCAGGGGCTGGATAGATGAGGTTCTAACGAGGATAACCGACCTAGTCATAACTCTTCCCGCATTTCCGCTCCTAATAGTATTCTCAGTTCTCTTTGCCTGGAGTTTATGGGATGCAATAATATTCCTCTCCATATTATCGTGGGGAGGCGCGGCGAGGATAATTAGGTCAATGATAATGCAGATACGTGAAGCTCAATATATTGAAGGCGCAAAAATAGTAGGCGCTCGCGGCTCTTGGATCCTCAGGAATCATATACTTCCCCAAATCATGCCGTACTCCCTCTACTTGCTGGTGACTAGCGCGCCTGGCGCTATTTTGACTATTTCAGCATTGAATTTCTTGAACCTGGCCGGCAGCGCTTACCCCACGTGGGGTAATTTATTGTATTGGGCTGATGATACTGGCGCATTATATGCCGGGATGTGGTGGTGGGTGATTCCGCCCGGCTTATTGATAGCATTCGTGGCGGTAGTATTTATATTAATAGCAATAGCAAGCGAGCCCGTGGTTAATCCAAGGCTGAGGTATGGGTGATCGGGATGCCTCTGCTCGAAGTAGATAACCTCAGGCTTTATTACTCCACAAGCAAGGGAATAGTGAAGGCCGTGGATGGGGTATCCTTCGATTTAGACGAGGGAGAAACGCTTGCATTAGTTGGAGAAAGTGGGTGCGGCAAGTCCACCATAGCTAAGGCATTGATTAGATTATGGGAGAGGAACGTATCAATGGTAAGCGGCGAAGTTAGATTCGAGGGTCGCGACGTTCTTCACATAGATGCGGAGGAGTTTAGGACGCAGTACAGGTGGAAAAAAATAGCTTGGGTGCCGCAAGCCTCAATGAATTCCTTGAATCCCGTTTTAACCATTGGGGAGCAAATGATAGAGCCGCTCCTGATTCATCATGGTGTGGACAAGGATAAGGCAATGATGCAGGCAATGGATATGCTGGAGGCAGTTGGGTTACCTAGGGACACAGTGCGGCGTTACCCGCATCAATTAAGTGGGGGAATGAAGCAGAGGGTAGCCATAGCCATGGCCCTGATATTAATGCCCCGCCTCGTTATACTGGATGAACCCACTAGCGCACTTGATGTGATAACTCAAGCCAATATAATGAATCTACTTAAGAGGCTTAGACGGGAATTTAAATTGACTTATATATTCATAACTCATGATTTAGCCTTGGCAAGCGAGTTAGCTGATGCGGTTGCAGTTATGTATGCGGGCAAAATGGTGGAGATAGGGAGCGCTGAGGATATGTACACATCGCCAAAGCATCCCTATACAATTGGATTAATGGGTAGCGTCCCCACCCTTAGGGGAGAGAAGAAGTTAACTTTCATGCCTGGTGAAGTGCCTAGTTTAATTAATCCACCCACTGGTTGCCGCTTTAACCCAAGGTGTCCCTACTTTGCATCTAGGGATGAATTAAAGGGCCTCTGTGACAGGGATGAGCCGCCGCCCATTGATGTCGAGCATAAGGGCTCTAGGAGGCACTTAGTCTCTTGTTGGCTATATAAGTGACAATATATAAATCTATGATAGTTGTTTCTATTGTAATGAAGTGAGGATATCTTTTTAAATATTGATACTAAGGGGATATTAATGCTTGCTTCATCCATGGCTGACTCACCGTGGATAAATCCCAATCATTTAGTGGTAGCGCATAGATTAAAGATGTGGTACACAGTTCAGAGCGGCTTATTCTCTAAGACCAGATATGTTAAGGCCGTTGATGATGTCAGCATAAGCATAGGAAAGGGAGAAACAGTCGCAGTAATAGGTGAGTCAGGCAGCGGCAAGACCAGCCTGGGTAGGACGCTTTTGCGGCTATATAAGCTGAACGGTGGTACCCTAATATTTGATGGGAAGGATATAACCAAGGCAAGTGAATCCAGCATTGCTTGGTTTAGGAGAAGGGCGCAAATGATATTCCAAGACCCATTCTCGGCGATAAATCCATTCCATAATATAAAGTTTATTTTGGAGGAGCCCCTAATTATCCATGGTGTCGGCGGTAGCGCGGCCGAGAGGGAGGAAATGGTTATACGGACTCTGAATGAGATGAAGATGAATCCGCCAGAAGATTACCTATTCAAGTATCCCCATATGCTAAGCGGTGGGCAAAGACAGAGGATAGCAATAGGTAGAGCCGTGATATTAAGACCGGACTTCATAGTGGCTGATGAGCCTGTTTCGATGCTTGATGCGTCGGTGAGGGTTGAGATATTATCGCTGCTTAAGGAAATACAACAGAAGATGAATATAGCATTCCTATACATCACTCATGACATATCCACGGCCAAATACTTCAGCGATAGAATAGCGATTCTCTACGCGGGTAAGCTAGCTGAAATAGGTCCTTATAGGTCTGTCATAAAGGATCCAGCTCATCCATATACACAGGCCTTAATAGAGGCGATACCGGATCCTGATCCCTCGAATAGATTTAAGGATAGAAAGATAGTTGGAGGCGAGCCCCCCACCCTAATTAACCCACCAAGAGGCTGCCGGTTCCATCCCAGATGTCCATTTGCCATGGATATATGCAGGAGAGAGGAGCCGCCAATGGTGGAGGTCAAGAACGGCATATACGCTGCCTGTTGGCTCCACATAAAGAAGTGATTGCCACAGCTCATATTAAATGCGATTAAGCAACGGCGTTAAATTTAATTCTAAAACAGCAATATTTAAATTAATGCGTATAACCATTGATCGTAGGAATTTAGGCGATGAACTTAATGACATTATCGCTAACCCAGGCCGAGTTAAGGGTAGGGAATTAATTTCGTATGCTATTGATTACTTAAGGAGATCCCGGGAAAGCGATGATAGGTCTGCCGCTGAGTATCTTTGGGCGGCCAGTACTCTGGCTGTAGAGGCATTAGGCGCCTACAGGGAGAACCAGAAAATAGTATCGCTTCGGGATCAGTGGATGTATGTAATTTACGTTTCTATAACATTAAATAAACCGGAACTACTGCAGTGGTGGAGGACAGCCTTAGCGGTGCGGCTTGGTTATGAGGAGAGTTCAATTCCCAGCGAGGAAATACGGCTGGCTAGAAAAGATATAGAAAACCTAGTTAGTTTCGTGGCTTCTATTGTTAAATAATTCAGGTATTGGACATATCGGATCATCTCCATACATGTCACCGCCAAGGTAGTATGCACGAGCCCTATCTCCGCCTTTGCATTCCTTCTTAAATCTGCAATTACTGCACTTAGGGCCTCGCAAGTATTTCTCCGTATTCACGAATAGATCAAGTCCATTAACCAATATGTCCCTTAACGGTTTTTGCCTTATATTGCCTAGCTTCACGAAGTCGATGAATTGACAGGGATATACGTCGCCATTCGGGTAAATGGATATTATTTTTCTTCCGCATCCCCCCGTTGATTCCACGAATCGTAGATATGGCTCTGGATCCCCTCCGCTTCGTAGTGCAATGTAGATGCCGTCATATGGAGCCAGCGTTGTTTCTATCTCTAGCTTATCGGCATACTTCTCAGCATATTTAATAATGGTTTCCATGAATCTAGCGTATTGTTGCGGGGAGTACCACCACTCTCTTCCTAATTTACCGGCTCTGCCGCTTGCAGATAAGTGATAGAAAGTCACCCTATTAACTCCAATTGATGCAGCGAAGTCTATGTAATCAGCCGCTCTCTCTATATTCATGGCTGTCACGGTGAATCTAAGCCCAACATCTAGCCCAGCATCCAGCGAGTTCCGTATACCGGCTAATGCTAGTGAAAATGCTCCCTTGACTCCTCTGAATTTATCATGATATTCGGCATCAATGGAGTCCAGGGATATCCCAATATAGGAGAACCCTATCCCCTTAAGCTCCTCAGCGACCTCCCTCGTTATCATTGTGCCATTGGTCGATAATACCAGCTTAATGCCTAGTCCCGCGGCATGCTTAGCTATATCGATTAAGTCCCTCCTCATTAATGGTTCACCCCCGCTCATTAGTATTAGGGGAACCCCCACTTCCTTGAATTGATCCACTAGCCTCATTGCTTCCTCGGTGCTTAATTCGTGTTCATCCTCCATGCCTGCATCTATGTAGCAATGAATGCATTTCAAGTTGCATTTCCTAGTGATGTTCCATGAGACTATGGGCCTTACTATGCTTGAGAATTCACTTGGTTTATCAACTCCATATCTTCCTTTTATCTTAAATGATACGGTGCCGCGACCAGTAACCATTGTACTTATAGGGATCATTACGTGACTCAATAACGTATGGCTAATTTAACCTTTTTGCTTTAGGCATCGTCTTTTTAAGCGTGAATTCATCCATAGCTTTAATGACGAAGGCATCAATAAATGAGGCTGGGCATATTAATTTGGGCAAGGCAGAGGCATTGGCTAAATTAATTAAGGAAATGAAATTATCACAGGATAATTATGTAGATGATCGGTTCTACCCAAGCACCAGCATGGATGAGGATCTACAGTTAATGTTTTTTATAGCTATGACAGCAATAGATCATAGATTAGTGGTGCCAGGTCATTCTTATGAGGATGAGATGAACGGCAATAAATATAGAGGCGCAGATCTATTGTGGATAAGAGGTAAGCGCCTTTTTGATTCTGATCCATCGATATTCTCGCCAAGCAGATTAGCCACCATTGATTCATCCACCATTAAGCATTGGTTCGGCGATATTTGGGATTACGGTGTCAGGACATTTCTTTTACAGGATATTGGCATAAAAATGTCGAAGCTATTCAATTCATCCCCCACCGCATTAATAAAGAGAAGCGAGGGTTACTTATTTAATGGCGGTCATGGATTCATTGAATTGCTGAAATCGTTTTCAGCGTACACCGATCCCGTTGAGAAGAAGGCAATGCTTCTGGCCAAGTTCTTACATGGCCGTGGATTAATTAGATTCGTAGATACATGGAATGAGGAGGTCCCTGTCGATAATCACTTAACTAGAATAGCGATTAGGCTGGGACTAGTTGAGCCTTCTCAGCAATACATGGAAATGATAATGACGGCCACTCCATTTACTCCTCAGCAGGATATTGCGCTCAGATTTTCAATTAGATACGGATGGAAATTAGTGTCCATATTATCGGGGATAGAGCCATTTGTGCTGGACGATTTTCTCTGGAACTTTGGCAGAACTATTTGCACTACTGATGATCCAAAGTGCAAATACTGCCCGCTCAGTGACGTATGTAGCTTAAAGGATGCTCATCCCCGGGAACACGTATTTCATATAACTTACTGGTATTAAACAATCAAACTGGAACCTGAGAAACGCCTCTAATAAAGGGAATGGTTTCCTCATGTTATGGCTTTTTATTTTATAGTCAATCCTAGCTCTCCGCCTGAAGGGTACTGCTTCTACTGCTGAGGAGAATAGAATTGCTTATGGGGCTTCACTATTCGCGATAATGTTAAATCCATGTGGAAAGACCTCAATTTATGAAGATAAGGGCTGTAACGTTATTTAGCGAGGGAAACAAGGACCTGGCTATTCTTCCTCAACTTGATGCCGCAATCCAAAAGGCATCAAGAGAACTGAAATTAGAGGTTCTCACTAAACGAGTAACTTTTCCTTACATGGATGAAAAGAGAATAGATGTTAGTTCAATTGACTCCATGATGAATAAAATGGGATACGCATATTCTGCGTTAGCAGTTAAGGGATCCATTGATCCATCCATCTTCGTTAAATTAATGGCATCCACTAAGTCATATGGCAGCATACTGATAGATGAAGCGGATAAGGCGCCGCTGATTACTGAGGTGCTTAGGAGAATGGATTCTTCTATTTCCCGAAGATTCGCTGCATTAATTGGAAATGAACTGGAGACGCCGTATTACCCTGCATCAGTTAATGTAAGGGGCGGCATGGGCATAGCATTGGCGATTCTCTATCCTAGCGACTTAATTGGAGCGAGAAGCGTAAATGATATTAGAAATAGATTGGAAATGCTGCTGAGGAAGGCAGAGGAATTTGGGCATTTAGTGGCTGATTCAATTAGCGTGGAGTATAGGGGATTAGATGCATCTTTGTCTCCCTGGGGCTGGGAATCCACAGTGGATGTGTTGGAGCAATTCGGCTCCCGCATAGGCTCACCCGGCTTCATGAAGACGATATGGGATATCAATAGGGAATTAATGGCTCTATCGGTGAAGAATCTTGGCTTTAACGAGGTAATGCTGCCGCTGGCGGAAGATGAGCGATTAAAGGAAAGAGCTAGGGCTGGCTTCATAACTTTCAAGGATCTGGTCACATACTCATCGGTTTGCGTTGCCGGCGTCGATATGGTTCCAATACCGATGAACGATATAGATCATGTGGCTGGGGTAGTGGCGGATCTATACGCGGTCTCTCAAGTAAAGAAGAGGCCCATAGGGCTACGACTGATACCAAGCGTTAAGGAAACCGGCGACGTCGACATAGAGGGTTTTGGCGAAACTCCGGTTCTGAGAGTGAATCAATGAAAGAGCATTGCCGAAAAAGTAATTTAGCGTGAAGTCCCTCTTAATGAATATTAATTCTCCGACTATATGTTTTACTTGCTTTCTCCACTATATCTCTATCCCACTTCTCATAGTCCCAGTAACCTATTAATTGGTAAATCTCCTCCCTACTCATCATATCGCCCAATAATGATTTCTGTGTGCCCTCATTCTTAAGAGTCCTTAACGCCTTTCTCACAGCCCCCATTGCATACCTAAACGTGGTTACTGGAAAAATAACTACCTTATAGCCAAGCTCCTCAAAGCGTTTTGCAGTTATATAAGGCGTCTTGCCGAATTCCGTCATATTGGCGAGGAGAGGAGCCTTAACTCTCTGAGCCACTGTTCTGAACTCCTCCTCATCATGAAGAGACTCCGGGAAAATCATATCGGCTCCAGCCTCCACATACGCATTTGCTCTCTCAATCGCATCATCGAGTCCATTTACGTCCCTTGCATCGGTTCTAGCTATTATTATGAAGTTCTCATCACGCCTGGCATCGACTGCGGCCCGTATTTTCTTTATCATTTCATCCATTGAAACGACTCTTTTACCGCTTAGGTGGCCGCATTTTTTCGGGAATTCCTGGTCCTCTATATGAATCGCGGCTGCGCCTGCATCCTCCATGCTTCGCACAGTTCTGGCGACATTTATTGTCTCTCCAAACCCAGTATCCGCATCAACTATAAGCGGTAGATCCACTGTGCTGGATATATACGAGACTTGAGTAGCCATCTCCGTCAGCGTGAATACGCCTAGGTCAGGTAATCCAAGCATATTAGAGAATGCGGCTCCTCCGAAGTACATTGCCTCAAAGCCCTCTTCGGCCGCCATAATTGCAGTTATAGGGAGAAAAACGCCTGGAGCAATTATTATTCCATCCTTATTGAGCCTTTCCCTGAATCGCCTTCTTATCTCCGACTTATCTAGTCCTCTTCTGAATAGGATTGGGTCCATCACCATAACATAGATATCCATTTAATAAATGTTCTGCAGTGAGCTACCTCGCCCTTAAGGGCGAGGCTTCCCGCTTCCTTGCCCCGCCTTGCCCATCGTTATGGGTAGTGGGCGGAGCTCCACGGGCACCACGGGCGGCTCCCACCCTGCGTGCTTCAAATGATTAAGAGCGGAATTATAATCCCTATCAGCCCTCCAACCAGACTGGGCACTCAAACA
>Ga0081474_110160_pt1 | contig 21623 bp, 20 predicted proteins | sample OneHunmetagenome_2_FD_70978 | JGI IMG/M metagenome (GOLD analysis project Ga0081474, IMG submission 70978) | Ferrous microbial mat communities from One Hundred Spring Plain, Yellowstone National Park, USA v2 (version 2) | ecosystem: Environmental > Aquatic > Non-marine Saline and Alkaline >... | reverse complement strand
TACCTTGGCCCGACAATCTACGTCGTTGGCCCCCAATCACTAATCCAGAGGCTCGTTAGTGTCGGCATACCACAATCAAAGATTGCGCCAACAAGCCTGGACCAGTTGCCCAACCTACCTAACAATAGTGTTGTTATGATTGATTGGTCCGTGATTAAGCCCTACATAGCCTACAGCACTATAGGTAAAAACATCACGCTGAACCTGACAAGCCCAGCTGTTGGTTTGTTGGAGGGCTTGTTCGCGAAGGGCGATTTGGTCCTAGTGAACGTGAGTAGGTCCGAGGCACCAATAGCCGAACTACTCCTCTCCTACACAATGGCTAAGGGTGCGAACGTAGTTGTTTACGGACCCAATGGTGCACGCTCCTACCTAGTCCCAATGCTTGAGATGCCAGTGAATAGTAATTACACGTTGGTTGGAGCAACCGCAATAAGGACGCCGTACGGAATAGCCGTGCTGGTAGGGCCAGTCAGTCTCGAGGGACTACCAAACCTATTCTGGTACTGGCTATGGTCAATAGAGGCTGCCAAGGGTGATAAGCCAACAACAAACCAAGACCCAGGCAACGGCTTTCGAAATGTGGGTCCGTGCTACGTGTACTACTGGTATTTCTTAGGTTGGTTGCAGAGTTGGTATGGTGTGCACTCGAGTGGCAACTTCACCTTCCTATGGGACCTGCAGTCTTTGGAAAATCAGGTCGCGATTGGTATTTCTGCTTATGATTACGGCATTGCGGCTGTTCAGGACAACTACGGTGACATGTTCTACTACGACTCATGCATCTTAATGCTTAATTCGGTCTTAGGGTCAACAGCAAATCACGAGGGAGTTATAGGTGCGGAGCTACTGGGTGATGTCGCATATTATCTGACGAATAATGGTAGTGGTGGGTAGGTCCTGGCACACTTTGGTATTTAATTGGTGACTTCGATATGTACAAGAGCCATGAAGCCGCGATAAACTACCCATATCTCTACAACGCATACGTCGCCGATGGTTACGGCCAGTATAAGCCAACACCCACAGGTTTTTTCCCAACAAGGTTATTCAACATCGGTGATGCTTTTCTATCCGATATTCCCGTCAACTATGCCGTGCCCGCCAGCGCCTGGGGAGGTGTAATTATAGATGTCTCGACAACGCCGTACTACGAGAATGAGGCAGGGTACTTCGCATATAACCTAACATGGACCTTCAACTACGCCTTCCTCTTTTTAGCCGCTAGAGCTAGTGGGGCATATATTGATGGCTTCAGGGTGGGCCCCGGTGGGGCTGCGGCTATATGGCTGAAAAACTACTCACCAGGTAATGCCTATTGGTTCTACCTACCGTTCAACGCAGAGGTTGAGACCCTGTGCTGGAGCGCCTGGGCGAAGATGGCTTGGATTGCGGGCTTGGTCCCATCATCGAGCAACGCCATCTCAATAAGCACTGCATACCTCGGCTACCCACTTCAGCAACCTAATGTACCCAGCGGTTCATGGATAAGCGGCTACACGAATCACTGCCCCTCCACCGTAAACCTGAGCGGGCCATGATGAGCTAATTTAATCATAATAGCCAGTGCATCACTATGGCAAGCTTGTCCAGATTCTCGGGCGCAGCTCGGTTTAACAACAATTCTTTAAGGCTGGCCCGTATTTCCTCGTGTATATGCGATAGCCGCAACGGCAATCCTATTACTAATGTATGCCGTAGCACTAGTAATAATAACTATGAAATGGGCAAAGAACAATAAGGGAGGAAGACAAGGTCAAAAACTTCAATTACATTGAATGTTCTGATACGTTTTGTGATAACCAATGAAATCAAGTTAGAAAGTACGGAAGAATGAGTTCACGTTCTTGGTGGGGCCGCCGGGATTTGAACCCGGGATCACTCGGGATCCCGTGACCGTGGGCTTTACTTTTTGTCGCCCACGGTGGCAGCCCAAGCCGAGCATCCTAGCCAGGCTAGACTACGGCCCCGGCGCTACTTTATTGCCTTGGGTTTTTAGGGTTTTCTTTACCTTTGCCGTGCTCATTCTTCTTCATTTCCAATATGTTTACCCATGTTATGAAGCAATCCGCCACCGCATTGTCAAACCCTTTTTGTTTGCTTTCCCTGTTCATTTACCATCACCCTAAGTACTTCCTAAAGAAGTTCACGGTCCTCTCCCACGCGTCCTTTGCGGCTGCCTCGTTGTACGCTGGTCCTCCCTCCGTGGCGAAGGCGTGGTATGTCCCTGGGTAGAATACCATTTCGAAGCGCGGTTTATAGGTTATTACGGCTCTCAATAGGTCTGGTATTCCCTGGTTTATGGCTGGGTCCTCGCCCGCGTATATTGCCAGTATTGCGCCGTGTATCTTGGCAATGTCCTCAAGTCGCCTTGGGCTTCTTCCGTAGTATATCACCCCTGCGTCGATCGGCACTCTGGTCATTGCCTCGAAGGCTAACCCACCCCCCATGCAGAACCCAATTATGCCTATTTTCCGTGGTTTGTACGTGTCCCTTACGTAGTTGTACGTGCTCACTATGTCATTGATCATCCTCTCCTCAGTGGACTCCCTGTTTATGACTAGTTCATTCACTATCTCCCTCTCCTGTGGCGTTAGTGAGTTCATGAATTCCTTAATCGCGTTGATATCAGTCCTCCTCTCAGGTGGTAGTGACCAGAACCTCTTCATTACGGTCATGATGTTCTGCTCCGTAAGCAAGTCGGTTCTTCTTGAGTATAGGTTTGGGGCTAGCGCTAGGTAGCCTAGGGATGCTAACCTTCTCGCCACGTTTCGTATGAACTCTGTTATTCCAAATATCTCGTGTATAACTATGACGGCTGCGTTATAGCCCGTTTCCGGTGTTGCTGTGAATGCAGTTATTTCCGAACCATCAAAGGATCTGTACCTTATGTACTCCTCCCTTGGCATATAATTGCTGATTGATATTTGCTTTTAAGTTTTAGTTATCGAATTAATTTACCATCTAGTTCTCTGTTGTTGCTTTTGGAGATAATTTTTTAAGTTGGTTTTCTGTTCATTGTCCCGTCCTTGAGGTTTTGATTATGCCCTCCTTAAGAGATGAGATGGAGAAGAAGATTATGGAGATCCTACCGCCGGACGCAAAGTTTTCTAGGGTCGACTTTGAGGGTCCCAACGTAATAATTTACGTGATGAACCCAAGGTACCTAATGGAGCATAGTGAGTACATAAAGACCTTGGCTAAGGAGTTGAAGAAGTACATAATCATTAGGGGAGACCCGAAGGTCAGGATTAGGGAGGTTGATAAGTTGAAGAGGGTAATCACGGACATGGTCACCAAGAGCGTTGGTTCTAACGTAATCGATGATATCGTAGTTGATGAACCAACCGGTGAGGTTTACATATACCTAAAGAGGCCGGTTAGGGAGAGGGGTAAGTTGGAGAAGGATATTTTGGCCGAGACTGGTTGGAAGCCCTGGATAATACCAACGGCCCTTGAGATGGGTAAGGACTTACCCAGGTCCGACATAGATATCGTGAAGCAGATACAACTATCCACAGCCAAGGAGAGACTTGACTTCCTGAAGAAGCTTGGTATGAGGATACACAGGGAGCCTATTTACAAGGATGCGAGGATCACGGTGACAGGTCTCGGAGCCCAGATGGAGGTTGGTAGGAGCGCAATACTGGTTAGGACCAGGGAGAGCTCAATACTTCTCGATTGTGGCATTAAACCATCAAGCTCGGGGGACGAGGCACCACTAATAGATGACTTAGACCTTGACAACCTGGATGCCGTGGTGATTACACACGCGCACATGGACCACATAGGCTTTGTGCCGTACCTATTCAAGTATGGTTATAAGGGCCCGGTCTACATGACGGAACCGACGAAGTACTTAATGGAGGTTCTTCTGACTGACTATATCGAGCAGGCTGAGTCTGAGGGTAGGGTACCACCATACAGTAGGCAGGACTTGGCCACGGCGCTCTATCACGTTATTACCCTCGATTATGCCGATCATCCAACCGATATATCGCCAGACACGAAGTTGATGCTCTATGATGCAGGTCATGAGGTTGGTTCGGCAGTTGTTCATTTGCATATTGGTAATGGACTATACAACATAATATACACAGGCGATATGAAGTACGGCCCAACCAGGTTATTGAATCCAGCCCATAATAGGTTCAAGAGGGCTGAGTTGTTGATTATGGAGAGTACCTACGGTGGTAAGGAGGATGTTCAATCACCAAGGCAGGAGAGTGAGCAGAGGCTTGTGGAGCTCGTTAGGCATGCGGTGGAGCATGAGGGTAAGGTTTTGATCCCAGTCTTCAGCACGGGTAGAGCTCAGGAGGTACTGTTGGTGCTTAATGAAGCCATTAATAATAAGCAGTTGCCCAAGGTGCCGATATACGTGGATGGTATGGTACTGGAGACGCTGAATGTGCACTTAATGTTTCCGGACTACCTGAACAGGACCCTTAGGGAGATGATATACGATGGCGTCAACCCATTCCTAAGCGAGTACGTTAAGCCCATAGAGAGGGCTAGGGATCCAGAGAAGCGTAAGGAGCAGGTCATGGAGATACTCCAGGGTCCACCGGCAGTCATACTTGCACCGCACGGTATGCTCAATGGTGGTCCAATAATGGACTACTTCGTGCATGCTGCTGAGGATGAGAGGAACATGCTGGTCTTCGTATCTTACCAGGCGGAGAATACCGTGGGTAGGAGGATACAGCAGGGTGAGAGGAAATTAACGGTTAGGTATTACTCCGATAGGGTTACGCTTGATATTAAGATGAAGGTTGAGTCAATACCCGGCTTTTCAGGGCATAGCGATAGGAGGCAGTTGATTAATTATGTGAGGAATATGGAGCCCAAACCCCACAAGATAATGCTAGTTCACGGGGAACCCGCCAAGATAATGAACCTAGCACTCACGCTAGAGCTTCAGTTAAAGATACCCACCGTCTTCATGAGTAACGGAGAGAGCATAAGGCTTGTTTAATCTACCGTACACCACAAACATTATTATTGACAACATAATCACAACCACAGCCAATAACATAATTATCGTTAAAACAAACCCCTGCTTAGGCTTGTAATTAATTGCCGCCATAACATACATGGCAGCGGACCAAGTCAATGGTGATGTTGTTGGTAGCGGGTAGCCAAGCCTAGGATCCACCGCCTCAGGCAATAGGCCATGTTGCGAATGCTCAACGCACCAACTCAATAATTGCAGGGCACCTGTGGAGTTACCAACATCCTCATAGTACATGGCCAGGAATAGTGTTGTTATCACCCATGGCGGGTCTGGTGCCGTGCTATCGTAGAGGGCGTAATCGTAATGGTAATCATCATCCGGAAACCTTGCCAATCCACCATTAACGAGTAATACCTTCACTACCTTATTCACGGTATTAATAGCCCGCCCACTATGTGGGTTTATCCAACCAAGCGCTATGGGCAGGATAACTGAGGAGTCTGGTATGCCGTTTGGTTCATAAATTGTTTCTGAACCACTGCTTGTATAAAGTGTTGTTTCCATCAACGCCTGCGAGTAGAAGTCCTTCGAGTAGAAGTGGCTTTGTATGGTCTCATTTAATTCATTGGCTAACCTAAGTATCCACGTGTAGTTTAGCCCTAGGGCTCTGTATATATTCGCTGACGCGTATAGGCCAAGGTCATCTATTGCCTGTGTCCAGAAATTGTATGCATAATTATCCTCCCAAATACTTAAGTCCCTTGGTATTAAACCACCATTACTAATGATTGCGCCTTGCTCCCACATCAATGATTTGTTGATGCATGGCAAAACGGCCATAAGGAATGACTTATTATGGGTGTATTCATAGAATTGCCAAACACCCAGTTGGAATAGCCCAACACTGTCGTATTCGGGTATGCCGAAGGTGGTATCTGGCGATCCACTCCAGAAGTTATAACGTGTGTACCAGGTACCGCTTGAGTTTTGGGCGCTGCACATCCACAACCAGTACTTCATTGCATATCCATAATAACCAGCCTCCTGTAATGCCATTGCAGCAAATGATGAATCCCTAACCCATGAGTAGAAATAAACAGGCTCTGGGGATGCTACGAACTCGCCGGTGACGGGGTTTTGATCATCCATAAGCAGTAATAGACTTAGGTAGTACTCATTAAGTAGTGCACCGTTTAACCTCGGCTTCTTAGCCATACTTAACCACTGGGTGACCTCATGATTATTTATGTAGACTAAGTAATCAATAGGCATTGCCTTAGTGGAGCCTAGGGTGATTACTAGGTAATACGTACCATTACCACCAGCACTAATTACATACCAACCACCCTCCCCTCTCAATGATAGGCTTGCATTCGAATAAACACTCATTAATAATGGGCTCGTAAATACTACATAGTCGTTGTTAACCACGGCATAACCATAGGTGCTGGGTACGAATATGTCTATGCTGGTATTTGTGATTGACCTCTGGATTATGGATATTGACGTGTAGTTTGGTGGTAGGATTATTGTTGTGGATCCGTTCTCCTCGTTAATGATCACCGTATTGTTTAGCGTGAGGTAAGCTGATTTGGTATTGCCAGTATTGGTTATTGTTACGTTCATTTTCAATAGCCCGTATTTACCATAAAACACCTGGAGTATTGATGGCGGTTTTGACTCCTCACCGTTCAATACTGGTTTTGATATTGGGTATCCCGTGGATATGTAGATGCTCAGGTTCCTCCAGTTGCTGAGTAATAGGTAGGCTGGTGATGATGTGTTTGTTGGGAATTGTATTGTCTGCGGTTTTTGGATGACCGATAATATCAATATCGATGCACCTATTACTAATAATACTATCCCGATGATCAGGTAAACAATTCTTCCTGGCACTCCTATATGCTAACCCCTAATTCTTTAAATGTGGCGCATAAAGGGTTTTCGAAGCGTACGTTTTAAATACTGTTAATTGCTTAGGTTTTGTTGGTCGTGATGTCGTATTACATACTTGGTATTATTTTGTCATTGGCAGCATCGGTGGCCTGGGCAGTATCGCCAATACTCTACAGGATCGGCGCCACGGATAGTGCATTGGATGACTTGGTATCAAACTCCCTGGGTGCCTTCGTATTATCAATACCCTTAGCCATACTCAAGCCCCCACTGAACGGGTTTGCATGGGTCTACGGTTCATTATTTGCGGTTCTAGGTCCTGTCTTTGGTACGTACGTGTTCCTGGTATCACTTAGGTACGCCGACGTGGGTATAGCAAACGTTATTTCCTACTCATACGTTGTGTTGCTACCGCTGTTACTCCTTGTTGTTAGCCCATCGTACCTGGTCTATATAGGACCCGCGGCACTGATAGTGCTGGGGCTTTACTTACTGATGGGTTCAGGTAGGGGTAAACTCTATGGTTACGTCATGGCCCTTCTCTCAGCGGTGCTCTATGCTTTCTCATTTCTAGCGCTTTACAAGGTCTATGAGTATGCAAACCCCTGGGGTATAATACTCATAAGAGGCATAATACTCATGGCGGTCGCTTTAATAGTTAAGGCAGTCGTTGAAGGGATAAGGGTAAAACTTAGCGGTAGGGTTTTCCTGGCGGGACTCATTAGTTATGGTATCGGTGGGCCTCTCTACGTGCTATCCGTTGATTATGCAGGTATTGCGGTGCCAACATTAATAACAGCCATATCGCCAGTAATTACGGAAGTACTCGCCATAATTAAGCTTAGGGAGAGATTAAACCTTAGGGCAATAATGGGCTTCATAGTCGTCATAGCAGGCATAATTATTGGGTCAATCATTGGAATATGAAGGCACGAAATTAATTTTTAAGCAACCACCACCTCTTACTTACTGGTGATGAGGGGTCGATGAGATGGATGAATAGGTGATTTGGGAAGAGACGAGCTGACGATTAAAGTATAGATTAATATACGCAATACCGCACTCATACACTATCTAATGCTGCTTAAGGTAAAACTTTTAATTCGCTAAAGCACTCAATAATCATGGGTCTAAGCACAAAGGTTATTGATGAGTTTCTCAGGCAGAGAGATGTACTACTAAAGGCTGGTAGTTATGAGGAGGCTAGGGCAAACTTCAAATGGCCACCCCCTGGTGAGTTTAATTGGGCCATTGACTACTTCGACAAGTACTTAGCCGAGAATGCCACAAACCCAGCGCTCGTCTACATAAATGATGAATTACTCAAGTCCGGTGACTCTAAGGTAATTAGTTATGGCGAACTCAGGGCTCGGTCTAATAGGTTGGCGAATGCATTAACCGATTTGGGTGTTGGGCGTGGTGATGTTGTCATGGTAATGCTAAACAATAGGCCTGAGCTCTTTGAGTCATTCCTAGCGCTCATGAAGATAGGCGCCGTTATATCACCTGCAACGACGTTACTGATACCATCGGATATAGAGGATAGGGCATCAAGGGCCCATTTCAAGGCTGTGATTGTTGATCCAGAGGTTGTCAATAGGATTAACCAAATTAGGGATAGGCTTGAGAAGCTAGGCGTCAAGTACTTCATATCGCTTGGTAAGCAGGGCCCCGGTTGGTTGGATTATTACGAGTTGGTGAGCGGTAAGTCCGAGAATTTCCAGGGTGTTAGGACGAGGACGGATGAATTGCTGCTCGTTTACTTCACCTCAGGTACAACGGCAAAGCCAAAGATAGTCATGCACACCCACTCCAGCTACCCAATTGGGCACCTAACAACAATGTATTGGGTCGGCGCCAAGCCAGGCTATAGGCACATGAACATATCAAGCCCAGGATGGGCTAAGTGGGCCTGGTCAACGTTTTTCGCGGCCTTCAATGCGGGGGCGACAACAGTTGTTTACGACTATAGCGGCAGGTTTAGTGCAGCGAACCATCTCAAGGTCCTGGAGAACTACGGAGTGGACACACTATGCGCACCGCCGACTGTCTGGAGGATGATAATACTCGAGGATCTAACCAAGTACAACCTTGACAAGATAAAGAGCTTTGTTAGCGCCGGTGAGCCGTTAAACCCGGAGGTTATTGAGCGCGTGTATAAGGCAACGGGTAAGTACATACGCGATGGATACGGTCAGACCGAGACTACACTCATGGTTGGGAACTTCCCAGGCATGAAGATAAAGCCTGGCTCTATGGGTAAGCCAGCGCCTGGTTATGAAATAGTTCTCGTGGATGAGGATGGAAATCCCGTGAGCGTTAACAAGGACGGACACATAACAGTTAGGACAAGTCCTAGACCCCTCGGTCTAATGGTTGGTTATGACGATGAGAATAAGAATAAGGAAGTCTTTAGACTAGGTCTCTACTTCACTGGCGATGTTGCCTTCATGGATGATGAGGGTTACCTGTACTTCGTTGGTCGTGCAGATGACGTATTCAAATCAAGCGACTATAGGATAAGCCCATTCGAGCTTGAGAGCGACTTGCTAAAGCACCCAGCTGTTGCGGAGGCGGCTGTGGTGCCAAGTCCTGATCCAATAAGGGGCTTCGTACCAAAGGCATACATAGTGCTCAAACCAGGTTACACACCAAGTAGGGACTTGGCGCACGACGTATTCAAGTTCATTAGGTTGAACGTAGCCCCATACAAGAGGCCTAGGGTCATAGAGTTCGTACCAGAGCTACCAAAGACCATAAGCGGTAAGATTAGGCGTGTTGAGCTTAGGGGAATTGAGCGTGAAAAGAGAAATAAGGGCGTTAAAGGCGAGCATGAATACTTCGAGGATGACTTCCCAGACATAAAGGCGTTAAAGGTATAATAGTAAACAGCAAATTAATCAATTCAAAATCACGATAAATAACACAACCAGGCCTCCAATGCCCTTCTGAATCATCCTAATCCTACGAACCACCTCCACAATGCAGTTTGTTCGGTAATATTAAACCAGTGACAATAATGGTCAAGCCTCGCCCCTTCTTGTCGTGGGTGGCTTTTATTTTTGGTTGTTGCTTTTCCTTGTGAATGTTGCGTAGGGCTGTGGCTGTTATGCCCGATACACTTTGTTAGGCTTGAGGAGACCGATGATTGGCACATTCTCTACTGCCCAAGGGGTCACTACGTGAATAGGGACTATGCTTCGGTCATGAGCATGAATTGGAAACTAACACCAGAGGCTTGGGTCAAAGGCGTTTTGGTGGGACTTGAAGAGCCTGAGCAAGAACATGAACTGGAGAGTGTACGAGGATAATTCAAACCCACTAATACCATACTTCATCGTGCAGTATATACACGCCACACTCAGGGAATTCAAGGCCAGCGAGGAAAGCCCCGCGGTACTGGCCCGGGGCAGTCCCATGAACCACCACCAGATGCAAAATGAAGGTGGCGGCGAGGAAACCACCCACACCCTCTTAAGGCAGGGAGGAGATCAGCCTTGAAAATAGTTATTAATATTATATCTAGTTTTAGTTATTGATGAGCGAGATTAGGAGAATTAGTTTGGGCGTGGAGTGGCTTGACTATGCGTTGCAGGGTGGTGTGCCTAGGGGGACGTGGACCCTCATAACAGGCGAGCCAGGGGTCGGCAAGAGCATACTGTGCATCCAGGCGGTTGGTGCCAGTGTTGACGCAATGCCCGTGGTCTACGTTAGTACGGAGACGAGGTTCTACGACGTAGTAAGGCAGGCTAGGCAGTTCGGTATTGACTTGAGCGACGCCGTCAGCCTGACCGAGGTCTTGACCGGGAAGGTGAAGGAGGTCAAGTCCAACCTTATGATTATAGACCTCTTCGGACTCGCCAGGCAGTACAGGGAATTACTCAAGGCTGGGGAGGAGGGTGGGGAGAAGGCAAGGGCTAAGTCGCCGTTGAGTATGGAGGTTGTTATGGCAGCGATTGAGAAGGCTTACGAGGTGCTGGGTGTCACTGAAGAGGGTGGGAAGAAGGACGTGTTGGTTGTTATCGACTCCCTAGCCCCATTGTGGGCACACGCTCCAGCAACGGCTAGGTTGATTACATACAGGCTGAGGCAGAGGCTTTATCGCTCAAACGTGACTGTGATAATGACCAACCAGTACGCCCCAACGACGGGTATGACCTTCGGCTTCGGTGCAGAGCATATTGCGGACGCGATAATACACATGTGGTTTGAGAGTGTTGAGACGACGAAGGAGATTAGGAGGTGGTTGATTATTAAGAAGGCAAGGCTCACCAATCACTACAGGAAGGCAATGAGGTTCGATATAGAGCCGGGTAAGGGTCTTGTGCTCCTGGAGCCAGGAATAGATGAGTTAAGGAAGTGGTTTGAGAGTAATTCGAAGGGGCGTGTTAGCCATGAATAACTTTGACTGTCATGTTAGGATTGTTGAGATTATGGAGAATTTTCTAATGTATCTGGCTAGGGCTGGCGGTAATGCCGATATTGATTCAATCAGGGCTGAGCTTAGGAATTGCGACCCCCTCGCTGAGCCTTATTTGACGGTTATTGATGGTAATGAACCGGGTGATACGTTATCGGCTGCGGTTTCATATTACCAATACGTTAAGTATGTTAGGGGTGAACTTAATGTTAATGAGGGGTATTTCCGTGGACTTGATTTAGAGCCCTCGAATCCCGCTGAAACATACTCAGCGATTATCAGTAACTTGGTGCGTGCGCTACAGGTTGGTGATTACGTGTCCGCCTCTTTTCTTGCCGATTTGGCATTTGTGGTTAGGGTGTTCATGCTCTGTTTAAGTAATGCCAGGGATTATGGGTATTGTGATCGATTAAGGTCGTCGTATAAGACTAGGCTTTTAATATTGAGGAGTAGGTTTAGCAGTTCTCGATCGGTCTGAATTTATAACCGTAGTTTATTAATCCATATGTGCCATCCATCTTCACCGTCCTAAACACGACTTCAACCTCCATACCTGGGTTGAGTTTTTCCGGGTTCATGCAATCCACGATTTGTCCAATAACCCTGACGCCTCCCAGGTCAACAATACCTATTATCAGGGGTTTCATCTTCTCAAACTCAGCAGGTACTGAGTAGAGAACTGTGAAGTTCAGTAGTTTACCCGTGCTTGGTAATGGGTATGGCTTAAACTCCCTAGATCCACACTCGCACACAGCCCTGGGTGGGTAGTAAACACGCCCGCACTTAACGCACTGAACACCCTCAAGCCTGTAGTACTGTGGTGTTCTTCTCCAGTACCTTGGTACCGATAGTTTCTGTTCGACCATGTCAGGTCACCCTCCTGAGTACTATCGCTGTTGATACGAGGTCAAACCCAGCCATATCCTGAACAACACCAAGTCCAGCATTGCCGAGCGAGTCGAATGGCTTTTGGTTTGTGAGCTCCATGACCATGGAGACGATCTCGTACATGCCCGAGGCACCTCCTGGGAAGCCCATTGATTTAAGTCCGCCGCTAGCATTTACGACAAGTTTGTTACCCGCGTCTAGGGCACCTGTGGATAGTAGCCTTGGTGTTTCTCCGGGTCTTACGAAGCCCATTGATTCAAGAGCTAATATACCGAGTATGCTGTATGTGTCGTGAACCTCCACAAGGTTTACATCGCCTATTGATGAGTGCGCCATCCCAAGTGCCATGTTTACCGCATCCTTTACGGAAAGTAGTTCGGTTAGTGTATCCCTCTGCCCCATGTAAGTTCCGTACGCACCAATACCTATACCATCAATCCTAACAACCGCATCACTCCTTAATGGCTTATTGCACAATACCACAGCTGCTGATCCATCAACCGCTGGCGCTGCATCGTAAAGTCTTAACGGATCCGCGATGACCTCCGATTCGAGGACATCCTTAAGCGTTGCTTGCTTCCTCATGTATGCATATGGGTTCTTACTGCCTCTCTCATGCATCTTTATCGGCCATGAAGCCAGGTCCTCATAGTCATAACCGTACTTAAGCATATACTCCCTCATGGCCATGGCCGCTTGAGCTGCTGGTGTTATTCCGAAGAATCCCTCGTATTCGTAATCCGTTATTGTCGCCAACGCCTTATTCAATTTAATACTGGTCACATCATGCATCTTCTCAACACCAACCACAGCAACGCAGTCGTAAACTCCTGCCTTAACCATGTTGTACGCCTCCAATATTGCAACACCACTAGAGCCATCACCGCTCTCAATCCTAATTGCCGGCGTCCTTCTTAAACCAACGTAATCGCTTAGGAATGCCCCAAGGACGCTCTGGTCCTGGAGCACCTCCGAGAATGCATTTGCCACATATACGGCACCCAGGTTGGAGTTGCCTACCTGGTCCAGCACCTTTAGGAAGGCTTCGGCGAACAATTCCTTGAGCCCCTTTTCGTAATGCCTACCGCCCGACACTAGGGAGTGGGCTACGATGTATACTTCTGTCGTATTGAACACCAGCAGTTGCCATAAATGTGAAGTTTTTAAATATTCCCTGGGTTAGGCACCAGTAATGGTTGAGGAGCTAAGCCTCGAGGATATACTAACCAAGATAGAGAGGGGTGAGTTAAAGCTTCATGAGCTGGATAAAGTACTTAACGACTCCAACAAAGCGACAGGGATCAGGAGGGCATATATTGAGAAGGTCACGGGCGTTAAGCTCGATAATGTTGGCAGGACTGTCATAGACTTTAACGCAGTAGTTGGTAGGAACATAGAAAACACGATAGGTGCTGCACAGGTACCGGTGGGCATTGCTGGACCTCTTCGAGTAATTGGGGATTACGCAAACGGTACCTACTACATACCGCTGGCGACGAGTGAGGGGGCCCTGGTTGCGTCCGTAAATAGGGGCGCCAAGATAATCACCGAGTCAGGTGGTGCAAGGAGTAAGGTCATTAATGATGGCATGACAAGGGCACCTGTAATCACGGTACCCTCCATAGTTGATGCCGTGGAATTGGTTAATTGGGTTAATGAGCACTTCAACGAAATAAAAGGTGTTGCGGAGTCAACAAGTAGGCATGCCAGGCTTATCAACATTCAACCGTTCATTGTAGGTAATAATGTGTGGCTTAGGTTCAAGTTCACCACAGGCGATGCCATGGGTATGAACATGGTCACAATAGCGACGGATAAGGCTGTCAAGTACATATTGAGTAATTTCCCCAGGGCTAGGCTTGTCGCACTTAGTGGTAATATGTGTGTCGATAAGAAGGCGAATGCGGTCAATTTCCTACTGGGCAGAGGTAAGACTGTAGTTAGTGAGGTTGTGATTCCCAAGAGCGTACTTAGTGGGTGGGGTGTTACGGCAGAGGACGTTGCCGAGGTGAATAATAGGAAGAACTTACTGGGTTCAGCCCTAGCCCACTCATACGGCTTCAACGCCCATTTTGCCAACATCATAGCCGCCATATTCATAGCCACAGGTCAGGATGTTGCACAGGTGGTTGAGTCAAGCATGGGGATAACGTGGATGGAGCCCCTGGACAACGGTGATCTATATGTCTCAATTACCCTACCTAGTCTCGAAGTTGGTACTGTCGGCGGAGGCACGGGATTACCGACACAGAGAGAATTTCTCCAGATGCTTGGGGTCTACGGTTCCGGAAACCCACCTGGAACGAATGCACTGAAGTTTGCTGAAATCGTGGCAGCAGCTGTGCTGGCTGGTGAGGTTAACCTAGTGCTTGCATTAACGCGTGATGAGTTGGCCAGAGCGCATGAGATGCTTGGTAGGGCTGGTAAGGGAGGAGTTAGTAAAGTGTAGGTTTGTTAATAGAGTTATAGATGCATACGTAACCTCTATAGTACATAAATTGAAGTGATAAGACTTATAAAGAGTTGCGTTATTATTTTGTGGGGATTAGTTTGGTAATTTATGTTTCTCCAGACAAGAAGGTGGTCGAAAAGACCCTTCAAACCGAGCTCAAGCGGATAATGCTTAGCGAGCTTATAGACGGCGAAGTAATTATTGGTGCCGCAATCATCGATTCAAACGGCATCCCACTCATCTATCACATCCCAAACACCCTCACCGTAAAATCCCTCAAAAACCTTCTTTCCCTCATAGAGTTCGTTGATCATACCTCTAAAATAAATGATGACCTCCTCGGTCCGTACCAATACCTCATAATTCGCTTCTCGAACTTCAAAATTGCCTTCTTTGAGATGGGTTCTAAGGGTTGGTTGATGGTCTTTGTGAGCCCTGTCTGGCATGTTGAGAATGTAATGTCGAAGATAAAGCAATTCATGATTAAGGTCCAGAGAATGATTTAGGTTTAAGCCTGAGGTTAAAAATTGCCGCCTTAGAAAAATAAGCCCGCCCATTTATTATGGGTTTGATGTCGAAGATAACGGGTAACGTAAAAATACCCGAGATGGAGATTAAGGAGGATGTCGTTCTGGATCCTTCGAAGACTGCCGTTGTTGTAGTAGATATGCAGAATGATTTCGTAAAGCCGAACGGTAAGTTATACGTACCCACAGCCCAGGCCACAGTACCAGCGATAAGGAAGTTGCTGGAAAAGGCTAGGGACGCTAACGTACCAATAATATACACACAAGACTGGCACTTCAAGAACGACCCGGAGTTCAGGATTTGGGGTGAGCATTGTGTAATGAATACGTGGGGTGCCGAGATAATAGATGAACTCAAGCCAATGCCCGATGACATACTGATCAGGAAGCGTAGGTACGACGCATTCTTCGGCACAGACCTGGACTACGTGCTCAGGCACGTGGTACATGCGGATACCCTAGTCATAGTTGGTACCGTCGCAAACATATGCGTCCTACATACCGCAGGGTCAGCTGCACTTAATTGGTACAATGTAGTGGTTCCAATAGACGGCATATCCGCACTGGATGAGTTCGATTACTATGCAGCGTTAAGGCAGATTACGTTCCTCTATAAGGGTGTTCTTACCAAAGTAGATAGTATAAGATTTAGATAGCATTTCTCTGATTATATGGTCCGGGTTAGTTTAACGATACGTGATATTAAAATATATTTGAGGTATTCACTTTGATTTAAAAGTTAGCTTTTTCAGATTATACTTTGGGAAAAATTTAAAAACCAGCTAGATATTGAAATCATAATGAGTAGAGACCGTGTAATTAATGCTGAGGATGTAATTAAAGCTCTCCTTAGTAATGATTCACATTGGACCGATCTTTTGAGGAAAATCGACTTCAATGAGAGACTGAAGATAGTACAGGATGCCGTCAATATGGTTCTTCCTGACTTCGTTGATTGCGTTAATAAGTCACTGGATAGTGACATACCTCGAGTGATGTATATTGGCTGCTTTGACATGGTGTGGCAAAGCATCGAAGAAGTAGCTAAGAAGATCACTATGGATTGATGTATCGCGCGAGTTGCTTTAAAAGCCTGTGATGCTTAGTGCTAGTGGGTGGGTAGGCGGAATAGTGTTAGTGGTGAGGATTGGAGACGTGATGTGCTGTTCATAGCTATTTCTATAATTACCATTGCGATTACAATTATTGTTTTAATAAAGTCGGGTCTTGCTAAGGCTAGGTATGAGGTTCCTAAATACCCGTTCTATCTGTTATTATCAGAGTTGGTTTACATAACTCAATTGGTGCTTGTTGGTGTTAGGCTCAGTATAATCTTTAATAGAGGCATTGGTTATAAGATAGGTGTCCTTGAGTTGATTAAGATAGCCGCAGCGCAAACGTTTGCCTCACTGCTGGTGCCTGGTTTTTATGTTGGTGGTGAGGCTGTGTCTATAGCGTACTTAACGAATAAGGGTTTGCCGACTACGAGGGCTACTGAGGGTATTGTCCTTAGATATACCGTGGATACAATAACACTCACGCTAGTTGTCTTATTGCTCTACCTATTGGGTATTGTCGTTGTTCCATACATAGCCCTGATAATGGCGGGTGCATTTCTTGTGGTGTATGCCGTCCTATTCATATCAATAGTTAGCGCTAGGCTTGGTAGGTACATCGAGGGTTTCCTTAGGTTTATTGGTTCACGAATAAGTTTCGTTAATAACTTAATAATTATCAATGAGGGTGAGGTATATGGTGTTAATCTAACCCTGTTGGATTATGTGCTTCTTTTCGCGTTATCAGTGGTTCAGTGGGTGTTATCTGGGCTTAATGTTGAATTGATTTTTTACGCTCTTGGAGTTCATATAAGCCTCATTATGGGCGTCTTGATATCATCATCCTACGTTGTCTTAACCTACATATCAATACTACCAGGCTCTGCCGGTATTGGCGAACTCGCTAACTTATATATACTGGATATTCTGGGGCTTGGTGATTATTACCTGGCTTATGATATTTGGTTTAGGGTAATAACGTACATGGTGCCCTTGATAATATTCATGCCAGCATTCCTAGGTGTGACAAGAACCCTAACCATTAATCGTAGGGCTCCCCAGTGATTGACGGTATCTCCGTTATCTTTGATGACATGCCCCTTAGTATTGCATCAATAACCCTTATGGCATTCCTCCTAGATAGGTAGTGATTATCGTTACCACAATAAGGCGAGTAAACACACTTCGGGCAACCATCAACACATGTACAGTGCGTTAATACGTCCAACGATATCCTAAGTACATCATCAATCCTACTAAGGAGCATCTTAGTAGCTCCTGAGCCGCCTGGGTATGAGTCGTAGATTATTATGTGCCCTGTGGGATAGGATATGCCACCCATGTCCGTTGGTCCTGCCCCAATCACGTTCTCGCCAACCATTATCATTATGTGCTCAGCTGCGTGGTATGCCTTGCCTCTCTCGACGATGTCTATATTCTCGAATGGACTGAAGGTTATGAATGGCGCATAGATCACAATGCCCTTAGTCCTAAACTCATAACTCAGGGGTTGTCTGAACTCCCTCTTCTCAACAACCTCATTACTACTGAACCTCTTTACTAAGTACCCATACACAACCTCCCTAATAGTTAACTTGGCGTATTGGTACGGGATTGCGTGTATACTGCCCTCCTCAAGAACCTCGTTAATACTGGGCTCTGAGTAGTATAGTGCTGTTGTGTATAGGTCGTAATCGTCAGGAAGTCTCTTAACAAATGCCCTCCTGCCATCAATATCGAACTTATAAACCTCATAAACCCTACCACCGTGCAGATAAACCGCACCCTCATGCAACTCCCTCAAAGCCATCGGAAGCTCCCTAAACCCAATAGCCCTCTTACCATCACTGAGTATCTTTACCACATCACCAATACCCCTGATCCCACGTGTAGCTCTGACAACTTCACGACCTTTCTCAGTAACGACATAATAATTACCCCTAACTTCTACCAAGCCGTCATTAACCAGCGATTTTAGGATCTCCTCACAATAAATATCCACTGAACCACTCCTCACGGGCTTCTCGTAAGTCATCAACAGACAATGCCTCCTGGCGATCTCATCATTCCTCTCCTCAACATAAAGATCTTCAGGTTTCCTGGCATAGAATTCCCTCGGGCTTGAGCTATAGTACGTGCTCATTGGATCATCACCCAATACCTGAATAATATACGACAGTTGACCCCTCCTACCAACCCTACCACTCCTCTGAAGATATTTTGAGTAACTCGGCGGTATCGTAGCCATGACGGCAACATCCACATCCCCAATGTCGATGCCCATCTCAAGAGTTGGCGTGGCCAACAGGACCAGGTACCTACCCTGCTTAAACCCATCCTCAACCTCATGCCTCTCCTCAATCGTTAAACCAGCCCTATGAACCCTAACCCTATCACCAACACCCCTCTTATCGACCAACCTCTTTATTAACTCCACAAACTTATGACTATCGGCAAAAACAAGGCACTTCATATCCCTCCTAACACAAGTAACGGCAAGCTCGGCAGCCTCGGCAACCCTACCCCTACTTATTGGCCTAACTAATAAATGCCTCGTAATACCCCTCCTACCCTCAGGACCTTGTATCAACCTTATATCGTCAATACCCAACAACCTTTTGGCGAATTCCGTAGGATTACCAACAGTGGCTGTCGATACTACGTACTGCGGATTTCTCATAAACCTACTCATCCTCTTAAGCACGTAATGAACATGCGCACCAAAGACTCCATTATAAATGTGAAAATCATCAAGGACAATTAGGCCATATTCCCTAAGAATCTCCCTGAATTTACTGACGTGTGTTAACGTCTCACTGATCATGTCTGGGTTTGTAATTAGTATGTTTGGTGGTGACGCGTAAACCTTAGACCTGATATCACTCGATGTATCACCATCATAGGGTAGTACTGACATACCCAGCGGCGTTATGTATTTTTGGATCCTAATCATCTGATCCCTGGCTAGAGCCTTGGTTGGGTACATGATGATAGCCTTGACACCCCTATTGAGCGATAGCGATATTAGCGGCAGTAGGAAGGCCTCAGTCTTACCCACACCGGTACCCGCCATTATCGCTGTATCATAACCATTGATTATTGACTTATATGCCTCCCACTGAAAGTCGTAAAGCCTCTCAATACCTAACTCCCTAAGCCTACTGATCAATTCCTTGGGAATATCGAGGGAATCTATCGTTGGTCCGTACGTTATTTCGGTAGGTTTATCCTCATGAACGTAGAGGACGAGTCTAGCCCTATCACTACCCAACTCGGCGATGAAATCATCCTCAAGCATGTACTTAGCCACCGTTAATCGATCCCCCCTAATCATTACGTAATCAGTCATTAAACACGCTAGAACTAGAGATTAATAGTTTTGGGTGGCTCCAGCCTCATGACCCTAATCTCCTCAAGCCCCTTAAGCCTGAGCACCCCATCTTTTAAGATCGTTGCCTTACCCCACGGCTTTATAACCGGCCTAACCCTACCACCACACCTTGGGCACTTCCTAATCTCATTACTGGTCTCATAATCAACATAGCAGTTAGGGCATCTAAAGACGTTAAGAGCCGGGTTCTCATCAAAGCTTAATGACACGATGATCGGTATTTCCATGATTACGATACCATCCACCATATCGGCAACGCCCTTAATGAAATCAGCCCTAAGCTTATCAGCACCTAATGCTACAAAAACCTCCTTAACACCAGCCCCAGTCCTGAGCATATCCCTAACCCTAACAAGCCAATCAATGTCCGCGGGCGGGTCGAGTATGATCACGCCGTATGACCTAACGTTGCCAATGTTTATGTTCGATGCATCAACCATTACATAACCGACGGGTGAGTCGCTGGCTGATGTGGATATGACGTTTATGGCGTCATTATTTATCTTCACGAAATCTCCAGGTATTACTCCATCAGCACCACCAGCTAGTGAAGCCCTTATGAAATCATCTACTGGATCTGGGATTGCCGCACCGTGTATGAAGACCCGGAGACCCATTTTCTTAGTCCATGCGATTATTGACGCCAGGGAGATTAGGACCCTAAGCCCATTTAATAACCGCCTAATCGTGTCATCATCAACACCCTGGAGCTCAGCAATGGGTTCTGGAGGCACTATTGGTGTTGCGTCCCTGGCATACTTATTAACGTTGAGCCCCTGGAATAGCCAGGATCCAACAAACATGCACCAGGGTAGGCCACACCACTTAACGAATATTCTCACAATTACGGATGATACGCAGCGCTATATTAACCTTAAAACCAGGTATGTATCGTAACCCCGTGATTGTTGATTTTGTATTATTTAAGGGATTGAATTATCGATACGGCAGCACTTATAATCTCATTTAACCTACCCACTGAGTGGGCTTCAGCATAAATCCTAACCAATGGTTCTGTGCCACTACCCCTGATTAGTACCCAGGAACCATCATCAAAGAGAGCCTTAACACCATCAATCCTCACATCCCCAACCACCCTCCCTACGCCTCTAAGTCTTTCAATTATTAAGTCCTTATTCCTATCCACAACCTCCTTACCATTAACCACAGGTAAATCAACCCTCCTGAAGTAGGACATCCCATACTCCCTAATGATCTCATCAAACAACTCAGACAGACTACCGTACTCTGAGGCGGCGGCTATTAATAAGGATGCTGTGTAAATCCCGTCCTTATCGGGGACGTGCCAAGAATATGCCAAACCACTACTCTCCTCACCAGCCACATCAGCCTCCCCACTAATCAGGTATTTAACCGCATGCTTGAAACCAACGGGCACCTCATAAATCCTTAATCCATACTTACTGGCTATTGCATCAACAATGTTCGTTGTAGATGTTGACTTAGTTATCCCACGCTTAATCACACCTCTCCTAGCTAATTCGTTAATTACGATTGTTATTATATTGTTTGGGCTTAGGTAACCATGCCTGGGATCAACAGCCCCAATCCTATCCGCATCACAATCATGCGCGACAGCCGCATCGTACGCACCACTGGTAACCTGCTGTATCGTGTCAGGAATGTTGTCCGGCTCAGGGTTTGGATTTCTACCGCCAAACCTATCATCATAGTAATTGTGGGTCTCCACCACGTCCATACCCAACTCCCTAAGTATTCTACCCGTGTAGCCTATCGATGTACCGAAGAGCGGGTCAACAAGAACCCTTAACTTGGTCCTCGGTTTAAAGAACCTCAACGTATCATTGATTACATGACTTACATAATCACCGCTTGGATCTATTGCTGGCACGTCCTTAATTTCAATCTTGCTCACTGATTTATTGATGTCCTCCGCCTCTTCTTGGTATGTTTTTTCTATTTGGTTTGTGTCTTCTTCCTGGGCTGGTGCCCCTATTCGGCTTATGACCTTGAAACCATTGTAAACGGGCGGATTATGACTAGCCGTGATCTGAATAA
>Ga0081474_121810_pt1 | contig 21634 bp, 10 predicted proteins | sample OneHunmetagenome_2_FD_70978 | JGI IMG/M metagenome (GOLD analysis project Ga0081474, IMG submission 70978) | Ferrous microbial mat communities from One Hundred Spring Plain, Yellowstone National Park, USA v2 (version 2) | ecosystem: Environmental > Aquatic > Non-marine Saline and Alkaline >... | reverse complement strand
GACCCATAACCGCACCAACTACTTAGTAAAGTTTGCTAAATATAAACGTTTTGAACTGCACATATTTGGTATAGATAAAAGAACAACATTCATCAGATATACTCTCTAACATGATCGTGAGAAGTATAGTTTCAACATATGAAAATAGCTCTAAGCAATTCAACATTAATAGAGGTATATTAAGTTATTTGATAATATTTAAAAAATTCACTATTTATAGGTAAACCAAAGTATGCCCGGCTAGAAAAAAGTTATGAAGGTTATGGATATTGTGCTAGAGAAGATTTTTATAAAATAGAATCAAATTCGTTTTCAATAGTTAGAGACATTGAACTAATAACAAAGAAGGAGCTTCCGGTGATCTTGCCAGTACAAGTTTTAGCAAATGTTAATAAAGAATTTCTTCAAGTTTACGGTGCAAAAATAATTTCTAAAAAGGAGCTAGATGTTGTGAATGATGAAGAAAGTAAAATATTTGTTTATAATGTTAAACCATTTTTGATTAAAGGTAATTAATGGAATTGTCTGTTAATGTTTTTAAAGAAAAATTGAAAACAATATCTGAAGATTTTAAAGTAGAAGAAGTAAAAAAGGCAGTTGAAGAATTGGTTAAAGAAAAATCTGATAAAAAATTCAAGGAGTTCTGGAATGAATTTTTCTGGGAGAAATTTAAGAAACACTCTCTTATAAGGAAGGCTATCGACTGGGGAGGCGAAGCGCGTAAGATCAAGAGATTAAATAGTTATAAAAAAATTCAAGAAAAAATTGATGAACTTTACAATAAAGGAGTTAAAGGAATTGGAATGAATGACATCGAAGAAATTTTCAATTTGCTTGAAAATCTTAAAAATGAAGTATTAAATTCCATTGCAAAGAGATATGGTAATGTTGAACAGCGTTTGAGACATCTACATGCGCCAGGTTCTGATGCCAAAAATGAAGCAAGAAACCTGTATTTACCAGAAGAAAGCTATACAGAAGATACCTTATATAGAATGGCTTCAAGATTATGTGATTCAATTACATTAGGGGACGATATTGGAGTGTATAGTGAAGATGCGGATCTTATGGATCTCTTAAGGGAACTTGTAAAAGAGACTTTTAATGAATCATTTAGAATAGATTTAAATAAGGTTAACATTAATAAAGAGGAAACAAGTTATCCTTATATAATATTTTTAAAATTTATTCTTTATTTGAAGAAGACCGATCTAACTAGTAAAGAGGAATCCAGAAAAGTATTACTGCAAAAAATTCTTGAAAAGTTAAATCAATCTCCTGTATACTTATTCTTCATGCCTGGTGGTAAAGGAGAACGATGGTCCACAATAATTTTACCACGTCTTGATCTTTTTATTGAACGATGGATTGAAAACTCTGAAGCAAGAAAAATATTGGATAATTTAAATGATAATATTTCTGATTTTATTCAACAAGCACGAAAGAAAAAAGATAAGAAAATAAAAAACTATATTGATTTGTTAAGAAATAATTATGAAATACTATGCTATAATCTTATTGCTTATGGTATTCCAGAATATTACGCTATGAGAAATATTTTAGATATCATGTTAGAAATAAACTATATATATGATGTCAAATTTAATGCAAAAGCCATAATTTTATCAGCTTAATTATGAATATATTGGATATATTGGAACTTCTTAAAAAATACGATCTCAATCTCGATAAAAAAATCTCATTTAAATAAAACATATAAAACTCATGTTGAAGAGTATGTAAAGATAACGCAGGAATTGATAAAAAAATATGGCTTCTCTGAAGTTTTATCAGATTTTGCAATTTTGTTTTGCTGTTTGCATGATATAGGAAAGCTATTGCCAACTTGGGATATAAACAAGAAGGTAAGACCTTATCATTCTATTGAAGGTGTTGAATGGCTTTTAGAAAATAAAGTGTTAGATTCTTACATTAATGATAAATTCCGGTATACCATGCTTATATACGCTATTATTACCCATCATTCTCCGTTAATTAAAAAAATGGATATCATAAATGCAATAATTGAGGCCGAAAAGATTTATAATAGAAGTTACGAGGAATATAAAAACTGTAAAAATTTTATAAAAACTGTAAATTTCAAAAGTCTAATTAACAATGTAAATACAGAAGTATTGCATGAGATTATAGATATTTTGGGTATTTTAAAGACTGCAGATATACTATCAGCAAATGGAGCGCCGTTTGAAAAAGTCCTAATACAATATGAATGGTTGAGTGGTCTAAAAAATAAAATTGAAGACGGTATAAAGAAAAGAGCTGAAGAGAAAAGAGGTTTCTTCGATGAAAACGTATTTAGGAAACAATTAGAAATAGCAGATTCTAAAGATAAAAATGTTTTAATCGCCGCCCCTACAGGTTGGGGAAAGACAGCTCTAGCGTTATGCAGGATGATGCTAACCAAACCTACAAAAATATTTTACATCTTACCTACGATAACGGCAATAAAAGATTTCTATGAGACTTTCAACAAAATTATAAGCGAAGAGTATATTGGAGAATATTTTTATTTTGCAGATGTAGAATTAACAAAAAAAATATTGAAGAAAAAAGTGAATATATCATAGATTTATATAAATATTTTATTCCAAAAGTTATAATCACAACGATTGATCAATTACTTTTAACTACACTGAATGTTGGTAAATACCACATTAGAAGATATAACTTAAGAAATTCATTAATTGTGTTTGATGAATTCCATTTGCTAACACCTGGAATGGTTGCTGCTCTTCGTTTTTTACTTCGAAATTTATCTAACTCTTATAACTTTCAATGTTTATTTATCTCTGCCACACCTAGCCCTATGTATATTGAATTAATCAAAGAAGCAGTTCCGAATCTAAATATAAATATACTAAGAGAGGAATACAAAAGATTGAGGCGTCATAAAATTAAAATAACTGATGAGAAAGCTGAAGATTTCATTATTAAAAATAAGGAATTATTATATAAAAAGCGAACATTAATAATAGTTAATACAGTTGCTGAGTCACAAAAAATTTATAAAATCTTGAAAGAAGATATGGGTAATTCAAGAAAAATTACTTTAATTCATGGTGATTACAGCTATCTAGATAGGAGCGAGAAAGAAAATCAAATTGCCAATACAGAAATACTAATTGCTACACAGGTAGCTGAAGTTTCTCTTGATATTTCTTTTGAACTTTTAATTACAGAATTGGCACCGTTACCTTCTTTAATTCAACGTTTTGGTAGAGTAAATAGATATGGTAGATTTGTTGATGAAATCAATGTATATATATGTGAACAAGTAAGTGAGGAACCGTATGGTTGTACTTTAATTAATGAAGCACGTAAAAATCTTGAATCTTTTGTGGAAGAAATTGAAAGAAAGGGCGAAGAAGCATATTTAGATAAGAAGTTTTGGGAATATGAAACATTATATAAAGAAGATATTGAAAATTATGAAGATAAGATCAGTAGAAAAATTATTGAGGATAATTGTAACTTTTTTGCAGTATTAGCTGATGAGAAAGAGATTTTAGAATACTTAGGCAGAGTAAAAACATATCTAGCTATACCCGAGATTTATCTTGGTATATGTCATGAGTTATATAATAAAATTAAAAATGAAGGGTACGATTGGAAGACTTATGCACGGATAAAAGAGTGTTTTGTTCCTGCGTTGTGGAGTGATATCCAAGACTGGGATGATAAATTAAAGATACCTATAGTTAAAAATTATGATAAAGATTTAGGCATCTTAAGATATTATTATTAATATTATTCATCTCACAATGTATATAATTGAATTTTCATTTAATTATACGATTTTCACTTAAATAAATACTTAAGACATATGAGTAAACTTCAAATAAAAATAACAGTCGTAATAGGCTAATGATCTTTCAATCCTCTTCTGAGTTTAAGCGGTAATCCAAATAATTTGATAATATTCCTAACGTCAAACTTTCAATCCTCTTCTGAGTTTAAGCAAAACTATTTTTAGTTGCAACAACAAGTGTAACAGTTACGGCTTTCAATCCTCTTCTGAGTTTAAGTTGGAAAAGCATCCAAAGAGTGAGTTAATTCATATTCTTTCAATCCTCTTCTGAGTTTAAGCATTTTTTGACTTAAAATATCTTGCATGAACTGAACATCTTTCAATCCTCTTCTGAGTTTAAGGGAACGGGTTCAGAAACTCTCAAGTTCGTTGTTGAAGTAGTCTTTCAATCCTCTTCTGAGTTTAAGCTAGCAACAAGTTTAATCATAACTGATGTACTTTACCTTTCAATCCTCTTCTGAGTTTAAGTTAATGAAAAATACAATACAGTATTTTGAACTGAACTTTCAATCCTCTTCTGAGTTTAAGAAAGAAAATTCCATTGACAATATTCCCAGAAGATATCTTTCAATCCTCTTCTGAGTTTAAGGTCCTATTTTTGGTTTACTTACTTGTTGTTGTGACACTTTCAATCCTCTTCTGAGTTTAAGAAATCTAATTGTGGAGTCTCTTCTCCTTTGTTTGGCTTTCAATCCTCTTCTGAGTTTAAGTTGCTTTGTATTGTACGAATAAATTTTGGATTGTTAGCTTTCAATCCTCTTCTGAGTTTAAGCAGTTTGAAATGAATATTTATTTTGTAATGAGAACTTTCAATCCTCTTCTGAGTTTAAGTGCAGTAAAATTATAGTAAAATAAACCAAAATCATTACCTTTCAATCCTCTTCTGAGTTTAAGAAGATCGATACTTCCGTTAACATAACGAATTTGGTTCAACTTTCAATCCTCTTCTGAGTTTAAGTGGATGTTTGTGCTAGTAAGAGTGCAAAATCCAAACTTTCAATCCTCTTCTGAGTTTAAGTATACATGTTTGTTGATATAAACGGTGAGACATATTACTTTCAATCCTCTTCTGAGTTTAAGTTAAGCGTTTGTAAAACTTCTTGGCCCCCTGTAGGTGGCCTTTCAATCCTCTTCTGAGTTTAAGATTGAAAGATATAGTAATAGAGGAAGAGAAAGAAGCTTTCAATCCTCTTCTGAGTTTAAGATATACTGCCAAATAGTTTTGAGAGGAAATAATACCTTTCAATCCTCTTCTGAGTTTAAGAGGTAAATTTACGCAATAACCATAGTATGCATAATAAATATCTTTCAATCCTCTTCTGAGTTTAAGAGACATTTCAAACATGATGGTCATCACAAGCTCAGTCTTCCTAGCAATACTCACAGCAAAAACAATAGACTTCACAGCAAAAAACACAATAAAAATCGCAATACTCACATCAACAGCAATCATCTCAATCTTCACAATGAACACCCTAATACCACAACTCTTCAAAAGCATACTAACATTTACACCATAAACTATCCTAATAACATTACAAAAATACTCGGCAAGAAATCAATACTCCAAAACCAGCCACAACATTCTTATTTAAGGTCGTAGCTCATCAATAATTTGGGGAAGAAAATTTTGTTCAATTGTGAATTTCATAAATTGTACGGAGCCTCTTTTGCCAGTCTTTTATATGTTCTTCTGTAACTTCTGACCTACTTTCAAATTCATCATATAGAGTACGTGTATATACCTCTAAGAATTTAGAGGGATTCTGCATCAATCTTAAGTAGTAATTAATTGTTGAAATTACACCATTTACTATGACCTCACATCCATACTCTTTCATTATTTTTTCAGTCCAGTTTCTAACCTTCATTTTCTCATCGTTCTTTATGTATGGTTCCGCCGTTGATAGCAAGTAATACCGTCTAACATTTCTTCCCTTAATCTTCCAATAAACATCCTCGATCATGCCTGCATCAATAGGCTTATTGTATTTTACCTCAACTACCTCAAAATATTCGCCGTTTTCATCAATTATTTCTATATCTCCTAATCCAGTATAAAAATCTGGAGACACGTGTCCTCTTAGTGGTTTCAAAGTTTTACTCTTGAACCGCTCAACTTCCCTCATCAAAATTTTGTAGGCTGAATATATTGCTATGACAGGGAGTCTAGATGCTTTATGGGTAGAGAAATGTTCATTTAAAACTTTAATTATTTGAGCTATTATAACTTCTTTTTTCATAGGAATGACTGCCTCCTCAGATGTCAATTTTTCGATTTCATGCTTCCTCCTTAATAAGTAGATGAATAAAGCTATTAGAAGTCTTCTTGCCAAATCACCATCTCTTTTTTGGACTTCATCCAATATATGTAGGAAAGCGTTCTTCAGCTTTGACGGAGATATTTTACCTGTATAGTTAAGTAGGTATGGTTCTGGCTTCTCAAAAGATCTTGTAAGCCAACCGGATTCCTTCATTGCAAACTTTGTTCCAAACAGCTCTTTAATAAAAGGGGTTATGTATCTAGTATCATAACTTCTTCCTGAAAATCCCGATTTCAAGTCTTCTCTATGATACCTTATATCTTGGGTTGGAGTCTCCACTTTCTTTGTAAGAAGCGTTGCTAGAACAGCAATCACAGCTTTATGCTTTTCGGGTTCTTCCCCTATTATTGACATCCAAGACTTTATGCTATCAGGTAGACCCTCAAGGAATGCTCTTCCTTCATCCCTATTGAATTCAGAGAATGCTATATCATATGCTTCCTTAAGGATCTTTTGAGCGGGATGGTAAGTTTCCATGATTATCACTTACGAGGATTATGTTATCTTTTATCAAATGAAGAATTCTAGTTCCGGACTTACGTCTCTAACCCTTCCCTCGGCATATTTACAGTATTCTGGATTTATGTCTATCCCAATGTAATGTCTACCTAGCTTCTTAGCTGCTACACAAGTCGTCCCCGAACCTGCGAAGGGATCTAAGACAATATCGTTTGGTCTTGTCAAAAGTTTAATTAATTCCTGAACTATAAATTCGGGATAAACTGCAGGATGAGGACATCCCTTTAACGTTTCAACGTGGTATTCTATGACATCCCTCTTCACAGCGTTTCCATGTATCCTGATGATCGTGAATCCCTGCTTTTCTAATTGAATCTTCCTGCCCCCTTCTTGACCCCCAAATGCAGGTGCATGTATTCCACGGATCTTCATGCGGAACCCAACAATTTTCCCATCCCTAACTTCCTGGATAACTTTCGAAAGTTCCTCTCTTGCCTTCCTCTTTTCATCCTCCGTTAATTGAGATTTATCTATTAGTTCAAAATACTTTCTGCCCAATCTATCACTAGTCTTAATGCGTTCTTGTCTGTTATTGTAGATGTCCATGAAGGAGTCAAGATCGAAGTAATAATCATCAGATTTCACGAAATGGAAAAAGGGTTCTGTGCTACTCACTAATCTCCTCTTAAACTGCCTTGGTGTGGGGTTGAGCTTTACCCAAGTTATGTTATGAACAAGCTTTACAGGCTCTCTTTTAAGTGCTTCAAGTGCGAATCTATATGGAACAAGCAATAATCCACCATCTTCATATTTATCTCCGAGATTGAATACTATACTTCCATCATGTTTAACTATTCTGACACATTCATGGAAGACTTCCATCACATTGTTAATATAGGCTTCAACTGTAGGTTCATTTCCAATTTCACCTTCAAGATCGGAATAATCTCTCTGCTTATAATATGGGGGACTTGTAATCACAAGATTGCCACTTTCTGATGGTATTTCCTTTAAGAGTGTCCTGGCATCACCACAAACAATCTTATCTAAAAATTTCTCCTTCCAACTCATAGCTTTAAACCTCTATTTACAACAGTATTAACTGGAAGTTGTATGCTCATTTCTTGTTTCTTTCTCCACACTTAAGACCCATTGCTCTATGGCCTCCTTAACAGCCTTCGTTAAATTCCCTCTTCTCATACCATAACGCCTGAAAACGGCATTCCTAAATTTCTGCTCAAGATCGTCTGGAATCGTTAGGACTATTCTGCCCATCTTCGATACCAACATACTTATCTACTTTAATGCTTATATAGTTTGCTACTTAAGTGAAAATGCTCAAGCATGATTGTATTGATGATAGTTAAACGTGAAGCTGTTGCCATGATAACCCATTCCTGGATGAATATTTTGGAAACATTTCTATAGAACTTATAGAAACACTGTAAAGACGCCGTGGCGTGCTGTTTTCGAATTCATATAGGTTTATAAGGTTGATATTATAAGTATGAGAAGGTTGTTGAGAATGCTAAAGCACTACTCACCCAATAAAGGAGAAGAGACCAAACCAACATGCAAAGATGTTGTGAAAACCCTCAAACAAATCAGGCTTGAAAGGGAAAAGGAAATAGACTTTTCAACAATAATCCCTAAAGGAGCAAGCATCACTTAATCAACGACTAGCCTTCATGATGGTGAATAGTTTAAAACACAATCGCAGTTTATGATCAATTACTTGACATAAAAAAGTAAAAAGTTTCAAATCCTTGTAGGTATGCTATAAATCTTTCAGAAAATGTGCTTTTTAAGATGTGTCGTTCCTTAAATATGTTTTTGTTATAATATTATTGATGTGAGATGAAGTGACCTGTTTGTATGAGTGAGAGGCAGGTGAGGACGAGTGAGGGTAGTTTGGTGTGTGCTGAGTGTGGTTATGTTTTTGGTTATGAAGTGAGTGATGCGGAGATAAGGGCTTTTTCATCGGATGAGTATTATGCTAAGATTGATCATGGGCCAGCTGTGCAGGTTGGTTCTTTCATAACGCAGAGGACTGAAATAGCCGGTCGTTCAAGAGTGCGTCTTGTTCATAAATGGCAGTTGCCATATGAGAGAAGGATTAATGCTGTGTTTTATGCAGCAAAAACTTATGTGTCGAGATTGGGGCTTCCAGAGTTTGTTGTTGATGAGACGATGCATGTTTTTAAGAGAATTTTGAAATTGAATGGGAGGATTATTAGGGGTTGGTCATCCAATAATATTGCGTTGGCGATCATTTATGCTGTGTGCAGGAATGCGAGGATTCCATTACAGTTTCGTGATATTGAGGTTGCATGCGGGAAGAGTGCTGATGATATGAAGCTGATTACAAAGTTTTATCGCATACTCATAAAAAACAGGCTCATGAATGTTGAGAGACCGTCAGCAGAAATTTTTGTTGATGCGTTCGCCCACAGGCTTGATGTTGACATGAACACGATTATCATGGCGAAGGATATTTTAACTTTCAATCCTCTTCTGAGTTTAAGTTCTATTCTTTTTTTATGGTTACAGTTGAACAATACATCTTTCAATCCTCTTCTGAGTTTAAGCAATACAGCATTCAAGAAGATGGTAATATTCCTTTTTTAATCTTTCAATCCTCTTCTGAGTTTAAGTGGATTTAAAGAAACTCTTGCCTCTTCTCTATAAGCACTTTCAATCCTCTTCTGAGTTTAAGTAATAAAGAATGTCAATATAAACACGCTAAGGCAAGCATCTTTCAATCCTCTTCTGAGTTTAAGCGGGAGGAGAAGGCGCTGTTGAATAACTAAGGTTTACCTTTCAATCCTCTTCTGAGTTTAAGTTTCATTTTTTGCCCAAATCTCAACCAAATTTGTACTTTCAATCCTCTTCTGAGTTTAAGCTTATGAGTATAAACACATTTTTGGGATTAGTTATTGCTTTCAATCCTCTTCTGAGTTTAAGGTAGCAATATTTGAAAAGAAGGTTCCATTCAAGAATCTTCTTTCAATCCTCTTCTGAGTTTAAGCTTTTTGGTATGTATGTGTTTTTGTTGCTACTTGACTCTTTCAATCCTCTTCTGAGTTTAAGGAAATCTTTAGCAGCTAAAATTGTAGCGAAAGTTCCTCTACTTTCAATCCTCTTCTGAGTTTAAGTAGGAAAAAGAATCCTATCTATGTTGATGCAGTATCAACTTTCAATCCTCTTCTGAGTTTAAGTTATCACAATATTGTATGTGTATTAGCTTATAATATCTTTCAATCCTCTTCTGAGTTTAAGTAATAAGCTCTTCAGTCAATAAACACTCGCAACCTTCACCTTTCAATCCTCTTCTGAGTTTAAGCAGGTATTTTTCGATGAAAGGATAGAGTGGCATGGTGAATCTTTCAATCCTCTTCTGAGTTTAAGATTTCTTACTGTCTGTAATATGCCTACCCACCAATTGTTAACTTTCAATCCTCTTCTGAGTTTAAGCTTATTAGTTGCTTAATGATACTTTCATAGCTACTGTCTTTCAATCCTCTTCTGAGTTTAAGTGTGATTACAAGCCCCCCTACTTCGGATTAAGAACATATCTTTCAATCCTCTTCTGAGTTTAAGGAGCCTCCAACAGTCTGTATCCTGCATCCATATACTACTTTCAATCCTCTTCTGAGTTTAAGGGAAGTGAGAGAAACGCTAAGCTGATAGACTGTTATTCTTTCAATCCTCTTCTGAGTTTAAGCTCCAACTAGGGAGGTGATGTTTTGAAACATGAATACTTTCAATCCTCTTCTGAGTTTAAGGCGAATTTCAGTTTCTGGAAGGGGTTCTTCACTAAAAATACTTTCAATCCTCTTCTGAGTTTAAGCACGGTGGTATGACAAGTAAATATTATGCTTTGAAAAACTTTCAATCCTCTTCTGAGTTTAAGAGTTCAGGATATGATTGTTGAAAAGGTAATGATTACAAACTTTCAATCCTCTTCTGAGTTTAAGAAAAATAATAGGGTATACACCTGACGGATACGCAATACTCTTTCAATCCTCTTCTGAGTTTAAGGTTTTGCATGTTACCATAATAGCAATTCCAATTACACTTTCAATCCTCTTCTGAGTTTAAGAAATACGCACTGCGTATGTAAAAATAATGTCGTAAAATAACTTTCAATCCTCTTCTGAGTTTAAGGCGCTCATGGATCAAATACCCCTGCAGGGGCCTTTTGTCTTTCAATCCTCTTCTGAGTTTAAGTTTATGGCCGGCCTATAAATGCTTAAATTACCAAATTGCTTTCAATCCTCTTCTGAGTTTAAGTTTATGGCCGGCCTATAAATGCTTAAATTACCAAATTGCTTTCAATCCTCTTCTGAGTTTAAGATTTAGTATTATTACAGCTCCATATTAAAAATTTCCTCTTTCAATCCTCTTCTGAGTTTAAGTTGATTTTGTATACAAATGTATGAAAAATAAGAATGAACTTTCAATCCTCTTCTGAGTTTAAGGGTATCATTTTATACCTACAAAAATTGTAAAATGAGCTTTCAATCCTCTTCTGAGTTTAAGCATTCGTTGTTTGTGTATATTTTTTGCAAGAAGAAGACTTTCAATCCTCTTCTGAGTTTAAGATAACATTTACTTAACAATAATGATTGGCGTGATAGGAACTTTCAATCCTCTTCTGAGTTTAAGCTCTTTTTTACTAGTATACTCAGTTTACTTAAAAACTAACTTTCAATCCTCTTCTGAGTTTAAGAAATATGCACAAACAACGAATGCGTATACAAACGTATGCTTTCAATCCTCTTCTGAGTTTAAGATTAAGAAGAGGCTATGTAATTGTAAAGTTGAAAAGATTCTTTCAATCCTCTTCTGAGTTTAAGGGATTAGATATAGGATACATTCAAGTATTTCTAAATCTTTCAATCCTCTTCTGAGTTTAAGTGTGTCTTCTTTGTTGTGAATCATTAACTGATAATAACTTTCAATCCTCTTCTGAGTTTAAGTCATCAAAACTTGGATCCTGAACGATACCGATTTCCCTTTCAATCCTCTTCTGAGTTTAAGCTTAAGGTAGATCAAGCTCTTCTTAAAAGCTTCTTTATCTTTCAATCCTCTTCTGAGTTTAAGAAATCTTTTGGTGAACTCAGTTCACCAAAAAGTTTATCTTTCAATCCTCTTCTGAGTTTAAGATTAAAATTAATTCATGGATTGGAAAAACGTATTGTACTTTCAATCCTCTTCTGAGTTTAAGAAACCCAAGGACTAAACCAAAGATGCTGAGTATAATTGCTTTCAATCCTCTTCTGAGTTTAAGCTGGCTGGAACATTTACGTAGGTTATACTTAGTGTAATTCTTTCAATCCTCTTCTGAGTTTAAGCATAGATCCTCCAATGGTATGCTATTTGGTAATGGCCCCTTTCAATCCTCTTCTGAGTTTAAGAGCCTTAATTCCATACATTCACATAAACACTTATCTCTTTCAATCCTCTTCTGAGTTTAAGGGAAAGGTCTTATCAGAAGAAGAACTTAAAACATTCTTTCAATCCTCTTCTGAGTTTAAGAAGCCCAATAATCACAGCCCAAACAATTAAAGGTATAGGCTTTCAATCCTCTTCTGAGTTTAAGGGAAAAAGTTTTACAAGTGGCAAAAGTTTAGGCGGACACTCTTTCAATCCTCTTCTGAGTTTAAGATGCTTAAGTTAGAATTTAAAAGAATTTAAACATGATAACTTTCAATCCTCTTCTGAGTTTAAGATGAACAGTAAAAATTTATAAGGAAGGTCGACGATTACTTTCAATCCTCTTCTGAGTTTAAGGATAAATTTGTAGAATAACATCATCTTCCCCATCTTTCAATCCTCTTCTGAGTTTAAGTTACTACATTTGGTTTTAAAGTAACTTCACTTGTTTTCTTTCAATCCTCTTCTGAGTTTAAGTTGTGATAGACAAGCAAAATATAAAGTTGTTTTATTCTTTCAATCCTCTTCTGAGTTTAAGGAAAAACATAATTGCTCCCTGAATCAACGCTTGAATGATTTCTTTCAATCCTCTTCTGAGTTTAAGTCTGTTGTATTCCTCTAGGATACTTTGTTCAATTCTGAGCTTTCAATCCTCTTCTGAGTTTAAGTTTCTAGGCTACAAAGGTTTTTCAAACTATGCATACTTTCAATCCTCTTCTGAGTTTAAGAACAATAACAATTGTTCCTTGCCCTGTTTGAAGATTTATCCTTTCAATCCTCTTCTGAGTTTAAGAAGTAAATCATTTAATTTATTTATAATATTTTGATACTTTCTTTCAATCCTCTTCTGAGTTTAAGATCGTTGTGTGTGATATTTGTGGGAAGAACGTAGCCTTTCAATCCTCTTCTGAGTTTAAGACATTTCATTTCCTAAAAATATAGATTATATAACTCACTTTCAATCCTCTTCTGAGTTTAAGGCAATTTATACTCATTTATCCCAAGATCCTTTACTTCTTTCAATCCTCTTCTGAGTTTAAGAATTTTGAAATAAAGATAGGCATTATGCCTGAGGTCAACTTTCAATCCTCTTCTGAGTTTAAGATTTGGGAACCCACCTTGTAAAAGCTTATCAATCACTTTCAATCCTCTTCTGAGTTTAAGAAGACATAATAAACATGCATTTCATAATCTCACTATTCTTTCAATCCTCTTCTGAGTTTAAGCAACAAGCTTCACAATTAGCGGTAATGTTGGGGCAACACTTTCAATCCTCTTCTGAGTTTAAGCTGAACTTGTTGTTTTTTCAAAGTCACATATACATCACCTTTCAATCCTCTTCTGAGTTTAAGGTAGTGGATACAGGTATAACTAATGCAGCTAACTTTTTCTTTCAATCCTCTTCTGAGTTTAAGATAAATCTGAAGAAGCAAAGAAAAACATGCTTGAGCTTTCAATCCTCTTCTGAGTTTAAGATTAATTTAAATCGAATTAAAGATTTTGATATTCTCTTTCAATCCTCTTCTGAGTTTAAGTGTAAGTGGATTTGCATTTATTAATTTAAATCGAATTAACTTTCAATCCTCTTCTGAGTTTAAGATATTTACGCAAAAAGAGGTAGATTATGGTAAATGTAAACTTTCAATCCTCTTCTGAGTTTAAGTAAATATAATCAAGGGTTGGGTTGGCTAACAAGTATATACTTTCAATCCTCTTCTGAGTTTAAGAAGACATAATAAACATGCATTTTTTATATATTTATATACACAAACAACTTTCAATCCTCTTCTGAGTTTAAGCTGATACTATGAAAGGCTATAAATCACCTTTAGCGGTACTTTCAATCCTCTTCTGAGTTTAAGTACCTTTTATGGTATTTATTCTTTGACATTAGATGAAATACTTTCAATCCTCTTCTGAGTTTAAGCTTATCACATGAATGAAATCTTCTGGGAGAATCCATATCTTTCAATCCTCTTCTGAGTTTAAGTTAATGCCAAAACGATTTTGGATACAAAGAGCAATTCAACTTTCAATCCTCTTCTGAGTTTAAGTGTAATTCCTCTTCAGGGTATAATAGTGGACGATGAGTCTTTCAATCCTCTTCTGAGTTTAAGCAACATTTACAGTTGAACCACCCGAAGATACCCAAAGCCTTTCAATCCTCTTCTGAGTTTAAGTGAAAAAACAAAAAGTTGAAATTAGGGTAAAGGGTATAAACCCCTTTCAATCCTCTTCTGAGTTTAAGCAAATATGGTGTTAAGAACTGCAATATTAAGCTTAAGTCCTTTCAATCCTCTTCTGAGTTTAAGGTATAGTATACTATACAATAGGTATAGTATAGGTATCTTTCAATCCTCTTCTGAGTTTAAGAAAGTAAGTGATTACAAGTATGTTCCATTCTTCGACTTCTTTCAATCCTCTTCTGAGTTTAAGGTGGTCAATGCACATTTTTGTACATTGGCCGGCCAGACTTTCAATCCTCTTCTGAGTTTAAGTTTTGTCCTATCAATTTGCCTCCTTCTTTAGCACACCTTTCAATCCTCTTCTGAGTTTAAGAAACATGGCAGTAATCAGAGGGCTTCTCAATAAAGGCTTTCAATCCTCTTCTGAGTTTAAGTTTCTTTTTACTGCTAAAACATAAATCCTTGTAAATACTTTCAATCCTCTTCTGAGTTTAAGGCATTTAGCCTTATTAGCTTTGCAATTACACCACAACACTTTCAATCCTCTTCTGAGTTTAAGTAAACATGTTGAACAAGACCTTTATATATGCACTGATCATCTTTCAATCCTCTTCTGAGTTTAAGAAAGCATTACTTAATTTGGCCGGTTTTATTGCTTTAGGCTTTCAATCCTCTTCTGAGTTTAAGTTGTAGCTGTTTTAGCAAAGTATGGTCTCGGCAAATATATCTTTCAATCCTCTTCTGAGTTTAAGGTATAGCACCGTGAACATGGATTCTAGGCATTTATGATTCTTTCAATCCTCTTCTGAGTTTAAGGAGTAAAACCAGCAAGATAAAGATTCCTGTATGAACTTTCAATCCTCTTCTGAGTTTAAGAAACCTATGTACCGATTGAACAAATTCCAGTCTATAGCTTTCAATCCTCTTCTGAGTTTAAGTTGCCCAAAAAATATTAACAATTGAGAAAGTTGATGTCTTTCAATCCTCTTCTGAGTTTAAGCTGACCAGGAATTTCATGTAAATAAGCCCAGTATGCTTTCAATCCTCTTCTGAGTTTAAGTTTACTAGAATTACTGCATTATCAGGCAATCCGATTAATCTTTCAATCCTCTTCTGAGTTTAAGTTAACCAATCTTCTATGTATGGTCTGAATTCATCTTTCTTTCAATCCTCTTCTGAGTTTAAGCAATTTACTAAATTCACCAACCCAATCGAAGTTACCAACTTTCAATCCTCTTCTGAGTTTAAGCTTGATTCTTTAATCACGGCAAATAAGGAAATTGTTCTCTTTCAATCCTCTTCTGAGTTTAAGCGTTTAACTCCTTTCTTATACAAGAATTTCAGCCCATCTTTCAATCCTCTTCTGAGTTTAAGATTAATTGATGATGTTTTCGGTGTAGCATATGCTCCTCTTTCAATCCTCTTCTGAGTTTAAGCAGGTTAAAAATGTTATCACGATTGATGACGGAAATCTTTCAATCCTCTTCTGAGTTTAAGGCTTCAGCAAAAGATAATCTATCATACAACTTTAATTTTACAACCTTTCAATCCTCTTCTGAGTTTAAGTGTTTCATAGACGTATACTGGTCTTCTAGGATCACTCTTTCAATCCTCTTCTGAGTTTAAGATTAATTACTTTTAATAAAATTAGCTATTTTGAATTATCTTTCAATCCTCTTCTGAGTTTAAGATACTGTGCTAGTGGAGGAGAATGCAAAGGTATTTATCAACTTTCAATCCTCTTCTGAGTTTAAGATTTATGATTTGACTGTTGAGGGTGGAGTTAGAGGTATCTTTCAATCCTCTTCTGAGTTTAAGCTTTAAACTCATGCTTTTGATTATCTTATCTATAACTTTCAATCCTCTTCTGAGTTTAAGAAATGGAAGAGGAAAATTTTAACAATCAAGAAGAGAAAGCTTTCAATCCTCTTCTGAGTTTAAGGATGTTTTAGCTGAAGTTAATAAGAAGATTAAAGAGTTCTTTCAATCCTCTTCTGAGTTTAAGGGTAGAAACATTAAAAAGATCTAAAGAGATTTCAGTCTTTCAATCCTCTTCTGAGTTTAAGTGCAACTATTGGAATGGAACCAAAACCAGCAAATGGGTCTCTTTCAATCCTCTTCTGAGTTTAAGGATGACCCTAATTGGCTAAAATTGTTTAGTGGATATCTTTCAATCCTCTTCTGAGTTTAAGCTGTTGCATTATCCCTAACATACCTAGCAATTGGATGCTTTCAATCCTCTTCTGAGTTTAAGTTCAACATAGTCCAATTCAAATTAAATACTTCTTTAAGCTTTCAATCCTCTTCTGAGTTTAAGATATGGCATAACCCATCTGACAATTAAATGCTCACATTTCTTTCAATCCTCTTCTGAGTTTAAGATTTTATTGTTTGATTCATCATAGAATTCAACAAAACCACTTTCAATCCTCTTCTGAGTTTAAGTAACAGCAATTGGAAGAGAGGGAATATTAAAATCTAAAGCTTTCAATCCTCTTCTGAGTTTAAGATGAAGAATAAATTTGGTGGTATAGAGAAGGGTTATCCGCTTTCAATCCTCTTCTGAGTTTAAGCGTCATTACTGAATTTAAGGTATAATGGGTCTAACTCATACTCTTTCAATCCTCTTCTGAGTTTAAGAATAATTTATAATCGGTGTAAATTTGGTATGAAGCTTTCAATCCTCTTCTGAGTTTAAGTATAATTGCACAGCTCTAAAATATAACCATGTTCTACTTTCAATCCTCTTCTGAGTTTAAGAGTTAATCATGATAACATTCATATGTGGAAGATTGGCTTTCAATCCTCTTCTGAGTTTAAGGAAAAATTCTGCCTTTACTGGTATTTCATCTTCGTAAGCTTTCAATCCTCTTCTGAGTTTAAGTTAACTCTATAAGTTTTTGCTTTGGAAAATAATAAACTTTCAATCCTCTTCTGAGTTTAAGGAGAATATACTAGGAAAGAATAAGAACGATATTGTTAACTTTCAATCCTCTTCTGAGTTTAAGTTCAATTCTGCCTTTTCGGATAAAGCTTTATTGACTAATCTTTCAATCCTCTTCTGAGTTTAAGTTAAATATTGCATTTTTCATTTATAATGTATGAACGCCTTTCAATCCTCTTCTGAGTTTAAGATAAGAATATAACAGGTATTTTACAGTTCACACATCCTATCTTTCAATCCTCTTCTGAGTTTAAGTCCAATCTCCTGGATTTCCCGCACATATTATTTTGATTTTCTTTCAATCCTCTTCTGAGTTTAAGAAGTTCCTTTAAATACACAGTTTCTTAGAGTAATGTATCTTTCAATCCTCTTCTGAGTTTAAGTATTAAGGTTAAGGATAGAGTATTACAGCTTATTCCTTTCAATCCTCTTCTGAGTTTAAGTGCATTAAATACATGACTACACAATCACCTCGTTCTTCATTACAGCTTATTCCTTTCAATCCTCTTCTGAGTTTAAGGTTCATATTCAAAAACTCTTGCTCTATATTATACAACTTTCAATCCTCTTCTGAGTTTAAGCAGCAACTACTGGAACTTTTGTTACAGGAATAAGTGTCTTTCAATCCTCTTCTGAGTTTAAGCAGCAACTACTGGAACTTTTGTTACAGGAATAAGTGTCTTTCAATCCTCTTCTGAGTTTAAGTTTACCAATTTTTCCACCCGGTATTTTGTTTAGATACTTCTTTCAATCCTCTTCTGAGTTTAAGACAGGATTTACTTGTAAATTTTGTGGAAAAAGTTTTACACTTTCAATCCTCTTCTGAGTTTAAGTTGGTGAGACAGGGTTTTTGGAGGCTTTGGTTCATCTTTCAATCCTCTTCTGAGTTTAAGAAGCTGAAAAAGTGAACTTCAAAATAACATCTGAGGTTAACTTTCAATCCTCTTCTGAGTTTAAGAAATGGGGTAAAAAGTGGATTATTGAAGTTGATGAAATCTTTCAATCCTCTTCTGAGTTTAAGCCAATATATGTAGACTTCAAAACCATAACAACTGATTACTTTCAATCCTCTTCTGAGTTTAAGCTGTTCTTGCTGAGGTGGTTGAGCTTCTTCTTGAGGTCTTTCAATCCTCTTCTGAGTTTAAGGTTGTTGATTTAGCACGTGCTGAAAAAGAAGGTAATTTCTTTCAATCCTCTTCTGAGTTTAAGCAGGATGAAGCCAAGTATTACGCAAAGATAATAAACTTTCAATCCTCTTCTGAGTTTAAGTTCAGGTCTTAGCCTTATATACTGATGAACCATGAATCTTTCAATCCTCTTCTGAGTTTAAGAAAAAGACTGGAGTATGATGGACGAAAATAAAATTATCTTTCAATCCTCTTCTGAGTTTAAGCAATTTTTACAATGAGTATATTCTCTTAGTTTTTGGCACTTTCAATCCTCTTCTGAGTTTAAGGATTACCAGAACTATCTTTTGCCAACATTTCAATGCCCTTTCAATCCTCTTCTGAGTTTAAGATGGAAAAATGGTGGGAAATTGCTATTGAACCATTAATCTTTCAATCCTCTTCTGAGTTTAAGGTCTCATATAAAAATTAGCTATATCATAATCATTGTTTCTTTCAATCCTCTTCTGAGTTTAAGATTAATGAAAGAGAAGCACTAAGCGTTATTGCTGATTACTTTCAATCCTCTTCTGAGTTTAAGAAGAACTTTACCTTCTGGCAATCTTTGCTTCAGGAAAAAGCTTTCAATCCTCTTCTGAGTTTAAGTTAGAAATAATCTTTATAGCATGTGCTTTTGATTCACCACTTTCAATCCTCTTCTGAGTTTAAGAACCTAAAGAGAAAGAAGAGATTAAAAAACCTAAACCAAACTTTCAATCCTCTTCTGAGTTTAAGATAATCTCGCTCATGTTTTAATGCGAACCTTTTTGTAGCCTTTCAATCCTCTTCTGAGTTTAAGAGAAAACAAATAAAAGCAATCATAAGGGCTAGAGATGAAGCCTTTCAATCCTCTTCTGAGTTTAAGGTAAAATGTACCGCCTACATCGCTAAACGTTATGTTACTCTTTCAATCCTCTTCTGAGTTTAAGTAGAGAAGAATACATAAAAGCCTTAATAGGCGTAAGAGACTTTCAATCCTCTTCTGAGTTTAAGGTGGTTTCATGTTGGTTGAAATGTGATTATAATAGTAACTTTCAATCCTCTTCTGAGTTTAAGCCAAATTTGGGAAGTTGATTGGACAGAGATTGATTTCTTTCAATCCTCTTCTGAGTTTAAGGAATCAAGTTTTGTATACTTTTACTACGGGTTTAATTTGGCTTTCAATCCTCTTCTGAGTTTAAGATACGCTAGTCAACTACGCGGTAGCGTGGATTTACGTTTACTTTCAATCCTCTTCTGAGTTTAAGAGTACGAATTAATTAAAATAAAACGCATTAACTTAACACACTTTCAATCCTCTTCTGAGTTTAAGTAAGGCCGGCTTTAATAGGATAAGCAGCCTGCTTAATACTTTCAATCCTCTTCTGAGTTTAAGCAGGTTTTTCTCCTGCCATAAAAAAATAATGTCAAAACTTTCAATCCTCTTCTGAGTTTAAGAATTATGCAACTTCATTTACAATTTCGGGCAATGTTCTTTCAATCCTCTTCTGAGTTTAAGTTTGTTAAAAAATACAAAGAATTCTCAGACTTAATAGAAACTTTCAATCCTCTTCTGAGTTTAAGGTAGTATTAGATCCTGATCCTGCAAGAAGGAGAAGGAGACTTTCAATCCTCTTCTGAGTTTAAGAAAATACATAGAAGAAACGAATAAAATTCCAGAAATTATCTTTCAATCCTCTTCTGAGTTTAAGAACTGCGGCCATTACCATATTTAATTTTTTTTTATCTTTCAATCCTCTTCTGAGTTTAAGACAACTAAAGTTTAGTGAGGAAGAAATAGAAAATTATACTTTCAATCCTCTTCTGAGTTTAAGGATGAGCTGATGAATCAGATTGATAAGCAGATTCAAAAACTTTCAATCCTCTTCTGAGTTTAAGAGCTGAGGGTCAAGTAGGCAACGCAAGCCTATGATGCTTTCAATCCTCTTCTGAGTTTAAGGTTGAACTTGTTGACTGACTTGTTGCGATATTGTTGCTTTCAATCCTCTTCTGAGTTTAAGTAAATATACTGTATCAGATTTAGTCTACACAATATTCTGCTTTCAATCCTCTTCTGAGTTTAAGGTAGCGTAGGTGGGTGTAGCGCCCCACACATAGTATACCTTTCAATCCTCTTCTGAGTTTAAGAATGCTTTATAACTCTTTCAGAATCCCAAGAATCTCTTTCAATCCTCTTCTGAGTTTAAGGTGACATGAATGAGCTACGCAACCATGAAAACTGTGACACTTTCAATCCTCTTCTGAGTTTAAGGAGCCTGATTACAGACTTTATGTTAAGCATTTAGTCTTTCAATCCTCTTCTGAGTTTAAGAAACAGAAAAGCATCTCCTGAAGACAGACTAGCACAACAAATCTTTCAATCCTCTTCTGAGTTTAAGATTACTTCATGATTTAGCAAAAGATTCTCGGCTAGCTTTCAATCCTCTTCTGAGTTTAAGATGCTTACTTGACTAACAGCTGTCGTATCACCTGCTGTCTTTCAATCCTCTTCTGAGTTTAAGAAGGGCTAAATACCATCGTGAAGCTGATTATAGAGCTGCTCTTTCAATCCTCTTCTGAGTTTAAGATGGCTCCAGGTCAGCAACCTCAACCTTTATCACAACACTTTCAATCCTCTTCTGAGTTTAAGACCTAGCTACCTATTTAAAAGCTTTTCTTCATTCAACTTTCAATCCTCTTCTGAGTTTAAGAATAATTTACTTTGTAAGGAATAATGCAAAATTAACTCCTTTCAATCCTCTTCTGAGTTTAAGGGAAACATGCCTACTCCTCCACATCAATTCTTTACCTTTCAATCCTCTTCTGAGTTTAAGCTTTACCATTTTCTTGATTTCTTCCTCAGAGAGCTCCCTTTCAATCCTCTTCTGAGTTTAAGACCTGTATCAGCATCAATATATCTTGGTCTAGTGCTCATACTTTCAATCCTCTTCTGAGTTTAAGAGGCATTAAATGGTAAGCTTATACTAGGCAATTTTAACCCTTACTTTCAATCCTCTTCTGAGTTTAAGTAGCAAGTCTTTGCCCTAATTTCGGTTTACTTACTTGTCTTTCAATCCTCTTCTGAGTTTAAGTGAGCGAGTGCAACAGGGCATGTAGGATATTTACTAGGATCTTTCAATCCTCTTCTGAGTTTAAGTTAAGCGATACAGAAAAGGCAAGAAAGTCATTACTTTTAAACTTTCAATCCTCTTCTGAGTTTAAGCTTAACAAGAAGGAGATAAGGATATTAAAAGGTATAGACTCTTTCAATCCTCTTCTGAGTTTAAGACCGAACATTTTTAGCGCTT
>Ga0081474_114039_pt1 | contig 21850 bp, 16 predicted proteins | sample OneHunmetagenome_2_FD_70978 | JGI IMG/M metagenome (GOLD analysis project Ga0081474, IMG submission 70978) | Ferrous microbial mat communities from One Hundred Spring Plain, Yellowstone National Park, USA v2 (version 2) | ecosystem: Environmental > Aquatic > Non-marine Saline and Alkaline >... | reverse complement strand
GTAACATACCCACACCTGTGACTGGTGCTTTCAGGGAACGTCCCCAATCTTTTTAATCTTATTCATATTTATAGTTAACTCCCCGCCCTTACGGACGGGGTCTCTGGTGGTGAAAGATGAACAAACCGAGAAACAATCGCGAATTCACAAGCTGTGTCGCAAAGATTTGCGTTGAGCTTTTTGGAAAGTCGAGCAAAGTTTTACTCAAGCTACTCGTTCTTTCAATACTTGAAAAAAGGCGTGTGAAAAGAAAGCGCGTTCGCTTTTCAAAGCTTTATGAGCTTTATGATCCCTAACGCTTTTTTGACGCTTTTGCGTATTACGAAAATTGGAATTGTCACAAAAATCGGACACACCGACACTTGCAAGAGAGTTTCCGTTTTCAAAGTGGGGACTAGAAGTCGCAAAGTCGCTCGACATGGAGCAAAAGCTCGATTTCTACGCAAACCACCCTGTTGTTCTTCAAAAAATAAGGGTTATGTTAGGGGTTGTCAAAGCGGAAAAAGCTATTTTTCAGGATAGGCTTAGCGATTGGGAGTTTGAAGTCGCATCGTACTTGGTTTTCACACGCTATCTTGTTTCAAACTCACTGTCAAACGGCGCAAGAGAAACACTCGCAAGAAAATACTTTTCTCAGTTAGCCCAAAGAATAAAAGCGAAAAATCTTTCTCAAGAGGTGTTGGACACACTATTGGAAAGCGTTGGCTTCAAAACAAAAAGAACACAAAACGTAAAAGGAAGAGTCGTGGTGGAGATACCGCTTTCGGAATACTTAAGAGTGGTATCCGAGCTTGAGGGCAATCCCAAGACAAAACTCACGAATTTGCCACTAGAGCGTGGTGTGATAAGGCTAAGCGGTGCGCAACTTGTAACACTTCTTTCGGATTTTGTGCAACAGCAACTCGTCTCTATCTTTCGCAAAAAGTGGGAGCTTTCGGGAAAAGCCGAGACACCCGACTATTTGGCGCAAGTGGACATGATCGCAAAGGAGTATTTGAAGTCAAGCGGTCTTCCCGAAATAGAAGAAGTGGGGGTGATCGAGTCTCTCTTTCCTCCTTGTATCACTTCTTACATCAAAAAGGTTAAGGCCGGAGGCGAAGTTGGCCATTTTGATTCGTTTCTTTTTGCGTCTTTTATGCGCGCAATCGGCGCACCAAAAGAAAGCGTGCTCGAAGTGCTTTCTCACGCGTCTAACTTTAATTCGAATATAGCAAACTACCAAGTGAGCCACGTTTACGGGGAAACAGGGGGGAGAATCGAGTACACCCCTCCAAACTGCGACAACGTAAAACTTAGTAGACTTTGTCCAATCGAGGGCTACTGCCACGAGTTCGCAAGGCACCCCCTTACGGTTTACTTGAGAAACTACAAAAAACAGTCAACGCAAAAATGAAGATCTTACTTCATTAAACTTTATAAATTGTGTGAGCGTCTTATAAGGTGGAGCTTCCTGCATTAAGCTAGGTTCTACAGGGTTACAGAAGCTGTCCACAGCCATCCGCGCACCGCGGGTGTTCGTGCGGGTTGAGGATAAATACGCAACTTAACGCCGCGATAAACCTATACCTTCAGATGGAGGGGCTTTCTCCAAGTGTAAAGCTCTTTGAAGAGCTTATGAAGGCTTGGAGCGGGTTCGCCCTGACAAGGGAGGAGGTTGATGAAGGCCTCAATGAATTCACGAGAGGCCCTAGGCCGGTGAATCCTCAGAGCTCAGAACCCTATTAAAGACCACGTAGCTCAGAACCCGTTTAAGATCTTCAAAATTTCTGAAAGCGAGTTCACAATGTAATCCGCGCCTTCGATTTTGCTCCATCCCCTTCTATTCACAAGAGCTGCGTCCATTCCTGCGTTCTTTGCTCCTTTAATGTCGGTGTAAGGCTTGTCTCCAACGAAGAGCGCTTCACTAGGATTAACATCAAGTTTTTGCGCACAAAACACAAAGGCTTTTGGATCTGGTTTGGTGCGCCTTGTATCGTCTCCAGCCACCACAACCACTTCGAAATAATCAAAAAGAGGTGATGAGCAAACCCTCCAGCGTTTAATTCCCGCTTGGCCATCTGTGTCTGTGACCATGCCTAGCGAATACCCTCTTTTTTTGAGCTCTGAGAGCACCTTGATCGCGTCGGGAAAGGGTTTTTGGTGCCTTGTAAAAGTCGTCCAATACCCAATTGTTGCGCGTAATGAGGTAGCGGAATCTACATCAAAACCAAGTCTTTTACCAGCTTCAGGCCACCATTTTGTCCTGTCGTAACTTGTGCTCGCATTCATCTCTTCTTCAATTATGTAGAGCTCTTCGACAATTTTTTCTAGCCCCAAAGCGGTTTGTGTGTCCCTTTTTAAGATGTGTGCCACTCTTATAAGCGCGGCTCTTTTCCCTGCGGACGAATCAGAAATTGTGTCATCGAAGTCGAACAAAACCGCGCGATACGATTTGGACACATCTTTGCCCACGACTGCGATTGCTTTAAGCGTTTCACTCTTTTTGGCATTTCAGATGAAGTGCGGAAATCGTCCAGACGTCTTATGAGCGTAAAACAGTCGACAAAAGCCCAAAATAGCTAAATGATTAGAAACGACGTAATTTAGTTTTTGGAAGATTTACAGAGCAGATTTCGAAACGCTCTAGTTATCGCTGTAGCATCGCTTAATTAAACTTGTTTTGTGGCTTAAAGAACCAACGCTCTTTTGGCATGTTGAGCGTTTTGGCCGAGTACTCTCCTTCTTCCACCACGTTTAATCCTTTGATGAGCGCGACAGGAATTTTTTCTGTGGCTTGACCTATCACGAGTTCGGCCGCGCTCGCAATTTCGTCCGCAACCGCAATGAGTTTTACACGAAGAACGTATCCTTTCATATCCGCTTTTCCTCTGTAGTCTCTGAACGGGTTAAGCCCACTCAAACCTATTGCCACATTAATCTGACCTTCCCTGAGTGTCCTACCATGAGTGTCCGAAATTATAACCGCGACGTTTTTACCCGTTTTGTTTTTGATGTACTCCTTGAGCTTTTTTGCGGAAAGGTCTGGGTCTTTGGGCAATAAGAGCACGGTGTTCTGCGTTCCGTCAACGTTCGACACGTCAATTCCCGCGTTTGCGCACGTTATACCGTGTTTTGTGGTGACTATAAGATGGCCAGGTGCCACATACTCCACGCTTTGAGACTCCTGAAGCACGAGCTCAACAAAACGTGGGTCTTTGCCACAAGCTTTTGCGATTTCCAACGCCCTTTGAGAAGGCACAACACGAGTCAAATCGACCGTCATTCCTTCAACCTTTGAAACCACCTTTTGTGATACGACGAGCACATCACCGTTTTCAATCGGAACATTCATCCTTGTGAGAGCCTTCAAAATCTCTTCGCCTAAATTGTCACCCGCTTTAAATTCAGGAAGGCCTGTGACACCTATCACTTCAAACTTTGGGTAGTCCATCGTGAAGCATAAAGCCGTCCCACTCATTAACCTTTCGAGTTTGTGGTAAGATTAATGAGCTATCGGATAGTAGTTATTGTATGCACGTTTTGATCACGTTTGGGTTGGCTAGCTTGGCCGCTTTGATCGGGCTTATCATACTGTGGATTATTGTTTCCATTCCGGTTTATTTTGCGGCAAAACTTGTCACAGGCGGAAAATCGGGTTTTGCACAAGCGATGCTTGCGACGCTCATCGGCCCTATTGTGTTCGCAATAGTTTTAGCGATATCCTCTTTCTTTTTGGGCGTGGTGGTTGGCGCAAGCGCCACAGTTTTGGCACTCTTTCTCGCTTTTCTCGCATGGCTTGCGGTTTACAAAGGAATATTTGGAACTGGTTGGCTTGGTGCGTTCGGAATTGCGGTGATAGCGGTTGTGATTTACGCGGTATTGGACGCGCTTTTTGTGTCGCTCTTTTCGGTTAGGTTCCCAGGCCAGAGCCTTTACCCATTAAGAATTTAACATTTTAAAAGCCACTACTTAAGGCTCCTTGTATGCTACTTTGTTTAAAGAGTCATCCACTACATTATATTTGAATCGCGCTTTAAAAATTTTGATTGATTTTTAATCCTGTCCTCAGCACCTTATATGAATCTCACTCAGTTTAGCGTTACATGAAAAGTTCCTAGAAAGTCTGTGATAAGTGTGAATAGCGCTTTTTTTGGGTTGATGTTGTTGTAGAACACCCTTGCTACATTCTTAAGGTAACCCTGAATCATCAACAGAGCTCCTATCCAAATGCTAGTGCACGGGGTTTTGTAAACTCGCTCCCGCGCACCCTTATTCGGAAAGATCAAGGGGTTATCCAAGCACCTTCTTTTAAGCGTAGAAACCTGAGTGCATTACCAGTTGGTGGTGAACTAATTTTAGTTGGCCGCCTGGTATAGGCGTCAACCCACAACCACTCAAACGTAGATGAGGTTAACACTTTACCATTGTCTCATCCACTGACCGCGATTATGAGGTGCGCTTATGGTTACGTAGGGGTCGAAGCCGTAGTCAGCAGTTTCAAAAGAGTTTTTATCGTGTTTGGCAACATATATTACTTGCTCATTCGGAGTAGGATCAGGGATGTGTGTAACCGCAGAGGTCAATGCGAACATCACAAACGCTACCAAAATAAGCGAGCGCGATGCCCATCAGTATACCTCGCGAATTTATACTGAACTTTTTGTATTAATATTTTCGATAAAAGGCTGTGTCAAATTAATAGGAGAAAGCTGAAGACCTCGCGCTTTAACACACAACGTTTTGCGTTTGACTGCGGATCTAAGCGATGTGAAACGCCGCTTTAAACCTGTACGAACAAACAGGACAAACGTAAAGCCCAACGCTACTTGAGCCAAGTCTCCAAACCTTTACAGGTGAGTAAACGCTAGAGCCACACTTTTTGCACTTTGCCAAAAAACGCACCCTACACTAATAAACACGGTTCATATTTAACCATAACTGTGGGGTTGTGTCAGGATATTTATGCACTTGATCACAATTTACGCGATAACACACGTTGACCAGCCGCAGTCCAAGCACTTAGTACACGCTTCTTGCGCCGCAAGATTCACACTACCGCAAACAGGACACCTTGAGAAAACCATCTTCTCTTCTTCTGTGACGATTATTGGAATCCTCTTTTCGACTTTCCCCTTTACTCGTTTAAGCTCGACGCCTTTTTCACGAAGAAGCTCAAGCGTTTTGTTGCTCACCGGTGCGATGTAGCCTTCACCTCTTTGCGCGGGCGTTTTGAGAACTTGTTCGCCCTTTGACGAATCCCGGTAAACCGTTATGCCCTTTAACCCAAGCCTGTGAGCAAAAACGTAAGCGGAAAGCACGTCGTCTGGCGTCACCCATGAAGGCATGTTTATGGTTTTGCTCACCGCTGCGCTCACCCACTTTTGCACTTCGTACTGCGCCCTTACATGGTCCCACCAAGGGATGTCGTAAGCGACCACAAAAACCCTTCTTAAATCTTCAGGAAGGTTCAGCCCCTGCACCGAACCTCCATTCTTCGCAACTTCTTCGATCACCGCTTGCTTGTCCAACCCAAGCTCTTCGATCCTTCTTTCAAACTCTGGATCGACATAGTAAAACTTGCCCACGGTGACGTGTTTTTCGAAAACCAGAGCAAACTGCGGCTCTAAACCCGAAGAAACTTCGGCGATCATCGATATGCTTCCCGTTGGCGCGACTGTCATTGTGTGCGAATTCCTCACACCGTTTTGCGCTATCTCTTTTGAAAGAGCTTCCCAATCCTCGTGCCACCACTCTCTGTGGTAAAAGCCTTCGAAAGGAAGCTTTGCCTTTGCGTAATCCGATTTCTCAAAAAGCGGAAACGCTCCACGAGCTTTTGCTAGTTCAACCGATGTGCGAAGCGAGTGGTAAGAAACGAACTCGGTGACTTTGCTCATAAACGAAAAACCTTCTTCACTGTTATACGGTGTGTTGAGCGCGTAAAGTGTGTCCGCAAGCCCCATTAGCCCTAACCCAATCCTTCTTGTTTGCTTGGTCACCCTTTCTATTTCAGAAACAGGGTATTTGTTCACGTCGATCACGTTATCAAGAAAGCGCGTCGCGATTTCCACCGCTTTTTTTAGTGAATCCCAGTCGAATTCCACACCGTTTTTCGTTCTTTTTACGAATGCGTAAAGGTTGATCGAACCCAAGTTACACGACTCGTACGGATAAAGCGGCTCTTCGCCGCAAGGGTTGGTCGCTTTGATTGGTCCAAGATGCTCATAAAGCGGGTTGTAGCGGTTTATGTTGTCGAAGAAAACAAGCCCAGGGTCGCCCGTTTCCCAAGCCATCCTTGCTATTTCATCTAGCAAGGTTTTTGCGTCCACTTCCTTCCACTTTGAGCCATCCCTTGGATTGATAAGAGGCCAAGGCTCGTTCGACTCTAAGTGCGTCCAAAACTCGGGTGTGACAAGCACGGAAATGTTAAAGTTCTCAAACCTTCCTGGTTGCGATTTTGCTTTAATAAACTTTTCAATGTCAGGATGAGAAATTTCAAGGATTCCCATGTTCGCGCCTCTTCTCTTTCCCCCCTGTTTGATCACGTCTGTGAGAGTGTCGATTATTCTCATAAACGAAACAGGACCTGATGCGACACCACCGGTCGAAGCCACGATGTCACCCTCAGGCCTTAAAGCGGAGTAGTTTATGCCTATTCCTCCACCGCTTTTGAATATTATCGCGGCTTGCTTTGCGGCGTCCATGATGGACTCAATGCTGTCTTCAATTGGTAAGACAAAGCACGCGCTGAGCTGTCCAAGTCTTGTTCCCGCGTTAAAAAGGGTTGGGCTGTTCGGAAGGAACTTTTTTTCGACCATGAGTTCGTAGTATTTTTTGTAGTCATCGTAGTGCTTTTCAAACCCAACATTTTGTAACCAGTTTAAAAACTCGTCCCAGCTCAGCTTCATTTTTCCTTGCGAATTTAACTCCTGGTAAAGCGCATGCATTCTTTCTAAGTGGTGCTCGTTCAAAAACATCTCTTTATAAACAAGCTTTTGTGGCTTCAAACCGTAAGACTGCCAAACTTTTTGTGAACCAGATTTGTCGTAAATCTCTTCGTCGTATAGCATGTCCGCTATCGCGATCAAAGCCGCCACTCTTTGAAAGAGCTGCTTAGGACCTTCGATGAGCTTACCCGACTCGTCCTTTAAAAGATAGCGCGAAGCAAGAAGGCGTAGAGCGTTCACGGAAAACGACTTGTCCACTTCGTCGAGTAGCTGCTTTCCCAAAATCCTCTTTTTTTCTTCTCTTATTTGCTCTCTTTGCTTTCTGTACAAAACATACGCCTTTGCGACTTCGTAAAGGTTGAGCTCGACAAGAGACTGCTCGACCAAGTCCTGGATCTCTTCTACGTGTGGCGTTCCGTTTTCACCAAATCGTCTTGAAATCTTTTCGAGTGTTAGAGTGTACGCTTTTTTGAGCGCGTGTTCATCCGTGTTGTGCGTTGCGACAAACGCCTTTGTGATCGCGGAGAGTATCTTTTTTGAATCGAACTCAACCTTTTTTCCGTCCCTTTTTATCACATACTTTGGTAGATTCACAGCTTTAATTTCGCTTAACGATGATTTTAGTTTTTATCAAACAAAAGGTGTGCGAAATAGCGTGAACGAACCAAACAACACGTAAAAAATGGAAAGAAAAAGGTCGTAGTTCAGCCAAATCTTTTTTGCGAGCATTAACCCAAACTTTGTGCAAAGAGCGAACATAAACGCGCAGAAAACCGCGTACACAAACAAAAAAGCCACAAACGTGGTGTACCCTTCTAAAAGAAGAAGTGCGCCTAGTGGAAAGCCATACCCTGCCCAAGCGGAGTTCACAACGCTCCACACAAACACTGAGCGCGTTCCTTGTTTGAGAGAACCTCTGTAGTGAACGTTTGGAAACACGAGCTTTAGCGCTCCGTGAAAAATTGAACCAAACGCGTAAACCAAAAGAAGTGCGTGGAGCATAACGCCCAAAGAGCGGGCTATAAGCGCAGGCAAAAGCATAAGAAGCGTTGTGACCGCTATCCCAAAAACGTTTGCCGCAAACGACCAAAAAGCGGCGCGCGCACCTCGAAACTCCTTTTGGTACACGCAGTAAAGCCAACCCTTTCCTGGGTCCACTCCAAGAACAGCTCCTAAAAAAATCGCAAAAAACAGAAAAAGCATTACGCAAAGCAGTAAGAGTCAGAGCTTGCGTCTCCGCCCTGCAGTCTAACCTGGTGTGCCCTTGCGTTTTTCAGGTCTACAAAGAAACGCTCATCGAGCTTTAGTCCACCGTTTGGGTCGGCGTTTAGCTTTACCACCCAGCCTGTTATTCCTTCTGGGTAAAACTGATTGTCCCAAGCGACGTAAAGCGAGTTTGTGACGTAAATCCTCTTACCGTCTCTACTCACTTCAAGCATTTGCGGCGCACCGCTGAGCTTTGCGCCAGACGGGTGATTCTTTCGATGGTATATTCCGCCAAGCTCAACCTTTCCAGTAAGTTTGGGTTTGAACGGATTTGTCACGTCGTACTGCCTTACCTCGCCAATTCCCCATAGACTCACATAAAGGAATCGGTCGTCCAAAGATAGGTCTATGTCTGTTACAAGCGGAGGAACAGCTTTAAACGGTTTTAAGATTTCAGGAAGGCCTGACTCCAAAGGTTGTGCGGGAATATCGATCACTTTTTCAGCGTTCCACTTTCCGTCTTCGTGGTACCAAAGCCAGATTGAGCTACTCAGGTCTTTCGTGCTCACCACAATGTTCACAAAACCCATGAGCTTTGTAGGGTCGTGAAAAGGTCTTAGCTCTAGCGCCATCCTGTTTTCTTCACCAAGCGTGACACTAGATATCCTCTTTCTTTTTCTCAAATCCCAAAAGTGCAACCTGTTACCGTACCTGTTTGCCAAGTGCTCCGCTTTAAGACCACCTTCTATAGTGTTGGGAACCGCCCATTCGCTTGTCACCATAACCTCACTAGGTAGGTGCCACCAAAAATCGTAGGAGTAGTACTGATCTCCTCTGTCGACCTCCCAGCGACCCAACACTTCAAGGGTGTAGTGGTCCAAAACGAGAATTCCGCCAGGCCCTTCTCCTTCAGAGTTTCCAAGCGCGCTTATAAAAATCGCATCGGGACCGCAGTGCACCGTGTGTAGCCGTGTGTATCCTGATGCTTCGACCACTTCTTTTGGTTGAATCACTTTTACAAGCTTTGGATTTTTGGGGTCGGGCTTTGTGTCAATCACGTAAATTCGGGATGACCTTAAGCCTGGAACGATCAGGTAGCGACGCTCGAGGTTTGGTTTGCCGTTTGGACAAAGAACCGAGCTACAAGCGTTCCAGCCAAAGTGGTGTAGCTCGTCGCCTTTGTAAGGAAGCTCAACTTTTGAAATGAGTTTTGAATAAGTGGGGGAGCTGGGATCGACGTCAATTACTCCCACAAAATCTGGCTTTTCTCCGTTTGCGTGTATACCCGCAACGTACGCCAAGCTTTCGGGGGGCGCCTTGGTTGCGCTTTTCGCTGAGGGGTAAAAAGTTGGGTCAACCTTAAAACTTATTTGAGCCACACCTTAAAAACACAAAAAGCAAAATAAATAGCTTTGTTTACACGCAAAAGCTGCGCTTAAAAAACCAATTTATTTTCGGTCTTGCTTTTTGTTGTATGTCCCAAAAACAGGTTCTTTCTTTAAGAGCTGTGACACAGCAGAGCGGGTTTCCGCTCACAGGTTAAGTTAGAGGATTTAAAGTGACAATTGATGAACCAGCGATTCTAGGTGGAACGGATCAAGCGCCAAACCCAGTGGAGTACCTCCTGCTTGCGCAAGCTGGTTGCCTCTCTATCGTGCTCAAAACGCTTGCCCAAAAGAAAAAAATTCAGCTCAAAAACATAAAGATTGAAGCTCTATCAAGCTTTGCGCTTAGCGAATTTCTAAGCGGTAAGAGCACACGACTAGAAGAAATAAAGCTACTGGTTGAGCTTGAATCTGACGCAAAACTGGAGGAGCTAAAGAAGCTTTTAAAAGAAGCCGAAAAAATTTGTCCAGTAAAGAACACGCTTTCAGCGAAGGTGAGTGTCGAACTCAAAGAAGTGCGCCAAATTTCCTAAAAGTTTAGCTAATGAGATTTGCTTTTTAGTTGGGAAACGCTGTCCAACAACATTGGGCGGATGCGCAATTTGTGGTTTAAGACAAGTTGATAGTCAACCGTTTTTAATTTTGCATCTTTCCAGCATTTGGGAATTGGTAAAAGGCTTGTGGCCAATGCTTTATTACAACACAAGAGAACAAGATGTGTGAACACTGTAGCACAATCAAAGAATCTTGGCACACTCGAGTTTAAAGCTTTTTGGAAAAGTCCACAACCTTTAAATATTTAAGCTCAAATCGATAGCAGACTCGAAGACGATTTGAAAATAATCAAAGGAAGCAAAAGCAACTTTCCGTTTAGCGACCTCTTAAAATCTATGAAGGATAAACTCAACAAAACTGGAATCAGCGAGGGAGATTTCAAAAACATAGACATAAATATTCTGCGTGGAAATATTGGAAAGAAGTATCTTTTTATGTTGTACATCCTTCTTCATAAGAATAACGCTACAGATTGGGCAGGAAGACCGCTCAGCGAGAGAAAATTTAGTGAGATAGCGCGGCATCATATTTTTCCGAAAGAGGAACTAAGCAATAGAGAGTATGACGAGATAATGAGAAATCATTTAGGTAACTTAACTTTCATAGATCAAAACATGAATGGGGAGCTGCACGATAGGCTTCCGAGTGATTATTTAAATGACTTCGTCCTCAGCGGAAAGGAAGAAATCCTAGAAAAGCACTTTATACCACTAGACAAAGAGTTATGGAACATAGATAATTACGTGAAATTCGTTGACGAAAGAATGAATCTGCTATGGAAAAAATACTGCGAAATATTTAAGCTTCCTGAATCGTGAAAAATCGTTTAAGAATTCTGAATCCGCTTGTCAACATAGCAGTTATCAGCAATTTCTCTACTTTTTGTGGAATTTTTCCAACGCAACTTTTTTCTTTCTCAACTATTGAGTTTTTCTGCAAACATGAGAATCAACACTGATGAAAATTTATTAAGTTCGACCTAAATTAATAAGTGGATGATTAATGGGAGAGTATAAAGGCTTAACCAGCGAGATAATTAAATTGCTTACGAACAACTCTGGGCAATCTGTCAAGTATCTTGCTAAGAAATTGAGCATAGATGAAACTTTCTTTGCAAGTTATCTTAAAACTTCGGACCAGGAAGGTTATGTTAAGTCAAAAAGAATAGGGTTGCCAAAGTTTATTTTAAGGTGATGTAAATGCAAGATAAAAGTTTGAGGGAAGGAAACATAATAGAAGGTCCATTCTGGCCTGAGCGAATTAGGGTTATTTCGTGTAAAAAGGTCTGCACTTCAGTTGAGATCTATGGTGTCGGCTTAGATTCAGAGCACTTTTATCCTCGAATATTAACCGAAGCTGACCTTGAAAAGATAAAATGGGTTGAATTAAAGGAAAGAGATTTTTCAGGAGATGCGGAATCTTTCTTTTTAGTAACTGAAGGGAGAAGAATCCGTCTAGCCCATCAATTTGACCCTCTCTATGCGGTTAATGTTTCTCAAATAGATCCTTTGCCTCATCAAATAGATGCCGTATATTTCCACATCTTGAGGCATCCTAGGATTAGGTTTCTCCTAGCAGATGACCCTGGTGCCGGTAAAACTATTATGGCTGGTCTTCTGCTTAAGGAACTAAAGCAGAGAGGGCTTGTTAACAGAGTTTTGATAGTTATTCCAGGTCATTTGAAGGATCAGTGGATTAGAGAGATGAAGGAGAAGTTTGGCGAGACTTTTAAAGTTATAGACAGAGCTGTGATGGAAGCGTCTTGGGGTAGGAATGTATGGCTTGAGGAAAATCAAGCTATAACTTCTATGGACTTTGCTAAGCAAGAAGATGTAATGTTAAGCTTAGCTGAATCTATGTGGGATTTGGTCATAGTCGATGAAGCCCATAAACTCGCAGCCTATGAATATGGCAGTAGAAAAATAACGAAGACACAAAGATATAAGTTTGGAGAGCTCTTATCTAAAAACTCAAATTTTCTCTTGTTCCTCACGGCTACTCCTCATAGGGGTGATCCTAGTAACTTTCGATTGTTCTTAGACTTACTTGAGCCAGGTTTCTTCGCAACGAATGAAATACTTATGGAAGCTATAAGGAATAGAGAAAATCCACTGTTTTTGAGAAGATTAAAGGAGGACCTAAAAACGTTTGACGGCACACCGATATTCCCTCCGAGAAAAGTTAAAACAGTCAAATATAGGCTTAGTCCAGATGAAAAAAGGTTATACAACGCTGTAACAGAGTATGTAGAGAAATATTATAACAAGGCGTTGGAGATTGAGGAGGAAAGAAGAAGGAGAAACATAACCTTTGCTTTGCTAATTCTTCAGAGGCGTCTAGCTTCAAGCGTTAGAGCTGTTAGGAAATCTTTGGAAAGGAGAAAGAGTAAACTTGAGGAATTGTTGAAGCGAGAAGAGCTTATACAGGAAGTTGGCTACGTAAGTGAAGAAGTTCTTGAAGACATGCCTGAAATAGAAAGATGGGAAAAGGAGGAGGAGCTTTTAGGGAAGCTGACTTCCTCAAGGACGCTTGAAGAATTAAAGGAAGAGATAGATAAGCTTGAAGAGCTTATACGATTGGCTAAAGAGGTTGAAAAGAAGGAAATAGAAACAAAGCTCAACGAGTTAAGAAACGTTATGGAAATCGAAAAGATTAAAGAAAAGGGGGAAAAGCTGTTAATATTTACTGAATCTAAAGATACTCTCGATTATCTTGTTGAAAAGATTCATGAGTGGGGGTTCGACGTAACTTACATCCACGGTGGAATGAATCTTGATAAGAGAATACAAGCAGAGCACGAATTCAGGGAAAAAGCGCAAATAATGGTTTCTACCGAAGCTGGTGGAGAAGGTATTAATCTCCAATTTTGCTGGCTTATGGTTAACTACGATATTCCTTGGAATCCGAACAGGCTTGAACAAAGAATGGGTAGAATACATAGATATGGGCAGCAGTATGAAGTTCACATCTACAACTTAGTAGCCATTGATACAAAAGAAGGAAGGATTCTTGAGAAACTTTTAACTAAGCTTGAGATTATAGGGCAGCAAATGGGTAAAGTTTTCGATGTTATCGGTGATGTAGTTTCTGCTTATCTACCTGCTGGAAAAACTCTTCAAGACCTTATAATTGAAGCCATTACCAATAAAAGATCACTCGATGAAATACTGCAAGATTTTGAAAGGGTACCTGATGAAGAAGCTATAAAGAGGGCTAGAGAAGCAGCTTTAGAGGGCTTGGCAACAAGATACATAGACTTTAGCCGTATTCTTGGTGAGATGAGGGTTGCTAAGGAAAATCGACTAGTACCTGAATATATAGAAAAGTTCTTTTTGAAAGCTGCTGAGAAACTTGGAGTTAAAGTTGAAATGAGAAAAGACGGTTTTTGGAGAATACCAAACGTGCCTTACGAGCTTAGGAATTTACCATATGATTTTAAGATAAAGTATGGAGTCGTCTTTAAAGAATATGGGAAGTTCTCTTTTGATAAGGAAAAGGCTTTTAAGGGGCAAGCTGAGTTCATAGCTCCAGGGCATCCTCTTCTAGAAGCAGTAATAGAAAGAATTTTCGAAAAGTATAGTGGAGAAGTTGAAAGTGGAGCTACGTTTATCGATCCATCTGGCATGCTGGATGGGTTTGTTTGGTTCTTAGAAGGCCAGATAAATGATGGAAGCGGTCAAGTAGCAGGGAAAAGAATATTCGCATTATACCAAGATGCTCAAAACAACATTAAACAAGTATCGCCATCAATATTATGGGATCTAAAGCCAGCCAACCCTACTTCACTTAAAACCATCAATGTTCCTGTAGCGAATGAGGATGCTATAATGGCGTTTGCGGTTGAAAATGTGCTAACAAAATATCTCGATGAAATAAAAAGGCAGAGGGAACATGATGCTGAGATAAAGAGGAAATATGGCTTAAGATCACTTCAAGAACTTATACTACGTTCTGAGGAAAAACTAATTGAGTATGAGACAAAGAGAGCTAAGGGAATAGAAATCCCAGAAGCTGTTATACAGGCAGAAAGAAGGAAGAAAGAGGATTTTGAGAGAAGGAAAGCCGAGCTTGAAAAGAGAATAATAGCTGAAACGAATCTTCTGCTTTCACCTCCAAAAATCCTAGGAGTAGCTAGAGTAATTCCTCAACCACCAGTAGAAGATGAGTTGAAGGAGGATTTAGAGATTGAAAAGATGGGGATGCAAATAGCGATGAGTTTTGAGTTTTCTCAGGGAAGGAATCCAGAGGATGTTTCACTCCAAAACCTTGGGTTTGATATAAAATCGAAAGCTTCGGATGGAAGTTATAGGTACATTGAGGTTAAAGCAAGAGGAAGGGAGGGTAAAATAGCTTTAACGCCGAATGAATGGTTAATAGCCCAAAGGTTAGGAGATGAATATTGGCTCTATATTGTTGTTAATGTAGCAACTAAACCAGAGCTTTACACGATTCAAAATCCTGCATCTAAGCTTAAGCCAAGTGAAGAGGTAGAGATTGTCCGTTACATAGTTAATAAGGATGACTGGAAGAATGTTGCAAGAAAGGAGTTTATAGGTGAAGGAGCATGAGCACATTTGAGAGTGGTAAGAGGCTTATTGAAGTCGATTTCCCACTGAAAGAGGTAAGTGAAGAATCTGTTAGAGAGAAGAATATAAGGCATGGACATATTTCTACGCTACATATCTGGTGGGCTAGACGCCCATTAGCCGCATCAAGGGCGACAACCTATGCTACATTAGTTCCTGCACCAAAGGATGAAAAAGAATTAAGAGAGAAGCTCAAATTCATAGCTGAGCTTTCTAAATGGGAGAACTCTTTAAATGAGAAGCTAATTGAAAGGGCAAGAAAAGACATTAGAGAGTTCTTCGGTGGTAAAGCTCCTAAGGTTTTAGATTGCTTTGCTGGTGGAGGCTCTATTCCCTTAGAGGCTTTAAGGCTTGGGTGTGAAACTTATGCTCTAGAGTATAATCCTGTCGCAGTTTTAATTCTCAAAGCTGTTTTAGAATATCCGCAAAAGTATGGAAAGAAGCTTGTCGAAGATGTCAAGAAGTGGGGCCAATGGGTATATGAAGAAGTAAAAAAGGAAATTGGGAAGTTTTATCCGGAGGAAATAAACTCAACACAGAAAGCATTGTCTGATGAAGGTGGAGAGAAATACGTTCCTGTAGGCTATATTTGGACTAGAACAATTAAATGTCCCAATCCATCATGTCAAGCAGAAATACCATTAATAAGACAGTTTTGGCTTGCAAGGAAAGAGAATAGAAGAATAGCGTTAAAAATGATAGTCGACAAAGAAAAGAGGAAAGTAGATTTTAAAATAGTTCAAGGAAAAGATATAGACTTTGATCCTTCAAAAGGAACAATAAGAAAAGCAAAGGTCATGTGTCCTGTTTGCAGTTCTGGAATTTCCGACAAAGAATTAAGAAAGCTGTTCCAAGAAGGAAAAGCAAGCCAAAGGATGATAGCTGTAATCTTACATAATCCTAATGGTGGAAAAATATATAGAGTTGCGACTGAGGACGACATGAAAAAATTTCAGGAGGCAGAAAAATATCTCGAAGAAAAGAGAAAGAAGCTTTTTGAAGAATGGGGATTTGATCCTGTACCAAGTGAACCAACCCCTGAAGGTGGAGGACCTGGTGCAGAAAGAGCTTTTTCAGTTCGTAATTTTGGGTTGAATACATGGGGGGACCTCTTCAACGCGAGACAGAAGCTTGCTTTGATTACTTTTGTAGATAAGGTGAGAGAAGCGCACAAAAAAATGATTGAAGAAAAATACGATGAGAAATATGCGAAGGTTGTTATCACCTATTTGGCCCTGGTAATAAGTAGAATGTCCGACTTTGAATCTAATTTGGTCGCATGGCATCCTCAATGGGAGTTTTCTACACACACTTTCGCTAGACAGACGCTGCAAATGACGTGGGATTACTCCGAGCTCAACCTCCTTTCTCCAATTCTTTCGGGAACTTGGAGAAGCATGCACAGACAAATGCTAAGGGTATTAGGATACATATTTAGTCCGTACTTAAAGCACTCTAACGCGTCACAGTGTTCGGCTACTTCACTTCCATACTCTGATAACTACTTTGACTCGGTTATTACTGATCCCCCCTACTACGACAATGTGCCTTATTCTTATCTTTCAGACTTCTTCTATGTTTGGCTTAAACGAACAATTGGAGATCTGTATCCTGATTTATTTGCGACGCCTCTAACTCCTAAATCTGAGGAAATAGTTGCTTATTCTTATGGGAAAGGAGGTTTTGAGGAGGGGAAAAGATTTTTTGAGGAAATGATTACTAAAGCTTTCCAAGAAATCAATCGTGTCTTAAAACCAGAAGGTATAGCATGTATTGTTTTCGCTTACAAGACTACTGAAGCATGGGAAACAATCATTAATAGTCTCCTTAAATCTGGACTGGTGCTTACCGCTTCTTGGCCTATTCACACAGAGATGAAGGAAAGATTAAGAGCTCAAGAAAGTGCAGCTTTAGCCTCTTCAGTTTATATGGTATGCAGAAAACGTACTAAAGGAGAAGTGGCCTACTTTAATGAGATAAAAGAAAAAATTGAGCAAAGAGTTAAAGAAAAACTTGAACAGTTCTGGGAGCAAGGAATAAGCGGTGCAGATTTTTTCGTTAGTGCTATTGGTCCTTCTGTTGAAGTTTTCGGTCAATATTCTAGAGTAGAGAAGTTATCTGGTGAAGAAGTTTCTGTTAAAGAGCTTTTAGAGTATGTTAGAAAAGTTGTAAGCGAATTTGCACTTGAGAGGGTTTTGAAAAGAGCTGATTTAGGAGGGGTTGATGCGCAAACAAGATTCTATCTTTTGTGGAGATGGACTTTTGGAAACGCTAAAGTTCATTTTGACGATGCGATAAAGCTCTCAAGACCTTTAGGAGTTGAGTTAACAGATCTATGGGATAGAGGAGGATTGGTGAAGAAAGAAAAAGAATTCGTCAAAGTCTTAAATCCAAAAGAGAGAGCTCAAGATCAAGCATTCTTAAAGAAAACAAAGTTCACATCGATGATCGATGTTCTACACTATGTGTTAATCTTGTGGGAGAAGGGAGAAAAAGATAAGATAAAAGAGATTCTGAATGAAACTGGTTATGCACGAAATGAGATATTCTGGCAAACCGCTCAAGCTTTATCGGAAATTCTGCCCGAAGGCGATAAAGAGAAGCAGTTAATTCAGGGATTTCTATACGGAAAAGAAGAGTATATTAAGGGAGTGCGAGAAAGAAAAACGTTGTTAGAATTTATAGGTGGTGAGTCATGAAGCCTTGGTGGCAGGTTGCTATTCCACATCGAGATGTTAGAGAAGGAAGAATAGGTGACTTTGCAGCTGATTTAAGAAGTATTATAAGAGGTGAAGCATCAGTAGAGTACATTGATCCAGAAACCTTCTTTAGAAGAACACATCTTACGAAAGGGCTTGAAAATATAGTAAGCGATGTTCTTATTACGTTATCTAGGGAGGGTGAGAGAGGGAAAGTTATTCAAATCCAAACACCGTTTGGTGGAGGAAAAACACATGCACTAGTTTATCTTTACCATCTTTTCAAGAATGGTGAAAGATTCAAGCACATCCCTGATATAGAGAAGATCTTAAGTAAAATTGGCTTAAAAAACGTACCGAAAGTTAAGGTTGCTGTTTTTGTCGGTACGGTACATGATCCTTTAAAAGGTAAGACACCTTGGGGAGAGATAGCTGAACAATTGGGTTCTTATGATCTAGTTAGAGAACACGATGAAAAAAGACTAAGTCCGGGAAGAGATATCATCGAAAAGATTCTGAATAATAATAAGCCAGTTTTACTTTTGATCGATGAGCTGACGGAGTATATTGTAAAAGCGAAGGAGTTTGAAGATCAAGTTTTTGCCTTCTCACAAGAATTAACCGAAGCCGTATCTAAATCCTTAACCCAATGCGTACTTGTCTGTACATTACCTTCCAGTGCTCCCTACGGAGAAAGAGGAGAGAAAGTTCTAAGTCAGCTCCAAAGAATTTTTGGAAGGATGCAAGTAATATATACTCCTGTTGAGGGGGAGGAAATATACGAGATTATAAGGAAACGTTTGTTCGAAGATCTTGGGGATACAAAAGAACATGAAATAGTAGCTTCCGAATACTTTGATCTTTACCAAAGGTTAGGAGAAGAAGTTCCTCCTGAGTTTCGTGAAATTCGGTATAAAGAGAAGATCAAGAAGGCTTATCCGTTTCATCCCGAAACAATAGATGTTCTTTTTGAAAGATGGGGAACAATACCAACTTTTCAAAGAACCAGAGGTGTGCTAAGATTATTGGCAGAAATAGTTCACGACAATTTTGTACGGCAGGATCCATCGCCGCTCATACAACCAGCGAATATCAATCTTTCTAATTCTCGGATAAGAAGAATGTTCGTAGACCACATAGGCGAGGTGTTTGAATCCGTTCTAGGCTCAGACGTTGTAGGCGAGGATGCAAGAACCGTTAAGATCGATAGACAAATGGGCAGCGAATATGCGAAATTTAAGGTTGCAACTGGTTTAGCGACATCGATCTTCTTTTATTCCTTCCCTGCCACTGAACGAAGAGGCATTAGTATCCAGAGACTTAGAGTTGCTTTTTTAAGGGAAGGAATACCTCCAGCAATTGTTGGTGATGCTCTGAAAAAGCTCGAGGATATAGATGGCCCGCTCTATCTTCATTTTGAGAAAGGTCTCTATTATTTTAGTAGCCAAGTAGGGTTGAACAGAATAATTTTAGATAAGGAAGAAGCGATAAAGGAAGAGGAAATCAAAGAGGAAATCAAAAGGAGAATCGAAAAAATTGCTGGAAAGGATTTCGAAGTTTATGTTTGGCCTGCATCTAATGCTGATATTCCGGATAATAAAAAGCTAAAGTTGGTTATCCTACCATTAGAGTTAATGGTAGATAATCCTAATACAGATAAGTTCATTCAAGATATACTCACGAATTACTCAACTGGTTATAGAACCTATAAAAATACGCTTATGTTCCTCGTGTCAGATCCTAATGAATATGATGGTTTGAAGGAAAGTGTGCGTCGCTATTTAGCCTTAAAAACAATAACTTCGGATAAAGAGGTCTGGAAAACTTTAACAGAAGCTGACAAAGAGAGAGCAAACCAATGGTTCAAAGACAAAGATTCAGAAGTTTGGTTCAAAATAATTTCAACATACAGGTATCTGATTAAAGGTTCAAAAGATGGACTTAAAAAATTTGACTTGGGGATACCTACTGTTGGTGAAAAACCAAGCTTCACGATGAGGGTAAAACACTATCTAAAGGATCAAGAAGTCCTCTTAGATAAGCTATCGCCTAAAGTCCTTTTGGAAAAAACGTTTTCGGAAAAAGATGAGCGAAAAAGCTTAGTCGAAATATGGGAAGCCTTCTTAAAATATTATGAGCTTCCGCTGTTGGAAAGTGAAAGCGTTCTTAAGAATGCAGTTGCCAAAGGTGTTCAGGAGGGAGTATTCGGTCTTTCAATTGGCGATAAAGTTTGGTATGAAGAAAGCGTTTCGCCTCCAGAAATAAGCGATGATACAATCGTAGTTAGAAAGGAAATGGTAGCTAAAATGAGAGAAGAAGTAAAAGGAGAAAAGATCGAAAGAGAAATAACTCCAACAAAACCGGAGGAAGTTAAAGCTCCTCCACAAGTCGGTAAAGAATCCTTACGAAGAATAGCAATCGAAGCTGAAATTCCGTGGGATAAGCTCTCCGATTTAATACGTGGAGTATTTATGCCTTTGAATCGTGAAGGAGCAAAGATTTCACTAAAAATGAAAATCGAAGCAACGTCAGAAAAAGGAATAAGTAAAGATACTCTTGATTTAAAAGTGAGAGAAACTCTGCGGCAAATAGGAGCAAAAATAACTGAAGAAAAAGCTGAGTAATTCGAATTCAATGTGATGAATTTTGTCAGAACGTAAGTTCATCAATAAATTGTATGAGTTGATTCTCAAAGAAAAAGAATTGGGTAAACACGGATGGTTAAGAGGCGTTTACAAAAACAAGAACCTTTCAACCAAGGAGTTTCAAGATATTTGGTCGGAATGGTGGAAGGGAAGGTTACCTCCTAGAACAGAAGTCGATATAATACTTATTTTTGAAGATCCGATGGAAGCATTAGACAAGGCGTTAATAGGGTGTATAGAAATCGAATATTTCTCAACTAAGGATATAATCAAGAAGAACTTTTACGAAGGTCTGCAGCAAGTTTTAGCTTTTTCGATTTTTGGCTTTGATGGACTTTGCCTTTGGCATATGTTTTCTCCTGAAATAGAAGAAAATGTTATCGTAAACTATGCTAACACGATGGGGGAGTTAATAAGCGGTTTTAAATTACCTATTTTCTACCTTGCTACTAAAATTCTGGATGAAAAAGAGCTTAGGATGAAGTGCTTTAAACCTTTTCAAATAGAGGAGGAAGGAGTAGAGTATTTTATCGATTGGTTAAATAGGCATTGGATGGACGAAGAAAACAGAAACCCGCGTTTAAAGGATAGTGAGATTAGAAACAGGAGAAAGATACTCAAAATGTTACTTAAAATACCGGTGTGATAGTATAGCGATTAACTGTTTCTTGTTTTTTGTTCGTGAAACCTTAGAAGAAATTCAATGACGCTAAATGTAAGTTGTAATGCAAAAGCGTACGTCATAATTTGAAAGAATTTTCTTCTTTTCAACATGTGCTCTCTCAGATAAGTAGGCCCAGGTTCTTTCTATTAAACTTACAGAATCATCAGGAAGGTTGTGAGCCTTGAGACAGGTTTTTAAAGGTGCTATATCCACAGTCTTTCCTGGCGAAATGTATATGGGGCTTTTTTCAAGATCCTCATAAACATTCTTCCAAACCATTAAAAGACCCATCCGCAAATTGTTACAACAATCTGATAGCCTCTCTTCTTTAAACGCGTTTAGACAACGTTCAAATTCTTTCCAAGCGTCTATCCCATTTAGATCAAACAAACGCTGTTTAATGTAGGCATAGCTGAACGGAGAGATTTCGATCTGGGATTCATTAAATTCTACGATAAGATCAAAGAAGGTAGCTAGTGCTATTCTAGAAACCCTGACTTTTACTTCGCTACCATACATTTCTTTTACTAATTTAATATCCAAAAGACCAACTCAAACTGCGAACAGGGAGTTTTGGACTTTTTTGGGTGTTTTTCCGAGGGAATGTGTGGGTTTTTCGTATTTTGAGTTTTTGATTTGGGCTGGTTTTGATACCTGATTTGTTTTTGTGCTGGTTTTGGTTTTTTGTTTTCTGTGTGTTTCATTTTGGGTTATAGTTGACTTTATTTGTGTCCCTCATTTGTGTCCCTCATTTGTGTCCTTTATGTCCGTTTTTGGTTTATTAGTGCAGTGCGGGATTTTTGTTTAGGTTTTCTTTAGGTTTTTGTGCTTTGATGAGGAGCGAAAAAGTAAACTGCGTGGGGAAAGTAAACTGTTTACTTTTAGTTTATTTTTGTGCGTGTTTCAGTTTACTTTTAGTTTTTTTAGTTTATTTTCGGTTTACTTTTAGTTTATTTTCGAAAATGATATATGTAGGGGGATAATTATCCCCCTACATATGCAAACCCCCGAGCAAGATGCAATATATGCGGCGCCTGATAAATCTTTTGCTGGAAGGCATCGGTTATTTTTAGAAGCCAACCGTGTCGTGCGTAGACCAAGCATATTTGGTTATGATGATGCATGGGGATGCGGTAGTGAAGTATTGGCGTTGGCTTTAGAGTATATTCGGGATGTTAAGAATAAGA
>Ga0081474_127797_pt1 | contig 21874 bp, 22 predicted proteins | sample OneHunmetagenome_2_FD_70978 | JGI IMG/M metagenome (GOLD analysis project Ga0081474, IMG submission 70978) | Ferrous microbial mat communities from One Hundred Spring Plain, Yellowstone National Park, USA v2 (version 2) | ecosystem: Environmental > Aquatic > Non-marine Saline and Alkaline >... | reverse complement strand
CCCCCCCCCCCCGGGGGGTCCCCCCCGCCCCCCCCCCCCCCCCCCCCGGAGGACCGCCCGGGCCATAGCCGTCAACTACAACCTCTCCACCTGTTATCTCATTCTTATAATAATATCACAAGAACCCTTATTTCTTCGTGATATGATCATATATTCAGTAATTCCTCCATCGAATAAGTCCAAATCAACAAGAGATATTACAATTTGCAAAGGAGCCCTGAATCGCCCTAACTTAATTTTATCAATGCACTAAAATCAAAATAGTGAATTGGAATTTGACTTGTCTGGATCTAGCTTAGTACTTATAGAGAATCTATCTTTAGCGATAACTGATTTTTGTAATAGAACACTTATAGATCTAACCTCTACTTGAAAAGGATTAAAAATCTTCTTTATAGCACTTTCTAATACTTTTAGTATTATGTGCTTTCTGCACTTGTTATCCATTTCTAAGGCATAGTTCTTAATATCTGAAGTTATTAAATTTTTGACACTAGTTATCTCCTTAATGCCCCATCACGGCTACATTGACAAAAATTTATGAGTCAGTAATAGCCAGGTTTATAATCATTCACGGAGCTTGTATTATTGTGAAGTTACATTTATCTAATCTAGGTCCCATAAAGCATGGTGAAATCGAGTTAGGTGACATCACGCTTTTCGTTGGAAAGCCTAACACCGGCAAAAGCACTGCTATGAAAGCGTTATTTTATTCCCTTTACTGTCCAGGTAATCTCATTAAGCTAAAGCAGGACAGCTTTGAGGTAAAGGATAATTTGTTTCTCCTACGCTTCACTATCGACAGAGAGGGAACGAAGGAAAACTACAAAAGTTTCATAAGTGATTCATTACCAGAAGGGGAGTTTAAACTAGAACCTATAAACGTTTTGGATTTCATACTTACTCAAAAACTGAGTTATGAAGACGAGTACAGACCATCAACGTTACCTCCAATGTATTTTCCGAAAACGTGTAGTGACGAGGATATAAAACATCTAAGGTTTTCCCTTAGTAACACAATTTACAAAATCAGCGTCAACGGTGATAAAGGAGAAGTTAAGGTTGATGTCTCTGATGTAAGTGAAACCTGCTTAAAGGATAACGAAACTCTTTCATCTATTTCCACCGTTATGTTGAATATTGCAGAACAGCCAGTAAACTCCCAGTACTGTATAGGGTTTAACGAGTCTCTAAGCAAAAATGGAATCAATGGCCTTGTTTACATTCCTTACGGTAGGTCTTTCCTAGTGCTTCAGAAGTTTATATTACAAGAAATTTTGAACTCTCTCACGTCGGCATCGCCTTCCCCCTTTTCGCGGTTGGAAGAAGTTATATTTAGAGGATTTGTAATGGCAATAAACCCCCCGTTTAAAATTACAAGACCTAATTATCTGACGGATTACTTCGAGGGCTTAACTACATACAACGAGAAAGTATTCAACTTAATAAAACCGCTATTGAAAGGACAGATAGCAAATGTTGGCGGGAACTTAGTTTACACTGAGGAAAATAAGAAAATACCGTGGGAGTACGTTTCAGCTTCAATACTAGAGATCGTAAGTTTCTTGCTCTCGGTAAAGGTGGGCAGTCTGATATTGTTTGAAGAACCTGAAACACAACTACACGAGGAATTACAACTACTAATGGGTATGGTTCTTTACGCTTTATCCTCAATTAGCCGTATCGTGATTTCTACTCACAGCCAGACTATAGTTTCCACTATCGCCCACCTGAGTATGTTAAAGCCCACTAAGGAGGAGTTAAAGGACTTGTTTGAGGACTTGAAAGTGAAGGATTACGAGGCGTTAGCAGAAGCTGTAGAAAAGGCTAATGAAAAAGTTAAGGATAAAGTATATCTTAAAGTATATCACTTTACCGAGGGAGAGGTTAAGGATGTGAGTATCGACTATGTCGTGAGGGGTTTGCCTGGTACTAAGGACGTATTGGAAAAGGAGTTTAGGTGGTTTTCATCACTTCATTCGAAGAGACTGTTCGGGCAAAAGTGACGTAGTTTACTTGAGTTAAGAAATCCTATTAGAGGCGTTCGAACAAAGGTGAGAGATTATGGTAAGTTTTCTGGTCGAGAAGGGAGTACTTGAGGAAAATTGCTGTAACTTTTTCATAAAAGACGATAATGTGTTACTTTTTATGGACATGGAAGAGGTTTTTAGGGGACTAAATAAAGTAGAAGACGAGGATTTAAGAAAATTTTACACTGGTAACTTAGAGGAGATTGGCATTAATTCACGTGGGCACTGCGATGCTCTCGAAATAGTGAGAGATGCAAAAGGCGAACTTATAATTAAAATCATTGAACTAACAGCAATGCAGGGCAGGGATCTTCACACGTTACTGAACAAGATGAATTTTTGCATAGCATTTATAAACACTCTAGTGAGGAGGTCTTTGTATTTAAGTGCTAATAATGTGAGATACGTAACTGTATTTGTGGTTAACCCTAATGACGTTGACAAGGTCAAGGAATCTATCGAGAGAAATAGGGATATCATAACTAACACCTATCGCTGGTTATATTATTTTACCAACACGTTAGTACCGGAAGTGATACCATGTGAAAAACTGTCCAACTAAATTAGGAAGCAGCAGTTATGGGACTTTCCCTTAAATATCGCCCTGTAATCAAGGCGAAATCTAATAACTGCTGCTTTTTAGTCAAACTCTTTATACCCTCTCCTGTCATCTATCATTATGAAATCTGTGGAACTGTCCCTTAAGTACCAGGGGAAGATACAGGTAGTGCCCAAGGTCCCCATAAGGAGTTACGACGACTTCTCCACCATTTACACTCCCGGTGTGGCGGAGGTGGTCAAGGAGATCTCAAAGGACAGGGATAAGAGCTTCCTCTTGACAAGCAGGTGGAACATGGTCGGTATAGTCACAGACGGCTCAAGGGTACTGGGACTGGGAGACGTAGGACCCGAAGCCGCTATGCCCGTAATGGAGGGGAAGGCCCTACTATTCAAGTATCTGGGCGGAGTGGACGCGATACCCTTGCCCATATCTGCAAGGAACCAGGACGAGATAGTGAAGGTGGTGAAGGCCCTGGAACCATCCCTAGGCGGGGTTAACCTGGAGGACATAGAGAGCCCCAAGTGCTTTTACGTCCTTGAGAAACTTCAGGAGTCCCTCTCCATCCCAGTGTGGCACGACGACCAGCAGGGCACTGCCGGAGCCGTCCTCGCTGGGTTGATAAACTCCCTCCTCCTCACGGGGAGGGGCCTCGACGTCAAGATAGTTATCTTTGGCGCAGGGGCAGCCAACATCGCCACTGTAAGACTCCTGAGTTCCTACGGCTTCGATCCCAGGAACATGGTAGTTATAGACAGGGAGGGGGTACTACACGCGGAGAGGAGAGATTTGGACTGGATGATGTTCAACCACAGATGGAAGTACGAGGTGGCCATAAGGACCAACGGAGAGAATGCGAGGACTGTAGAGGAGGCGTTCAGAGGTGCGGACGTGCTCATAGCTGCGTCCTCTCCTGGACCCGGAGTGGTGAGGAAAGAATGGGTCTCCCTCATGAGGAGGCCCATAGTGTTCGCACTGGCCAATCCAGTCCCCGAGATCGACCCTGAGGAAGCTGTGGACGCTGGTGCCCAGGTCGTAGCCACTGGCAGGAGCGATTACCCCAACCAGGTGAACAACTCCCTGGTGTTCCCAGGAGTTTTCAGGGGAGTGTTGGACAGCAGGGCCTCAAGGATAGACGACAGGATGGTCATAACTGCCTCTGAGACCCTGGCGGAATACGCCAGGAGGTCGGGGTTGAGGAGGGATCACATCGTGCCCAGGATGGACGAATGGGACTTCTATTACGAGGTCGCCTCGGCGGTGGCTGAGAAGGCGGTGGAGTTGGGATACGCCAGAGTGAAGATGAAGAGGGAAGAGTTCAGAACCGTAGCCAGGAAGAGGATAGAGGAGGCGAGGAGGTCGGTGGAGGTGTTAGCCCGTGAGGGTTAGGAGAGCTAAGGACGAAGACGTTCCCTTTATCGTAGAGGCATTCTCAAGGATGTATTCCCTGAACTCTGAGTTTGATCCTCTCCTACAAGTCCCAGGGGATCTGGAGGACAGGGTGGAGAAGTCTATCAGGGAGGGGCTCAAGGGAGGAAAGGAGCTACTGGTGGTAGCTGAGGATGGAGACAAGTTGGTAGGGGCTGCTAGGGTTAAGATACTGGAGAGGGAGTTCTACGTCCCCAACAGAGTTGCTGTAATAGAGGAGATCTACGTGATGCCAGCTTACAGGAGGAGCGGAGTAGGAGAGGCCATACTGGACTACCTGACGTCGGAGCTCAAGGGACTCGGGGTCGACTCAGTTACCGCCAGATTTCCCGCCAAGAACGTCATCGCAGTATCCTTTTATAAGAAGAGGGGATTTAGGGAGATACATTACGAGTTCGTCAAGAAGTTGTAGGGATGTACCATGCCGGTCACGGAAATTAAGTTGAGGTTCGTGAAGGCCTTCATCGTGGAGAACAATAAGGGCGAGACTATATTGGTGGACGCAGGGACCCCAGGGAGTGGTAAAAAGTTGAGGGAAATCCTTGAACAGAGGGGAGTTTTGAACAGACTGAGGGCAGTAGTCTTCACCCACTCCCACGGCGACCACATAGGAGGAGCTCCAGAGTTGGGACTCAAGGTACCTCTGCTCATCCACGAGGATGGAGAGAAGTTCCTGAGGGAAGGAAGGTGGAGGAAACCTGTAATCCACTCGAGGTTGTATCGTGTTGGGTTCTCTCTACTCTCCCTTTTCATGAAGGATGATGGCAGACCTCTGCAGAGTGTTGAAAAGCTGAAGGAGGGAGAAATCATTGAGGGAGTGAACGTAATTTATACACCTGGACACACGTCGGACTCGGTCACCCTCCACCTACCCCACGAGAACGTAGTGATAGTGGGGGACACCCTTCAGGGTACCGGCTCTGGGCTGAGGCTACCTGTAATATATGAGGATAAGGATCAATTACTGGAGAGCGTGAGGCGAATAGCCTCACTCAATCCGCAGTTCGTATACGTGTCCCACGGTACGAGCGGGAAACCGAGGTGGCCGGACGAGATTAAATGAGCCTGACTAGGAAGGGAAGGTCGACGGCCTCGCTTGATTCTTCCATAATTGGTTGTTCACCATCTGAAGAACCTTGGAGTAAACTAGTTCCTTCCCTTCTATCTTCAAGTCTTTCAACATGTCTTGGGTGTCCTTAGGTGTCATCCTTCTCCCTTCTTTCCTCGCGTTATTCACTGCGTCCAACAGGGCATTGTACACTTTAGCCTCAACCTGCATCACCCTGAGGAGTTTTTCCTCCCTGGTTGGGTAAATCCTGTACAGCAGTTGTGGGACTTTCCCTTAAATATCGCCATGTAATCAAGGCAAAATCTAATAACTGCTGTCCTGTACTTGAATGATAGCTGAATCTTGTCACTCTTTCCCCTGGCTCTCCACATACTTTTTCAATACCTCCAGTGTTACCTGTCCACTTGTTGCTAGGAAGTAGGAAGGTGACCAGAAGTGTCCTTTCCACAGTTTTTCCTTTACTTGTGGGAACCTTCTCTGTATTTCCCTAGACGTGATCGTCTTGATCGCGTTTATGTATCTGGGTATATTCAAGGTCGGTTTCGCCCTGAATAACATGTGGAAGTGATCTTTATCCACCCCTATGTCTATGACCTCAACCTCGAACGTTTCGCTTATTTCTTGAATTTGTTCCTTTATGAAGTTTATAATCTCTTCATTATCGAACACCTTCCTGCGGTACTTCACCACCTGGACGTAGTGGTAATAAAGAGCGTAAACTGAATGCGATCCTCTGTCCAATCTGTACCGCATAGTTACATCCATTTTTTAATAACTATAAAGGGTTTCTGTAAGGGGGCTACCCATCCCCCACCTCACGGAGGGGGACTTCCGCCCCCCTAACCCCCAGAAAGTTAAAGTTGTCCACGAGAGTATATCTTATGAATCCATCGCTCTCTAGAGTTGAGGTACTCTACATATCCTCAGGACTACTCTTCCTCACTATCCTAGGTGTATACCTGGCCCTGAGGGGTTACACTGTTGGGACACTTCTAGTTCTCATCTCAGCGGTCTGGGCAATATCCATTTACTTCTTTATGGTGAAAGTATGGAGAGATGAGGAGGAGTGAGCTACACATTCCTCGATGAACGCCATCACGTAGGCCATCTCCTCAGCTCTGGACTCAGGGGTTGAAGCGTTGTGGCCGGATCTCAGGTTCACCAAGAGCATCACGTCATTACCCAAGGACCTAGACTTGGCGGTGTACTTCAGGGCGTGCATGGGATGAACTCTGTCGTCGTTCAGTCCAGTGTAAACGAAGGTCGGAGGCAATCCTTCCTTTAGGTTATGGTAAGGGCTGTAGGAGAGCAGAAAGTCCCTATCATCCCCCTCTGGGTTGCCGTACTCGAACGTCCAATACATCCCGGCAAGAAACTTGTGAAACTTCAACATGTCGAGGACTGGGTAACCTATGATACCGCAGTCCACAAGGTCAGGATACATGTTCATGGTTGCACCCACGAGGAGACCTCCATTACTGCCTCCCATCGCTACGGTCCTACCCCCCAGGGACTTCACGAGGCTAAGGAACGTGGAGAAGTCCCTAAAGACGTTCAACTTGTTCCTGAGCATCCCCTGCCTGTGCCACTCCTCTCCGTTCTCTGAGCCTCCCCTCAGGTTAGTCACCAGGACTGAGTAACCCCTCTTGACCAACTCTTGGAAGATGGCGGAGGAGAAGGGAAGGACGGGTACGGAGAAGCCCCCGTATCCATACACGATGACCCCTTTGGGCTTCCCCCTGGTGAGGAGGAACCCGTGGAGTAGTACGTCTCCCTTAACGTATACGTCCTTTACCTCCATCTCCTCACGCCTTCCCACCCTCAACGGGTAGGGTTTACCGTCCCTTATCCTGAGCAGGGAGTGGGAGGTGGTGAAGGAAGTCTCCAAAGCATACACGTCCTCTCCCATAAGGTCGAAGGAGTACACGTGCTCCCCTCTGTACTCCCAAAGGGGTTCCCCTGAGGGGGTGAAAGCCGATAGAGAGCTCCTGTAATCCTTGATTACGTTAAGTACCACAAATTTCTCGTTTACCTTCATGTCCTCCACTGGGTGGTTCGAGGAGAACAACTTCTTACCATCCATCATCACATCGTTTCCCTTCAGGTAGTAGACTCTACCTCGCACTATGTGGACTGAAGATATCTTCCCTGAGTCTTCTTCCCTCAACTCAGGCCACTCGCCAACGTAGAGCGTAGCTTCACTCCACCCTCTCCCTTTGAGCAGAGCAGTAGTCTTTTCCTCTGCAGTTACACTCAACCACTCGCCCCTTCCTGGATAGAAGGGAAACATCTCATCGCCACAGAAAATCCTCTCCACTGGGGGCTCCACCCCGTCTGGGGACTTCTCCCTCCTGTACTCCTTGACATAACAGAGTTTGCCCTCTTGGTAGAAGAACTGGTTCACCAGTCCCTCTATCTTACCCACGACTTCTCCGTTGGGGTCGATCAAGAGGGAGTAACCCTCATCTGAACCTCTTATCCCCACGCCGATCCTAACCAATTGGCTGTTCCAGACCCTTTCCAGGGAATGGATGACGTGATCCCTGGACTCCATCTTAATCCTCCTTCCAGAGATCTCCAGGCTGGTCTCATCCCCGTAATATAGGATGGCCTGAGTGTTACCTAGAACAAGTAGTTGAATGGGTCTCTCCTCCCTCAACTTCTCCACGAGAGACGGGAAGACCTCCTTGGCCTTCTGTCCCAATCTTTTCTCCACTTGAGCGTTAGAGGACTCGATGAACCTCTTGGTCCTATCGTCCTCCAGATCCTCCAGGTACTCAAAGGGGTCCATGGCTATCTTACTGAACTCCCAGTTAAAACGTTCTTCACTGCAGTTGACTCCCGTCTTACTAGCGTTGTCAGGACTAATTAACAACCTCCGTTTGCGGTTAAGGGGTTTTCCCTTAGGCGCCTTCCTGCAATCAATGGAACATCTGATGACTACTCCGTGTTAACCTAGCCTTTTGAGCCTCAAATTTCAGTTCAAAATATGAACATAAAACAGTTTTTAATAACCTGCTGACTATCCTTCAATCATGATCTCCAATCCTTTCGAGAATACCTACTTTCTCTATAGCAGTTATGGGACTTTCCCTTAAATATTGCCCTGTAATCGAGGCAAAATCTAATAACTGCTGTTTCTCTACTTGGTCTTCCTGGCCCTCATCTTAACCCTGAGCTCTTACAGGAGCCTTTACGGGAGGAAGTACAGACCGTTTAGGGTTTTCTTCAGACCGGCGATTTATCTCTTGCTGGGATTAGGTCTGTTGTCTCAGGACTTCACGGACCCCCTGTTTATCACCTCTCTCCTTGGCCTCCTTGCTGGAGCCCTAATGGGAGTCAAGCTGGGATCAGGAGTATCGTTTTACTATTCTGGAGGAGATCTCTACTACAAGAGATCTGTATGGGTTTACCTGCTTTGGTTGGCCTCCTTCTTACTGAGGGCATACCTCGAGGTGGGTTCCCCTACGTCATTCACTGCGCTCACGCTCCTCGACGCACTTCTGATGTTCTCAAGTAGCCTCCTTTTGGGCGAGTCGTATCACTTGGTTACCAAGGCCAGAGTAATCAGGAGGGACGGAGTTCTGTGACCGTCTCCACTCTCTCCTCCCTCGCTTCCTTTCCCCTCACAGCTGAGAGTATTAATGCGATGAAGAGTATCGCAAAGGAGACCAATAGGGCTGACCTTATTCCTTCAAGGAAACTCGTTGCAACCCCTCCCAACAGATCAGTGGTTCCCAAGAATACCTCAAATGCAACGTACCTAGGTACGCTGAGAGACGCTACAGTTATGGTTATCACGTAACTGGTGAGCGTCCCCAGGTTGGCCAGGGTCCTCAGGAGTCCGCTTGCACCACCGTAGAATCCCCTCCTGGCGTTCGCCATGACTGCACTGTTGTTGGCAGGATAAAACAGGGCGGACCCCAGTCCCCCCACTACTGAGGCCAGAATAACGGTCGTGAGTGGGGTGTTCACGGACAGGCCTATATAGATGACGACCGCACTCATCATCATGGCCACACCTATGGTTGCAGGTATCCTGGCTCCCATCCTGTCAGAGAGTCTCCCCGCAAATGGGGCCAGGGAGCTGGCTATCACGTATCCTGGAACCAAGAGTAATGAAGCGTTGAGTGGAGAGAGTCCCCTTATCCCCTGGAGATACATGATAACTATGAAAACCACAGATAGGTAACCAGTACTCTGAAAGAAAGAAGCCAAAACTGAGAACGCGAGCACCCTGTTCTTGAAGGCCTTCAAATCTATGATGGGGTTCTCAGTCCTCCTCTCGAGAGCCAACATGACCACTATGAACGCTACCCCCATGGAAATTAGTGACCCATTCAGCAGGTTTATCCCCCTACCGGCTACATCTGACGCTCCGTAAGTCAAGGTTGAGAGACCCAAAAGGAGGAGCGTCATACCAACTACGTCGAGCTTCTGGCTACCCCTAGTCATGACGTCCTTGACGTATTTCAAGCCCAGAAATATGGCCACGGCCCCTATGGGTACGTTTATATAAAAGATGAACCTCCACCCAGCCAGAGTCGTGAGTATGCCTCCCACAACTATTCCTAGCGTAGCCCCAACGTTCCATCCTATTGCAGTGTAGCCATACGCTTTTCCCCTCTCCCTCGGTGGGAACACGTCTGCTATTATGGCCCCTGAGTTTGCCTGCAACATGGACGCTCCAAAGGCTTGAATCCCCCTGAAGAGGATGAGGTACGTAATTGATGGGGAGAGCCCACAAAGGGCTGATCCTAAGGTGAACACAAGAAAGCCCAAGTTATAGGTTCTCGACCTTCCGAACATGTCACCCAATCTCCCCAACTGGGTCGTCATGACTGCGGTCACAAGAAGGTAGATCAGTATTGTCCATATGGCTGAGGAGAGGTTAGCCCTCAGGTCTGTGGTGATGGTTGGCAGAGCCAACAAGACCACGGTGGAGTCCACAGCGGCCATGAGGGTTCCAAGGACCATCACAAAGAGGATTACCGACCTTCTCATACTATTCCTTGATCCTACCTCAGTTAAAATGATTTGTTATCATAATGTTAAACGCCTAACTAACTAGATAGCTCAGATTTCGCCTTGGACGTGAGGTTGAGGGAAAGTCCCATAAATACTCTCACTGGATCCCCTTCGCGGTCTCAGGGAGTTTTGACACGGCGACCCCCACGAGGATAGAGGACGCAAGGAGTGCCACGGCCAAGTCCCTCTGAAGACCCAAGGGGAGGAGGAGCACGGTCGCTACACCGAAACCTCCTCCTATGAGCCTTCCGAGAAAGAACACCAAGTTAGTTGCCGTAGCCCTCACCTCCCCAGGGAAGATCTCACCCATCCATACTCCAAAGTAGGCGAAGAAGGCAGAGCCAAACATCAGGGCTATTACGGAGAGTTCCACGATGGAGGGAACCTCCAGGAACATCAGGGAGGAGAATATCAAGGATATGACAAGGAACACATATGTAGTTCTTTTCCTCCCTAACCTGTCGGACAACCTGCCCGCTATGGTGAACCCCACGAGGCCAACTAGGAGAGCGACGACGATGGTCTGGAACGCAGGTAGTTCAAGAGAGGTGAGCAGAGTGAAGCTAAGGGAAACCAAGGGAACTACGAAGAGAAAGGAACCAACAGCGAATATTGAGCCGAAGATGAGGGTTTTGAGAGTAGACCCTCCAAATGCCCTCATGCTTAGTTCTCCAGATCCTCTGAACCTGGACTCAGGGATGAAGACCCAAAGGGGGAGAGACAGTAAGACCACAAGGGAGACCGTTAGGAAGTAGGTGAATGGGTTCCTCAGAAGGTAGGACATTAATAGGCCTAAGAGCCCACCGAGAAAGTAGAGGCCCTGCATCAAACTCCCCACCAAGCCCCTCATCCTACTCGGTGAAAGTTCAGCAGCATAGGCGTAACTCAGGCCGTTCTCTCCGTTGACGCCAAAGCCTATTGTGAACCACAGAAGGTAAAGTTCAGGCAAATTCCGGACCTCAAGGTTAAGGAATAGCGGAATCAAAAAGAGGAGGATCGAGATCAGGAGCGAAAATCTCCTACTCCACACGTCAGCTAAGATTGAGAGCACAACTCCACCAATGGCACCACCGACCCAGCTCAGGGGTACAGCAAAATAGGCCCCACTTCCCAACTGTCTAGCTAACTCTTGGAGGATGAAACTTATGGAATACACAGCTAACGCGGCTAGGAGAAAGACCGCCAGGAGCGAGAAAATAGCCCTTAGCATCCGACTCAATCAAAATTATCGAATAAAACTTTGACTCCTTTACCTCCCATATCAGGTAGGGTTAGCCCTGATAGCTCCCGTTTCGAATTATAGATTTTCTTTCCAAATAAAAAGAAGTAAATTCAATTTTATAGCTCTAAACCTATCCTTTATCTAACTAACCTTTTAATACACGAAAGAGGATTATTTGTATGTTCTCTTCTGATCCAACAGCTCTCCTTAGAAAGGAGAGCTTAGACAAGGACGAGATGATCAGAGCCCTAAGGGGGGCTCTGATGGCCGAATTGGACGCAATAAATTATTACCTTCAGCAGGGTAAGTTGTTCTCTGACGAGAAGTTAAAGAAAGTCCACGATGATATCGCCAGAGAAGAGATAACACATTTCGGCGAGTTCCTAAGATTGCTCTACCTTTTGAACAAGGAGGAATTTAATTACATAGTGAAGGGATGGAACGAGGCCTCTAAGCTCATAGGCGACCAGGAGACTTTTCCCATTCCACTGGAAGTTAAAGAACGGAGTGAACCCAAGAGTGAAGGGGGTAACCCAGGGAGAAATGGAGAAGTGAGTGACCAGGTAATGAGATATCTCAATGAAGGCCTTTCATCAAGGAGAATTAGGGAGATCGGAAACGTAGTCAATTACCCGAGGAACTCTGTCACCGTATATGACCTCATTGAAGAAAAAGAAGGAATAACGCAAGGGGAGAACTCAACATTATATCCTCTCCCGAGGTTAACGGAGACGGTTAAGGTGAGGTTTGACGCTGATCCCGTGAGTGCATCAAACGCATTAGTTAGTGCAGGAGCACGTTACGCTAGGAAAGAGGACTCTTTGCTCTTGACGGAACACCCTTTGTCCCCCACTAAAAGGTCCACTAAACAGAGGGTGACTGACTGGACAGTGCCAGGCAACATAGCCTTAGATATCGTTAAGGCGATTGAGACTCTCTACTCCTCTGGTTACTCAAAGGGAATTTATGCAGTTGTTCCTCCGGGAACCTATTCGATGCTTCACAGGGTTGTGGACAAGACGGGTACCTTGGAGATAGAGTTAATCAAATCTACAGTCAACCTGGTGATATCTGAGCAGGTAAAAGACCATATCCTAGTCACCGCCAAGCCAGGATTCTTCATCTTGGAGTCTACTCCAGTCACGGTGGACTACTTAGGAAGGGAGGGTACAAACGAGGTTTACATGATTTGGGGAAGATTGGCACCTTATGTCCTAGACAGTCGAGCTGTAGTACTGATTGGCCCAGGGGACTAACGGTGGACTGGCCTTGACCTTAGAGTTCGTGTTCAAGGACGTAGTCAGGATATATGACACTGACGCCCAAGGAATAGCACATTATGCGTCCTATTATAGGTTCTTCACCAATACCATTGAGAGATTCATGAAGGATAAGGTCGGAATACCCTACCCTAACGTTAACGATGAGCTGTGGTTCGTAATAGTTGAGACACACGCTGAGTATAAGAGACCCCTGAGAGTAGGAGACGTGATCACCGTAACCATATCTCCTCAGAGGTTGTCAGAGAAGGTCATTAGGTTTCAATTTCAGATATTGAAAGAGGGGGAAGTGACCACTACAGGATACGTAGATCAAGTGGCGATAAATCCCAAGATATGGAAAGCAGTGAATATACCTGAGGAGATCCTAAAGAGGATTCTGAACCTTTGAACGCCGGCGTGGAGAAGAGCCGTTGCCAAAAGTTTCGGATAAACTGTAAAGTTTATATTACATCATATGTATTGTAATTTAGATAAGACCGGCACCGGATGTGGTGCGGTATACCGAAGAGGTGGCCGGCGATCACACTGGATGTGCAGGTTTCCCCATCAGGTGACTATGATGGGTGGGGTTATCCCGCTAATGGGGCGGAGGAGGATGATCGGAGCAATGCTTCGCGACTCCGGTGGAGCCCAAGAGGCTGAGGGTTGATATCAATATGAAATCCTATGAGGCCCAAACCCCTTCCCTTGATTCCCTATTAAGGTGTACTATCTTCATGCAGCGATTATTGGAGTTCCCTTAAACTTAAGTATCGCCCTATACTCAAGGTGAAATGTAACGATTGCCGTTTTATAATCAAGTGTTCCATATACTCCAGTGAAGAAGGAGAACTTCACCTTCATACAAGGCCTTCTCATAATCTTGCCTATCACCTTTGTAATTAGGGCCTCAAGTAACGTATTGTCAACTTCCCTACCATTGTTGGCCAAATACCAAATGTTATTTCCCGAATCACTGGTCGGATTACTATCTGGATTGCTGTCCTTTTCCACCTTCTTAGGAAGTGGCCTAGTGAACACCGGGCTCACTTCAAAGGAAAGGAGACGTGCATTCATGGTGTCCAACCTACTCTATCTGGTCTGTTTCCCGCTACTCTACATTTCCTCTCCGAGCTCCATCTGGTTTCTATCAGTTCTCTCCGGTGCATCCTTAGGAATGATAATGCCTAACCTCATCACTTCCGCGGGCCTTCTGGAGGATAGGAAGGCCAGGGAAAGGTTGCTCTCACTCTATGCCCTAGCCCTGAGCTTAAGCTTGGTGTTCGGACCCCTATTGGAGTCCTGGCTTCTCGACTTCGTGTCCCTACGAGAGGTGTTTCTATGGTTCTCCATCTTTCCATGTGTAGGCCTCATTGTCTCTCCATTCGTCAAGTTTCCAGAGGATGAGGGAGTGAGAGGTGGATTGAACAAAGAGATATTGAGAAATCCAGGTTTCATAGCATCGTTGTTAAACATAGCCACATATGACGTGGTCTTTGCGTTCCTCCTGGCCTTTGGAGGAATCTTCGCGAGGGAAACTTTCCACGTCAGTGTGGCCGATATAGAGGCTCTCTTTTCTCTCTTCTTCTTCTCTTCGTTACTAGCCAGGGCCCTCATGTCTGTAAGACCAGTAACTAGACTCTGGCCCACTGTCCTAACCTCAGTAGTACTCACCTGTTTAGGTCTCTCTCTAATGCTATTTTCCAATAATCTCCTTGAGTACGCATTGGGACTCCTCATACTTGGAGTTCCCCACGGCACCACGTTACCCATCTCCACTATAGCCATAGTTAGGGGTGTACCGGTAAAGTATCGCAATAGTGCCAACAGCCTCTTCTACGCTTTTGTGATGTTAAACGGAACAGCTACCCCTATCGTGGCAGGCTACCTTGCCGGAATAGTAGGGCTAAGAGCTGAAATAGGACTGATGATACCCTTGACAATATTGCTGGGCGTTCTTGTGCAACGATACGTGAAGTATGTCAACGAACCAAAGTGACTCCGTTCTTGCTCTAGGGATAAGGAGAAGTGATAAGGATGAGTCCAATACCTTGTAGTAGTTATTAGATTTCCCTTGATAACAGGACGTCAATTAAGGAAAGGTCAGAAAACAACTAACCTTGTTTCACGTTTTGAACGTGTGTCGTCAGTACATTGGTCATAGAAGAGGATGAATTGACTCGTCATACAATACGTGCCCAGAGGTCTGTGCTCATATGAGGATTTTAAGTGAGCTACCACGCCCTTGTATACACGGTTCTCAGTTCAGCACACCAGCTGACATTAATGATTACACGCAATCTCGAGGATCCAGAATCTCAACTCATAACACTAGGGAGGAAAAGAAATCAAGATCTCTGGAGGAGAATCGGGAAGACTCTGTTCCTTAGGTACTCCAACACGTTCATCTCATGTTCAGCCATGACTTCCCTGGCCCTACTTGAGTCCCTAGCTTTCACCGCGTTGAATATCTCCTTATGCTCCCTCAGCTCGTCCAGCCTTCTATCAAAGCTGGTGAACAAAGTGACCCTCACTATCCTCAACTTGAGCCTCACCTCCCTGAGGTAGGATTGAAGGAAGGGGTTTCCGCTCGCCCTAGCTAGGATGTCGTGGAAATATCCGTTGAGCTCTGCTAATTTGGCAGGATCTGGGTTCTCCTTAAACGTCTCTCCCTCAACGTCTCTCAGTACCCTCTCCATCTCTTGGATGTCCTGCTCAGTGGCTCTCTCCGCGGCTAATCCGCTGGCCGTTATCTCAAGTGGAATCCTGACCTCATATAGGAACTCGACCTCCTTGGCCGTGACATAAATAACGGTGTATGACCTATTCACTTTCTTTATTACGCCCTCAGACTCCAAAACCCTTAGAGCCTCCCTGACGGGAGTCCTACTCATGTTGAGTTCTTTGCACAACTTGTCCTCGGTTAGTAACTGACCCTGTCTGTACTCTCCGGCCACTATCTTCTTCAAGATCTCGTCATATGCCATCTTGCTAAGATTGCTTGCCATGGATACAATATGGGATTCAGTTTTATTAAATTATCCATTTTCTTTGAATTTTCCTTCCAAATCGCTAAATTTTAATATTCTGAGTGATGGGGTTAGAGGGTAATTCTTAATCATTTCCTCCTTGATCGTCATACCTATTCCCTTCCCGTCAGGAACTGTTGCCTTCCCACCCCTGACCAAGGGTGCGTCATGGAAGAGATCTGCTGGATATTCTCCCAGCGTATACTCAACTACCTGTACCTCAGGCCTGGCAGAAGCTATATGGAGAGTATGTACGGAGGCCAAGGGGGAGGAGTCTGGTCTATCGTGAGGTGCAACCCTCACGTTATACGATGAAGCTAGATCGATCACCTTCATCATTTTGCTTACTCCTCCTATCTTGGCCACATCTGGTTGGAGATACGATACTCCGGCTTCCAGAAGGTTCCTGAAGCCGTGGAGTGTGTATTCGTTTTCCCCAGCAGCTACGGGCACAGGGGAAATCCGACAGAGTTTCTCAAGGGAATAGTAGTCGTTGGGAGGCCATATAGGCTCCTCCACCCACTCTATCTCGTACCTATTGACCTTTTCAACGAAGACCCTGGCCTCCTTGAGGTCGAAGGGAGCGTTGAGGTCCAAGGCTAGCTTAACCTCGTTTCCAATCCTCTCCCTTATCTCCTTCACTGCCTCCAATACGTTACCTGGTGGTTGATGAAGTTTGACCACACTGAATCCTTTCTCCAACGCCTTCTTGGTGGCCTCAATTACGTCCTGAACTCTGGAGTACCTTGGCAAACTGGCGTAGACCGGGATTTGGTCCCTGATCTTGCCTCCCAAAAGATTTGCCACGGATGTCCCAAGTTCCTTTGCCCTCAAGTCCCAGAGGGCCATCTCAACAGAACTTATGGCACCGGTCACTACCCCACAAGTTCCTGCAGTGAACATGAGTTTCTCTAATATATTCTCAACATCCCAGGGAGACTCTAAGTTAAACTTGGAGATGACGGGGGAGATCAGCTCCTCTATCACAGAGGAGTACGCCCCTATTATCCCACTTCCCGCCACCAGGGTCTCTCCCCACCCAACTACGTCACCCTTGGAAACCTTAACATAGAGGTGAACTGCCCAGGAATCTGTCCACTCGGATTCCGGATAGATCAAAAAAGGTATGGAAAGCTTGAAAACCTCTACCTTCACAGAGTCCTCACCCTGAGATATCAGGCACTTATGTACAGCTTTATGGGCGAGAACTCGTCGTGTTGGAGTACCTCAGCCGCCGTGAGCCTGCCATTCAGTACCCTCAACATGTAATTGAATACCCTTTCCCCAGCTTCCTCCAAGGAGATCTTCAAGTCCAAGAGATCTGAGACGTCTACGTCAATGTGCTCACTCATGAACTTTGCGGTCTTAGGATTCCCAGTTATCTTAATGACCGGGATGATGGGATGGCCCACTATGTTTCCTTGCCCAGTAGTGAACAGGTGTACCACTGAACCCTTTGCGGCGAACAGGGTTACTGCCTCTGCAGCAGCGGAGGAGGTATTTACGAAACATAGGGTACCTCCCTTCTCCCTCCTGAGGGGATCTAGGTAATCTAAGACGCAGTTAACCTTCCTGTGTCCAAGCTTCTGGATGTTTCCAAGAGCCTTCTCCTCAATGGTTGAGAGACCTCCCTTGATGTTACCCTGAGTGGGCTGAGACCCAAGTAGGTCCACCCCTTCACGCTCTATAACGTCAACGTACTCCTTGTATATCTTTAGGAACTTCTCCCTAAGCTCCGGGGTGGCCATCTTCTCCGCAACTATGTCCTCCGCCCCTGTTAGCTCTGAGGTCTCACCGAACATCGCCACAGCTCCCAAGTCCACCATCTTATCCACCACTACACCAACAGAGGGGTTTGAGGCCAGACCAGACGTGGTATCAGATTCCCCACACTTCACGCTCATGACTATGGAAGATATATCAACTTCGGTTCTCTGCTTCTCACTTGCCTCTTGAACCATCTCCTTGGCCTTCCTGGACGCCCTCTCTATTGTCTTGAGGTCTCCATAACCCTCTATGGGGAAGACCTCTACAGGCTTTCCTGTCCTAGCTATGCCGTCGGCAACCTTATTGGCCCAATTGTCCTCTATGCCTATTACTACTACCCCGGCTACGTTCGGGTTTGCTCCCGTACCCGAGAGAATGTGAAACAGAAGGTCCAAATCCCTTCCGAATTGTAGTCTACCGTATGGGTGGGGTATCGCGGTTGTTCCCCTAACCAGCTTTGCAACTCCCACAGCTGCTGAGTTTGATAGATCGTCTATGGGCAAGACCAGAACGTGGTTCCTTACCCCCACAGACCCATTCTCTCTTACGTAACCCTTTATTGTCATCATCTCCTTCCCCACCTCAATGACCTTAGGTTGTGGACATGTACGTGCTGGCCTTTCATCACGTCTTTGGTAGCAATTCCTATGACCCTACCGTACTTCAGTACCTTCTCCCCAGCCTTTATGTCCCTCAAGGCTATTTTATGCCCTAGGGGAATATCGTCTAGGCTCTTCAGCATTACGTGGGAAGCAGGTTTCTCTAGATAGGCACATAACACTTCCTCCCCTTTTTGGACGTCTGTAGTTACCACACAGACGTCATCTGACTCTGAGTGAATAAGACCTCTCGGCATAAGTTAGAATTGTCTATGCTATTAATATACTTTGTGTATATACCATAATGTATACAGTTCAAATGATCACCCTCCTGAGAAATAGGGGTTTTTGTTCCTCAAGTCCATGAGGGTCTTCCACAGAGTCTCGTCTATATCTATCCCTTCACGGAGTCTCTTCTCTCTGGTTAATAGTGAATGCTCCCCTGGCAGTGGTGCGTCCAAGATCCCCCTCATTGAACTCAGGGCCCCAATATTGCTCTCAAGGAACTGAGGGTTTATGACGATTAATACTTCCCCTTTATTGGGAGGATTTTCTGTGTTAAGTACTCCCTTTACCTCAGGACCGACTGCAGAGCCCGTTATGAATGAGACTAGGAGCTCTATGCCTAGCATTAGGAAAAACCCCTTAGTGCCTCCCATTGGTAGGAGTCCACCTCTAAGGGCTTTTCCTGGATCGGTCGTCGGATTCCCTTCCTCGTCCACAGCTAGGCCAGGCTGTATAGGCTCGCCTCTCCTGAGGGATTCTATTATCTTTCCCCTTGAGGTAGCTGATAAGGCCATGTCCAATACGAAAGGTGGTTCATGGGGAATAGATATGGAGATGGGTGTGGTAGAGAGTACCCTTAACCTTTTTCCAGGGAAGACCACTGAGGGTTCAGCGTTTCCTATCATTAGAGTCACATATCCCTTTCTTGCCAACCGCTCTGTGTAGTATCCCAGAAACCCTATGTGAGAGGCATTTCTAACTGCTATTATTGAAATCGGCTCCTGAAAACTCCTCTGAATTAAAGACGCCCAAAGGGTTATGCCCACGCTGTGCATTGCATCAATGAGCAATGAGGAGGGTGTCTCCTTGACTACCTTGAATTCTAGTTTCCTCCTGATGGTTCCCAGCTCTAATCCCTTCACCAACGGAACGACCCTTTGAACTCCATGCGACGAATGGCCCCTCAGTTCAGCCTCCACAAAATGTTCAGCGACAATCTGAGATTCCTCTAATCCCCTTTGAAGCAATATGTCCACGATGAGGCCTCTCAACTCTTCTGCACTTACCTTCATGTGCTACCTAGACGTTGCATTCCCCAGAGAGGTATATATTTTATCTCTACTGAGCGTGACTCTAGATTTTACCTTAAATTAAAATTACCCTTCTACATAGCCCACCCATCCACGACCTTTCCCACCTCAACATGAACTTATCCAAACCCTCACGTGACTTCCCATTCTTGATAAGGGTCTTGTATACTCTATTCCCCATAACCTTTTCCTATAGATGGTGGAGAGTCACAGACTTCTCTAGTCCTGAGGGTAAGTTATCGTCCGTTAATCTACACGAGCTGATGATGGGCTAAAGTGTACTCCATAAATCCCGTCTAACTGAGGTATCTTAGAGAACAGCTGCTTACAATTGTACAAAGTTCTCTGGTTTAACAAAACCCCAAAGATCTTCTCCATTTTGATTGCCAACTATCTTCCAGGGAAAACAACATGACCCTTAAATACTGTTATTTAACTCTAGAGATCAATCTGATACCTTCCCACTTTTATGATGATGTATTTAAATTTTCACTCAATTTCGTATACCTCATTAACTGTACTATATAACAAAAAATTATATACCACATTATAACAAAGTAGAATGAGATTCAAATGGCAGATAAGTCCCTTACTTGGGATAAGGTTAAGGAGAGACTATTCAGTAATTTAGATCTCTCCAAAGAGAAATGGTTCCACTATAAGATGTTGCTGTTGGTGGGAGGAGGGGTTTTTGTAGACGCCTATAACACGGTTGTCCTAACTCCTGGACTTAACCAGTTGAAGGCGGTGTTCCACTTGACCGCCCTACTAGTCACCGCCATAGGTGTAGCTGTGGTGATAGGAACCGGAATCGGCGCACTAATATCAGGATACCTCGTTGACAAGATAGGAAGGAAAACCATGTTTGTCATAGATCTGGTCTTCTTCGTCATTATAGCTGGGCTGTCAGCCATATCAATTAACGGATACATGCTCTTCCTGTTGAGACTTCTGGTGGGAATAGGGGTGGGCCTTGACTATCCCATTGCCAGCTCATACCTGGCGGAGTTCGTTCCCGTGAAGTCCAGGGGGAAGTTCATGGCCTATGATATCCTCTTCTATCCTCTGGGGGCGCTCGCGGCAATACTGATCGGTTATTGGTTACTTGGTGTCGGGGGTCTCAATGCGTGGCGTTACATGGTAGCCTCGGCAATAATTCCAGCAGTAATCATAGCAGTGGCGAGGTTGGGTAGTCCAGAGTCTCCCAGGTGGCTTCTTGAGAGGAACAGAACCGATGAGGCCATAACAGTAGTTGAAAACATAATCGAGAGACCGCTGACAGACGAGGAAAAGACCTTAATAAAGACGACGAAACCAGAGACGAACAGGAACACCTATTATAAGGAATTGTTGACTAAGTTTTCCAAGAACGCCGCGTTTATAGCTATATACTATACAGGTTATCAGATAGCTTTCGTCGCAGCGGGAGTCTTGAGCTCGCTCTTTGCCACATCCCTCAGTTTACCTGTGGAGACCGCCTCCGCTTTGTTCTGGATAGAGAATATAATAGCAATATTGATCATAGCATTCACCATAGATAGGTTCGGAAGGAAGCCTCTGGCCAACGTGGGATGGATAGGTAGTATCTTGGCGTTTCTGGCTTTGATATTTGTACCTAGCACAATAGGCAAGCTCACTCTCCTTGTGATATACTCGCTCCTTGCCCTCTTCCTGAACTTCCAAGGAGGACTACACCTTGGCCTCTCTGCAGAGCTGGCCCCTACCAGGATTAGAGGAACTATGGAGGGTTGGAAACAGGGAGTTTCAAGGATCATAGCTGCTACTTTCTCAACAGTAGTATTTCCACTGATGAGCTTCCACGAGTCACTTTATGTGATGATGGCTGCCGCTGTAGTGGCTCTCATTGCAACTATAGTGATGCTCCCAGAGACGAAAGGTAAATCTCTGGAGCAATTGTGGAAATAATTTTAGTACTCTACTTTTTTTAATTCTCTTATGTTTGAAATTTGTATCACGATCAGAGAGAGGAAATTTTGAAACATTCGACACAACCTTAACTTATTTTATCTGAAAATTCTTCTGAGTCAGGTCCTGATAATGGAGCCGCGCTTTCACATGGGTCATTATTTCACATCAATCCTCGTCCTAATATCCTTTGTCCACTCCCTATGCCTAGGTTAGACGTGGCCTTCACTGAACCAAAGACGATAAAAAGGGTCTTTCATTCTCTATATCTTCAATACACCAATATTAGTCGACTCACATAATATCTTGTTAAAAATCAGTAGTTAGAAATTATCAATCTTTATTATGGATTCCAGGAAACCGTGTTTACCCGTGGCGTAACTTACCTTCTTTAACCACTTCTAATTCCGCCACTGGCACCCCTCCTAAGGGATCATACACGGTCACCCTTAAGTAATTGGGGCTAGTCGAGGGAAACTTCAATACCCATCCAACTTCTCCCGTCCTCGTGAGCAGTGCCCGTCATCGGTTGGGAGATCGTCAAGAGAGAATTCTTGGGTAATACTACATGAACATAACCGACGTCAAAACGATATTTAGAAAATTGAAAATAACGAGTAGTTACGTGAAAGAGTTAAG
>Ga0081474_122418_pt1 | contig 21965 bp, 17 predicted proteins | sample OneHunmetagenome_2_FD_70978 | JGI IMG/M metagenome (GOLD analysis project Ga0081474, IMG submission 70978) | Ferrous microbial mat communities from One Hundred Spring Plain, Yellowstone National Park, USA v2 (version 2) | ecosystem: Environmental > Aquatic > Non-marine Saline and Alkaline >... | reverse complement strand
AACCCTTATTTCTTCGTGATATGATCAAATATATTCAGTAATTCCTTCATTGAATAAGTCTAAACCGAGAGATATATTACAATTTGCAAAGGAGCCCTGAATCACCCGTTTATAGCCTAGCTCCACTGAAGTACTTCTATGGTTAAGTTAATGCCAATAATTATTCTCATAGTATCTTTAATTGTCGGCAGTGTCCTGGCGGCATACTATCTCGGCGCAGTCGCCTTTCCCAACTATCAATATAATCTGGGTGAATATCACGGAGGTTACGGTATGGGAATGATGGGAAACGGCATCCAACAACCTCGTAATAAGATCGCGGGTTTGAGCCTAAATGAGGCCGTGAAGATGATCGAGGCTTCACTACCGAACGCTAGGGAGTTCCCCAATAATACTATAGTTTTCAACTCTACTTACGTGAACCTAGTTGTGTTCACCATGGGAGCAGGGAGGGCCGAGAATCTCACTGGTCATGAACCCCCATATTATGCGCGGGGAGACGTTTTCGTAATAGGGGGGCTCATAGACCCGACCATTGTACTACCCGCAGGGGCTGAAGTCCACGTGACAGTTATAAACCTTGATGACAACATGTATCACAACTTCGTAATGGTCACAACACCCCCACCATACCCCTACAACGTCATGATGAACACGATGATGGGAGGAGGGATCTCCATGATGCCCCTACTTCCTCCTGCCCATTACTTCACGAGTCCTGAAGTCTATGAGGGTCAGGCTTATTCCTTTCAGTACGATGTATCCTCGCTTCCTGAGGGTCAATACTGGTACCTATGCACTTATCCAGGCCATGCCCAGATTGGAATGTACGGTGAGTTGGTGGTGGAATAATGGAAACATACCAGGTATTAGGATTAGTCGGGTCCCTTCTTCAGGTCGTGGCTATCATCATTCCTTTGACGTTCGCCCCCTACGGTATGTATGGAGGGACCGGATATCCCATGATGGGTATGATGGGAGGATACTACGGACACCCACTGGTCTTCCCAATTCTCTTCATAGGTATACCGGCCATATTACTTGGTCTCGTAGGCTCCCTAGTTCAAGACAGGACAGCTGCTGGAATATTGCTCATATTGGCGGGAGTGTTATCCATTCCCATTCTCTTTGGGTTCTTCGGAATATCTTTGGTATTGCTCATATTGGCGGGAGTGTTGGCACTCTCTAAGAGATAGAGGGATAATTTAGAGATTCTGAGCAAAATCGCTTCTTATATTAATCCTGTAATTTCAGCGTTTATTAGATTTCGCCTCGATTACAGGGCGATATTTAAGGGAAAGTCCCATAACTGCAGTAATTTGATGAATTTCACGGAAATTTTAACGTCGTACGACTCACTCTTATTACTTAAGACGAAGCTAGAGAATTTGAAATGGATACCTAAAAGTCCAGAGAAGAGGTACGACTTTCCAGGAGTCCAGAAGACCTTAACCTCCAGCATGACCCACTTGTGGCTATAAGAGGTGAGGTACTGGTTACATTGTGGAACTGTTCAATTTCCCAGACGTTAAGTCCAGTGAGTTTTCTTGAATTCAAAATCCTGTCTGATTAAAAGTAGGTTTCACGTTGTCCCCAATAAAATCGATGTGGTCCATAGAGCAGATTCTGGCACCACTTACTATAGCCTTCCGGTTGCCTGAAGGTAGTAGGTCCTAATCAGTTCAGCGTGACTCCATACCAACGGCGAGACTGAGGGATATTGTCCTCCAGGAGAGACTTGTTCTGGTATCACCCCAGTGGGAAACATCTTGGACACTACCCAATCGAGGTACCCTTTGGCCCTCTCCTTATTCCCCTCTAGGCTGTACTGCTGAGCTAACCACAGGGTGGTTATGAACCACGCATTAGGTTGGCTGTCGGTCCTCAAGTACATATCGTTCTCGTACCTGGCTATTCCTCCCCCTACAGAGAGCCTCTCCTCTACCACACTCCTATTACTAATAACTCTAGGATCCTTGGGATCGAAGACGCCCAATATGGAAGCGAACAGACTACTTGCGTCCACCGTCTTATCCACGCTTCCGTCTTCGTATATGGTCCTGGCGAAGTGATCGTTCACGTAAAATTTGGACAGTCCCTCCTTGACCTCGTTTGCTGAACTCATGTATTTATCCCTTAGATTCTCCTCTCCGAAGAACTCGGCAAACTTAGCTGCTGAGACCAACCCTATATAGACTGTCAACGAGGTGAAGAAATGCGTCCCCAACCTCTCCTCCCATAGATCATAGGAGGGTAGGGGCAATCCTGTCCCCTCGTCTCTATACGTCACGAGGAAGTCGGCTGCCCTCTTTATGGACGGAGCGTAGAATCCCTTTATGAAGTCGACGTCTTTGAACTTGGAGAAGTGATGCCATGCAGTGTAGAGCATGAGGGCAGTCTCGTCTTCCTGGATAGATATGGTCTTGGTACTCCACGGGTGCCACGTAGAGCCCCAGTGACCATCACAGGTATACTTCTGAAACAGGCATCCGTTGAAGAGGAGTGGCTTAGTGAAGTTGAAGAGGTTCCGAACAGGTTCCTGGTAACCCAATAAAGTTAACGCTATGGCTGCAAAGGCGGAGTCCCTGTGCCACACGTAATTGTAGGTGTCCTTATTGAATCTCATGATGTCTGTATCTAGCGCAGCCGGTATAGCTCCGTTGTTTTGCCAGTGGGCCATAATAATGAGGGCACTCCTCTTGACGACCTCGACGTAATCGGAGGCCTTCACGAGCCATGCCTTCCAGAAGTTGTCAGTTCTCCTTATCAACTCCCTGGGCGTCTTCCTATTGACATAGGAGTTCCTGTTAAGCACGTCGTTGTAGCTGCTCCCGCATATTAACCAACAATGGAAAACTGAGGAACTGTTGAGCCTCACCCCCGCCACCGAGTCCACAGAGCCTTGAGCTATGGGATTCCCGGAGAGCTCCCCGTCCTCTGCATCCTTCCATGTGCCCACGAATCTTCCCATCTCCTTGTACCCTGTAGCGTACTGATAGAACGGAACGTCACACTTGAACATGAACCACTTGTCCCTCTTGTAATGCATCATGGATGCGGTCAGCGGGTCGAAGAGTGCCGTATCTCCCACATCGTTTCCGTTGACGTGAAAGTCCCAGTGGAAGAAGATTCTGACGTCTTTATTACCTACGTTCGTGAGTGCGATCTCCCTAGCTAAGACCTCGTACGCCATGTCGACCGTGTCAGTGATCTTTACCTTAATGCCCTGAAACTCGACCTCCGCCCAGGAGGAGAGGGAGTCCCTCACATAATTCGTCTTGACGTCGAGGTTATCGAACCAACTGAACTTTCCATCGACCCAGAGGCCAGTCCTCCCCTGGTGTAGGTGGTTGTCCACCGCCAAAGGATAGTACAACTCCCTCAAGACGAAGTGGGAATCGTATAATACCGTAAGCTTACCGTTTCCAGAGATCACGTATCTTGTCATAAGTTATATTATGTGCAGACAAACTCTTGAACGTTTTGCATGTACGGGAGTGAACTCAGATAGAGATGTTTTGCGACAATCTTTACCAATTTTAATGGGGTCAGGGTGTAGGATAAACAACCTCTATTTGCATGTCCCTGGCCATCGCCTTCACTCTTTCTGGATATCTGTCGTGTATGAACGGAGTTATCAGGTAAACCAGGTTAACTTTGACGTTCTTGACCTTCTCGTATAGCTCCCTCTTCTTCCTTATTACCGGTAGGTCTCCCCTCTTCAAGGATGAAGTTATCTCTATCAGTGTAACCACGCCGTCCCTAATCACCACGTCATATTCAACATCCGAGGGCTCACCGTAGACATAACCTTCCTTATCGTAGAGGACTTCCCTGGAGACCTTCCAACCCGCGTCCTTTAGAAGTTCCCTAACTCCTTCTCTAAATGCGTCTTCATTCATGATACCCCATCTTGCACCTAGGCCGGTGATCGTAATGTCGAGCCTCCTGATGTCGTCCTTTGTGGCCATGACTTTCCTGATGTCGTCGAGGTCCTGCTTCGTGGCAAGACTCTTCAGGTCGTCCTTTGTGGCCATGACTTTCCTGATGTCGTCGAGGTCCTGCTTCGTGGCAAGACTCTTCAGGTCGTCCTTTGTGGCCATGACTTTCCTGATGTCGTCGAGGTCCTGACGAACTCTTTTTACGTCTTCCTTTGTGGCCAAGTCTCTTTTAAGTTCCTCAATGTCCTGCTTAGTCGCTAGATTCTGCCATGGGGTAAGTTTTGATAATACCTGATAAATTATTTCAGGTTTAGCGGTCAGAACGTCAACTAAGATCGAAGGATTATTAAGCAGAACTTTCTTGATTTCTTCCTCGAGACTCACATGCCTAAAGTTGTATTTTAATGATTTAAGATTTGGCTTTCAAGAGATTGCTTCCCAACGAGTTATCTAACATATAATCACCTTATTCAGAGGGACGTCTCCCCTCGGAATGAGTTAGAGTTTCCCTCCCTGATGCATGTTTCCCTTTATGGATCCAGATTAGTAGTTATTAGATTTCCCTTGATAACAGAACGTCAGTTAAGGGAAAGTCAAATAACTACTACCAGATCTTGTGTTTACCCGTGGCGTAACTTACCTTCTTTAATCACTTTTAATTCCGCCTCGGGTAAACACAAATCTCCTTATCCTGACTATTTCTCTTTATTTGTTTTAAATTCTTAATTTATCTTTCTTGATCTCCCAACCTCGCACTGTTGAATTTTTCTGTTTAACAGAGGTTTTGGGACCTTACCTCTAATATGGCCCTGTAATCAAGGTCAAATCCAATAACCACCGTGATCTGAACAGAAACAAATTTGCAATCATGATCTTCGATATCTGTGATTCGACGCGTAGAGAACGATTCCTGAACTAGATTTTCCCTTACTTATCATGTCATTGTTACGATACCGTTTACACAGTGGGCTGCAACTCGATCTGCGACGGGGTTTGGGTCTCATTAAATTTCATGAATTTGTATCCAATCCTCAGCCCTTGGGCCTTACCGGAGTCGCGGGGAAACCCGTTACCCCTCCGCCCGTTGGCAGGGTTATGACTTTCGAAATCTCGTTGTTTAGTATCATCCTCAATAACTTTAGGAACCCCTTCCTCTTCACGTTCAACCCAGATCCCACGTCAGTGACGACTTGGTCGTAGTCCTTAACGTTCTCCTCGAGGTACTTCACTTAGTTTACTAAATCATGCTTTTGTGTGTTTGACACTCTAGCGTATAATCACTTTCCTCCTCACAATTCCCATCAACTTTTCCACGTCCTCCCTGAACCTCCACTTCCCGCTCTAGAGGATGACGGGTTTAATATAACCCTTCTTTACGTATTCTCTCAGTGTTGCATAGGATATTCCTAAGCGTTGGCGGACTTCTTTAGGTCTTAGCATTGTATAGAAATTTACGTTGAAATAATATAAACTTTACGGTTTATCGGAAACTGTTGGCAACGACAAGAACTGATCCACAGAGCGTGACATCAATTTAGCAGTTGTTAGATTTCGCCCCGATTCCAGGACTATACCCAGGGAAAACCCCATAACTGCTTATACATTAATGTTTTAGTCTTCATTTCCAGGTAATTGCGTGGCTGTAGAATGACGATGCTCAGGAAAGACACGCCATCCCTCCCAGACTCCTCCTTCAACCCGATCTATGCCTATGGGAAACAGGACAAGTCCGGGCACCTCCACGTATCTGCGGAGCCTTCCTCCCAGAAGTCGGTGTCGTACTCAGGGGCTACGGACGAGGAATTACGTAATGTTTACAACGACATTCCGAAGTTTTATGATAGGGCTAACGCCCTGATATCCTTCTTCCAGGACGTGAAGTGGAGAGTGGAGCTGATAAAGGCAACGGTGAGGTATGCGGAAAAGTTCAACATAGTCCTGGATGTGGCTAGCGGGAAGGGCGAGCTTTCACTGCTCATTAAGAGGATCCTTCCAGTCCAACTGGTCATGATGGCCTACGCAGAGAACATGCTCTACCAGGCCATGGTGGATGGAGACAGGATATTGGCTTCGTTCTACAACATGCCTTTCAGGGGAGACGCCTTCGGCGCAGTGATGAGTAGCTTTGCCCTCCACGCGGCCGACGAGATTGAGGAGGTCATAAAGGAGATGGTCAGAGTCTCCAAGGACGTCATAGGGGTCATAGCCATGGGAAAGTCCGATAACTCATTGTTTAGAGCTTATGTAGGTTTCTACTTAGCCCACATCCAACCTTGGCTGGCATCACTGGTTGGCGCGAAGGTCCAAGATTATAGATATATCTATTACATTTATAGGAGGATACCCACAAATTCACAGGTCAGGAGAATGTTCGAGAGAAACTTGGAACTTAAAGAGTTCAGGGTTAAGACATTGGGTTCGGTCTATATAGCTGTGGGGAAGAAGCGAAAGGGTCGCTAGCAGAGAGACCCTAAGGTTCATGTTTACCCGTGGCGTAACTTACCTTCTTTAATCACTTCTAATTCCACCACGGGCACCCCTCTTAAGGGGCGAGACTTTCGGTCTTTTGTAAACATGACGTAGGGAGATCCTTCCAGTCCAGTCCCATCAACCTCAATCGAAGCAGGGATAAGCGTCATCAGCTTCACTTAAGATCGAAATGGGGGCATTTAAACACGGTAGGCTATCCATCTCCGCCAGCTGAGTTTTCTCCTTCATCAATAGACCGCGAGAGAAGGTAGAACCTCGTGAACCTTCTCTAAGGGTCGCACATAACTCTAAATCCTCCTTACTACCACACTTACGAATATTTTCGTACATCCTCATATTACCTTTAACGGAGCGGAACACTTTAGGACGTTTCGGTACACGTTATTTATAATTATGATTTTCGATGGTATCTTGGTGTTGAAAATGGCCCTATTCATAGATCAACTGGACATATGGTTGATGACGCTTGGAGTGACCATGTTCGTCTCAGCGTTTACGGTGTACGTGAACACTGTTAGAACCGTGAAGGCAGACCTGGCTAAGGTCTCCCCAGTACGTACCATGATGGCTCCCACTGGCGGTAATGCCCCTGATGTCCAGGCGGAGATGCAAGAAAAGGTGAACGAGATCAACAGGATGTTGAGTCCGTTTTACATCTTCATCGGAGTCTACGCCTTGGTCAGCGGACTTTGGGCCTCCTTCACGTGGCCACTACCTGGACCTTATAACATAGTGTTCTCCGACGCGTGGCCCATATTTGGGCTCGCTAGCCTCATGGTGGGACTAGCCTCCTACGCAAGGATGGACTTAAAGTACGTCACCATACCCCTGGCCTTACTAGGAATCATCGTTGCAGTTTACGGTGCTGATATAGGCTCCTTCGGCCTCACCCTTGAGCCAGCAGCTGCGGTAGCACTTTATCTGAGCATAGCCATTGCATTGTGGTTCTCTCCCATAGCCTTCAACTTCAGGGGAAGCGTGGGTAGGGTGGCTGGCATGTTGTCCCTGATCTTCCTGGTCACAGCGGGGATACTCGCGTTTTACATAGGTGGAGCTGCTGCCTTCGAGCACACAGCAGGTTGGGCCAAGTGGGTACCCTTCTACGGTTAAATTATTTTTAATTACATCTAAACCGAGTCTCAGAACCTTAAGGTCCCCTTGTCCCCGTCACCACACAGCAGTTATGGGATTTCTCGTTAGGTGTAGCCTTGAAGTCGAGGCGAAATCTAATAACTGCTGACCACAGAAGTGTCTTCATGACGCTTTGTGGGACTGTTCAATTTTCTTAGTTAAGCCTATTAGGCTTTCATAAATTCAAAATCTAACGTCAGATTAAAAGTAAGTTTCACGTTCTCTTCGATAAAATTGAAGTATCCCACAAGGATCTACAAGACCTCAACTCCCCTCCTCTCTGATTACATCGCACGCCAATATGGACTTACTGTGAGCTCCCACGTGGTCTATGGCAGTCCGCATGATGTCCTTCACGGTCTCCCCGTTGAGAGTGTAAACGGAGAACTTTCCCCTCTTTTCCATCTTCACTATTCCGCAGTTCCTCAGACAGGAGAGGTGATGTGATATGAGGGACTGCGACTTTCCTAACTCCTTAACCATGTCCTGTACCGATGCCCCCTCCTTCCTGAGGAGCAAGAGGACTATCTCCAGTCTAGTCCTGTCAGCCAGGGCAGAGAAGAAGGACTCCAGCTCGGTTAGTAAGGGTTCGTTGTTTACTCTCTCGGTTTGTTGACTCATAATTTTAAGTAGTGACTCTTCCCTTATAAGGATTATATGAACATATATTCATATGAGAAAATTTTATTAGCTTCTCACTCCAATAACTAGTGAGAACATGAAGCTGAACATGAGGTTGAACCTCCAAAGGCAGGTCGACAAGTGTGAAAACTGTGGTGCTCCCCTTTCAGCGGGACACGTCTACAGCAGGGAGATCAACGGAGTGACCCATTACTTCTGTTGTTCCCATTGTGCAGATGAGTTTGAAGGATCTGGACATCCCTCCTGTTGCTAGGCGAAGGAAATGAGGGAATTGGTGATAATAGGCTACGGCGCTGCAGGTTTCGCCGCCCTGATAAAGGCCAACGAGTTGGGTGTGAAACCCACGTTGGTCGGTGAGGGCCCGATAGGTGGAACTTGTGTCAACGTGGGTTGTGTCCCGTCAAAGAGGATGCTGAGGATCGGTGAGGTCTACAGCTTAGGGAGGAGATATTGCCTGAGGGGATGTTACCCTCCATTCTTTGAGTCCTTCCAGGACAAGGACAGGTTGGTGACTGAACTAAGGAAGGTGAAATATGAGGATGTGCTATCCGCTTACGACGTGGAGTTGGTGGAGGGACAGGCCAGGTTCATCTCCCCGAACGGCATCAAGGTGAACGGTAGGATAATTGAGTCCAAAAAGTTCATCATAGCCACTGGTTCCTCACCACACGTGCCGGAGGTACCTGGACTCAAGGAAGTGGGATTCTGGACCAACGTGGAGGCCCTCTCACCCAACAAGAGGATAGAGTCGCTGGCGGTGGTGGGAGGGAGGGCTTTGGCACTGGAGTTCGCGCAGATGTACAGGAGATTGGGGGTGGAGGTAGTAGTACTTCAGAGGAGCCCAGTGCTCCTTCCGGATTGGGAGCCAGAGATCTCAGTGGAGGTCAGAAGAGTGCTGGAAGAGGAGGGAGTGAACGTGATCACAGGAGTTAGGCTCAAGGAGGTCAGAAAGGGAGAGGGTAAGGTTGTGGTAACTGACGTAGGAGAGGTGGAAGTTGATGAGATACTCATGGCTACCGGGAGGGCCCCCAACGTCAACCTGAACTTGGAGGCTGCTAAGGTCGCCCTGAACGAGAGGGGAGGAATAAAGGTTGATGGAGAGCTCAGGACTACGAACCCCAACATATTCGCGGCAGGGGACGTGATAGGGGGTAAGATGCTTGAGGCACTCGCCGGAAAGCAGGGCACGGTCGCGGCTGAAAATGCTCTACTGAACGCTCACAGGAATGTAGACATGTTCAGTGTGCCTCAGGTGGTCTTCACCCAACCCAACCTGGCCAGCGTAGGGTTAACCGAGAGAGAGGCCTCCAAGGCGAGGGAGGTAGAGAGCAGGATAGTGATGATGGAGGACGTTGCCAAGGCCAGGATCTTGGGCGAAACCAAGGGATTCATAAAGATGATAGTTGGAAAGGAGGACAGGAAGATCCTCGGAGTCCACATGATGGGAGAGAACGCAGCGGAGGTGATAAACGAGGCCGCATTGGCCTTAAAGATGAGGGCTAGTATCTACGACTTCATAGATACGGTTCACGTTTTCCCAACAATGGGAGAGTCCCTCAGGTTGGCTGCACTGTCCTTCCTCGGCGACGTGAAAAAGATGAGTTGCTGCGTGTAGACCGTGACGCTGGTGAGGTTAACCTCGCCCAACTCCTCGTTGCGGTTTCCCTGGAACTCGTCAGTTGCGTGGTGTGGAAGGTTCTGAAGAGGACTTCACCGAGGGTTGACGACCACTCCTGAAAGAAATTTAACTTTAGTCCTCTAGTACCAATAGTGCACTGGGTTAGCTACTGGCTGGGCGGAGAGTTCCTCACCTTAGCTTCGTCGCTCTTCCCCGAAGGGATAAGTTACGTGAGGAGGGTTTCAATTCTCTTCGTAGATAAAAACTATTGCTCTCAGGATCCTTGGAGGGACGTCCTTTCAATCCTAGGCAGTAACCGGGACTCGGTCATCTTCATGACAGCAGCCAGGTCTTACGTTATGAGGGAGACGGATTGGGGTAAACTGGTGGTGAGTGCCGGAATAGGGGAGAGTGGGGAAGACGCGGGTTGCACCATAAACGTGGGGACCTTCGTTCATGAAGGTCTAAACATGAACGGCCTCGTAGACTTGGTTAGGACCGTGACGGAGGCCAAGTCCGGTGCACTGAGGGATTTGGGATACGAGTTGACAGGCACGGTGAGCGACGCCGTAGCTGTGGGTTCCAAGGTGGGTGAGACCTCATTCGCTGGACCCAGAACCGATCTAGGGAGGAGAGTGGCCAGGGACGTTAGGCTGGTCTTGAGGGAGATGTTGGGGGAGAGTTAAACCCAGGTTGAACTTGCTTGAGAGGGGTTCAGACTTAGTGGGTGTTTCCTGAGGAGATCACTGAGCTGAAGAAGTTGAAGGTCTCTAGCGCGGTGGGTCTCTCCCTAGGCTCGCTGGAGATCATCCTGGAAAGGAAGATCCTCACTTCCTTGGAGACGTCGGCCTGATCCAATACCCTGAGGTCTCTGAGGTGATAATACCTCGTTAAATCTCTGAGGTCTCTACTGTCCAAGGCGGAGTTAATTTTGTCGATCAGCCTACCATTTATGTATCTCCTAGTGAGTAGGAACAACAGGGTTGACCCCAGGGAGTATATGTCGTCCCTCCAAGAGATCCCTCCCCGATTCAGTGCCACCACGTGTTCCAAGGAGGAGTGCTCCACCGTGACTCCTGGGGGAGTTCCTCCCTCCCTAGTGGCAGAACCCAGGTCCGCCAGCTTCGGGTTAATCCTCAACCTCTTCATGTCCTCAAGTAACTCCTCAGCAGTGGTCGGGGACGGCTTATCCAGGAGGACGTTGCTGGGCTTCACGTCACAGTGAACGTAACCTCTCTGATGGACTTTATATAGGGCGCTGGCCGTCCTCTGTCCTACCAGGAGAACCACGTCAGTCCATTTGCGGGAATAGAACAGGATATCATCCATGACCAACTTGGAGAGAGGTCCGCCCTCCATGAACTCCATCACGATCACTGGAGGGAGCTCCAGGTAGTAGCTAGGGTCACTCACTGCATTTTTGACCAGCACTCTGTCCACGTGGAGTCCTTCTAACTTCACGAGATAAGGGGACTCCCCGCTGAGCTCCACCAGCGCCCTTCCCTCCTTGAACAGTCCCTCCAGGACTTCCAAGGAGTTGAGGGTATTACTCCTTCCCCCAGGATTGGACATCCTGGGGATTTTCAGGGCGAAGTCCTGAGCGTTAGCTCTACCCCTAAGGACGTAACCGAAACCACCTTGACCTAAGTAATCCACGACTTCGTATCCGTAGAGTCTCCTACCTATCCATATCTTTGGATCCCACGAGTTCAAGGGAGGTAGAGGCGGGAGGAACGAAGTCTTTTTGCACATAGCCCCCACACATGCCTCTACCTCCACCGTGTTGAAGCGGGCTTTTGGGAGCAGAAACCTTCCCTCCCCCAGTTCATGAAAGGGGATTGGCCTCCCCTCACATGTAACGGATATCCTGTCAGGCCTCACTGTTTCACCCCACACCCTAACCTCTACAGTTGACGAACCGTCGTTGTTCCTAGTTAAGTATATGGAGACATCTTGTGAGGTTGGAGACCCAACTACGAACTTTCTTTTCACTTGAGCTACATAGCCGTAGTATGTAGCTCGTACCTCGATTTGATGAACTCCTCGGTTGACAGGAAAGACAGATAAATAGACACCTCTGATACCAGTAGGAAGGTAGCTCACTAATAAACCGTCGAGGTATACAAGGAGCATACTTATGTCAACTGGCCTTCCTAAGTACTTGGTTCTCACGGTAACGTTAGCCATGTTGACGCCGAAGAATTGTTTGACGTTAACGTCAAGTTCGATATTAAGTTGTCCGTTCACTGTGAACCTTACGGCATTAGTCGGGAAAAACTTTACGGTAATGCGTTTTCCTTAGCTCCTCAGCCTAACGTAGTCACACTGATCTATGAGTGTTAGCCTTATTGCTCTATTCCTCACTTACCTTCGATACCAGTCCCCTATTATAGTCCTTAAGAATGTTGGAGAGAATCTTCCTCTCTATGTTTCGTAGGTGATACGAGACCGTGGACTCGGACATGTTGAGGCGTCTGCTTAACTCCTTGAGGTCGGTCTCCCTTGGAAAATCGAAGTAGCCCAGTTCGTAGGCTGTATTAAGTATCTCCAACTCCTGAGAATTTAGGGCTGCAACACTAACAGGATCATAATCGTCTGCCTTTATTTCCATCCTGCTCATGATGAGGTTCATGTTAGAGAGTACTACCTTTACCTCTCTAGCTGGTATTACAAAATTCCACTCCTCAATTCCATTCTTATATACACTGCCGAGGAAAAACCCATGGTATTGGTCTATTAGTTTTGGAACAGATATTTCCTGGATGGACTTAATGAAACTGATAATCAGTTTGTCCCTTCCGTACTTTGACATACCGTTTACGATGAACAAGTTATACGTTTTCTTTAACGGGTTCAAAAGAGTATCCTTATCCTCTTTATCTATTAACATTAACATTCTCAGACGATTATCGCTCATTATCCTGAAGTCGAGTATCCGCATTTCACTTCGAATCCTCTCATCCGTGCTCCAGCATCCGTCATGTACCGCCCTTACTTTAAGCCTCACCAACGGACCATTTCCCAGTCTCATAAGACTACTCTTCTCTCCTATTAATAAAAACATTGTCGTATACAATCTTAATATAATTTGAGGCAATTATAGCATAGAGAATTACAATTTAAAGTATTAAAGTTGTGAGAAAGTTATGAGGAAGCTTGCCCTATTCATCCTCAACTCTACTACAGCAGTTATTAGATTTCGCCTTGACTTCAAGGCCAAACCTAACGAAAAATCCCATAACTGCTGTCAAGGAGATAAGTTTATTTCAGAGTCCCAAAGATCAATCAGTATGAAGGCCCCCCTCTCCCTGAGGATAGCTACCAGGCACGGAGACAGGGTAACTATTTACTTAGGGGCTCTCACAGGTCTATTCTACGTGATTAACCTAGTCGGGATTCTAACCAACGACGAACCCCTACTCTTGTTAGGGACGAGCTCCCTCCTAGCCGTCCTATTACTTATCCTAACGTCGTTCTTTTGGTTGAACTCCAAGATAACCCCCGAGTGGATCGTTATAGGTAGATGGAGGGTGCCCCTCAGGCAGGTCAGGGAGATAAGGGTGATAAGAGGGGTGGAAGGCAGCTCGGAAGCCGACTTACTGATAGTCTTCGAGGGAGGGGAGAGGTTAGTCAAGGGCGTAAAGAACTGGAGTGAAGTCCTTGAGACCTTCCGCAGGTTCAGGGAGGTTCAAGGAAACATGTGAATACTATGTATATATAGTAAGGTATTTTAACACCAATCGACAACGTTTCCTATGCAAAGGGATTCGGTCTCGCTCCTTCTCGTCCTCATTTTTCTACTCTCCTTAACTTCTCCCCTGGCCTACTCCAGTCCGCTACCGACACAGTACCAAACGGAACCCTTCGTGATGAGGGGCTTCCACGAGGTAGGGTCCCTTCCAGGAGACAGCGTGGTAGTAGCTACTGTCTACATCCCTCTCAGGAACCTGGACTTGCTCTACTACTACGCTGAACAGACCTCAAACCCATCCTCACCTCTATACCACAAGTTCCTGACCAAGGAACAGGTGAAGTCCCTCTTCTATCCCACGGCCCAATTCCAGTCCGTGCTGAGTTACCTAGAGCACGAAGGTCTCAAGGTCCTGCTGACCGGGGCGGACTCGGTCATAGTGGTCCAGGGAACAGTGACTCAGATGGAGAACGCCTTGGGGCTACACTACTACCTAGTGAGCAACGGTACGTCAGAGTACTACCAGGGTGTTGGAGTTCCCAAACTGGGTGGAGTTATCGTAGTGTCCAACAACCTAACCTCCATCTTCTTCTCACATCCCTCCACCCTGTTCACCCAGAGGGACGTCAACCTGTTAAGGGACTCCCTGTCTCAACCTGCTAACCAGACCTTCCCCATTGAAGCCTACCCGATCGTTGACCTGAGGGTGGTCTACAACGCGTCCGTGCTACTGGAGAGGGGCATAGACGGGAGCAATTACACCGTGGGTATACTGGACTTCGCTGGGGATCCCTACATAGCTCAACAGTTGGCCAAGTTCGATCAACTTTATCACCTACCGGCTCCCCCCAACTTCACCGTGGTCCCAGTGGGGCCCTACGACCCTAACCTGGGGATAACCTCAGGCTGGGCAGGTGAGATAAGCCTTGACGTAGAGGCCGCCCACTCCATGGCTCCTGGGGCAAACATCACGCTCTATATAGCGAACCTCAACCTCCCCCTGAGCTCGATCCTGGCCTACATCGTGTCTCAGGATAACGTTGACGTACTCTCCCAGAGTTTCAGCATACCCGAGGAGCTCCTTCCCACCTTCTCTGGCCCCCTGTTCTACCAGTGCGTCGTCCTCTCGGATCAGTACTACGCCATGGGGTCGGCGGAGGGGATCACCTTCCTGGCGTCCAGTGGCGACGGAGGGGGTAGCGGGTACAGTGCCGGGCCCCTGGGGAGCGTCGGTTACCCGTCCACCTCACCCTTCGTCACCTCCTTGGGAGGTACAACTACATACCTGACTTTCCCCTCCCTGTCCTACAACGTGACCGCTTGGTCCAACTACGGTTTCGTACCCCCAGGTGTTAACTATGGGGGGAGCACTGGAGGGGTGAGCCAAGTGGAGCCAAAGCCCTATTACCAGTGGTCCATCTCCTCCCCCAGCGGTTTCCCCAACGGCAGGGAGACCCCAGACATCTCAGCCAACGCTGACGTGTACCCTGGGATATACATCGTCTGTCCTGGAAACGTCACTGCCATCAGTGGTGGGACGAGTGAGGCCTCGCCCCTGACGGCGGGTCTGCTGACCTTGGTCATGCAGGCCAGTCACACCAGGTTGGGGAATCTCAACCCTGATCTATACAGGCTTTACTCCTCGGATTACGGGAGAGCCTTCACCCCCATCACCTTCGGCTACAACATACCGTGGACTGCAGGGGAGGGGTACAACTTGGTCACCGGGTTGGGACAACTGAACGTCGGTGAACTGCCCTACCTGCTCAACTCCACTGGGATGGCCCTCTCCGTAATCGTGAACGATTCCAACGTGAGCGTAGTTGTGCCTGGTCAGAGCCTCACGGTGAAGGCTAAGGTGACTCAGGGCAACTCCACCGTGAGCGAGGGGAAATTCTACTTGTTACTAGAGGGGATTAACGGGAACTTGACGGAGGTTCCGATGACCTACAACCAGGGGACCTGGTACGCCACACTCACTATCCCCCAGAATGCGTCCGGTGTGATCTTCGTAAACGTTTACGGTGAGGCCAACGGTAGCATGGGGTACGGCTTCCTGGAGGTGTTCTCAGGTTACTTCGCCCAGTTCATCTCTCCACCCCCGTACACTGTGGAGTGGACGGGAGCGGGAGTTCCCCTCGTCGTGAACCTGACGTCCCCTCTAGGTACTCTAGCCCCAAACACGACTGAGATAACGGTGAAGGTACTGTCGTACAATATAACGAACGACTCCTACACGTTGGTGAACCAAACAACCTTGGTCTACTCCCCCCAAGTCAACGCGTGGGTAGGCACCATTCCCCAAGACGTCCCTTCAGGACCGGTGCTCCTGGAGGTGGAGGGAGCCTTCGGGTACGACGCGTTCTTCAACGGGATAGGACTCAACTCCCTGTTCATTCTGCCTCAGGTGGTCGCTGAACCGGGTACAGTTTACCCTGGACAGGACGTGATAATTCAGGGGAGTCTGACCTCACCCAGTAACCTCATGCCTCCGACCTCCATGAACCTGGTCACTGGATCAAACGTCACCGCTGAGCTCCTCTCTCCCTCCAAGGAGGTCGTCTCCAGGACGGAGGTCTTATTGACCTTTACCCCCCTAGGTCCCCAGTACGTAGGATACCTCCCTGTACCAGCCAACGCCACCCCTGGACTGTACACTGTACTGCTCTTCGCCGACTATGATTCCTACATCCTCAACGAAACTATACCTGGGTTCTACTACGGCCAGATATATGTTGGTGACAGGGCGTCCACACCCCTCAGGTTCTCCACTACCTACGCCCTGGAGGGCTCAACCCTCTACGTGTACTCCAACATAACATCTGGAGGGAAGCAAGTGAAGTACGGTATGTTCTCGGCCACCGTTTACCCAACGTTACTCTCCAATGAGTATCAAGCCATCTCAGTCGTCACCGAGATACCCCTCTGGTACAACAACACGCTTGGGTTGTGGGTGGGGAACATCACCCTTCCCTCCTCACTCTCCACAGGTAACCTTACCTACCTGGGGAACTCCTACGTCGCCCTGCCTTTCCAGGTCCTAGTGAGTGGAGTGGGTGCATACGGTAGTGCCACCAACAACAGCGTGTCCTCCTCCTCCAGGTTCTACGTGGAGCCGTTCACCTTGGTGAGGAACGACCCTTCCTTTAACCCGGTTCAAACTTACGACTCAGCCTTCGAGAACGACACGTTGTACGTTAACGGGACTATGTTCAACGACCTCTTCCTGGGCGAGAACGTGATAAGGTACAGCCAAGTCACTATAACCTCCTCCAACGTTAGCGGTACGCTGATCCTCCAGGGATCGAACGTCACCCTCGTGGACGTCTACGCCAACGACCTGGTGGTGGAGAACGGGAGTGTTACACTGGTGAACTCCAGGGTGAACTCTATCTCACTGCAGAGTTCCGTGGTACACCTGATACAGTCCTATTACTCCAGGGTGAGCCCCTCGCCTCCCATCATAGACATAGGGCTCACGTCCGGAGAGAACTTGACTGGGAACCTCACCTTCCCAGTCACGGTCTTAGGTAGTGGAATCACTACGGTCAAGGTGTTGCTGGACGGAAGGTTAGTGACGTCCTTCACGGGGAACGGCACTCATCAAGTGACCATAAACACCAATGCGTACCCGGACGGGGATCATCAAGTGGAGGTCGAGGTGGCACAGTCCGACGGTCTCAACTTCACGGCATCGGTGAACGTGTTGTTCCAGAACCAGTTGAAGAGCGTGGCCATCGGGTTAACCCAACTCAACACCACGGTACAGACCAAGGGTCAGGGGCTGTCTACCTCGATCAATGAGGATCTATACGTGGCTTTACTGGGGGTGGTGCTTGGGCTTGTGGGGATAGTTGTGGGGGTAGCGTCGTATAGGAGGAAGTAAGAGGTGTAATATAAGTCCCTTTTCTTTTCCGTGACAGTGTACATTAAGTTACGTCAAGTATTTTAAGTGAACGGCTTGATACGGAGGTCTGATCTAGGTTCTAGAGAAACCACGTTCTAGACTCTTTGATAGCAGGTATTAGATTTCCCTTGATGATGGGCATTAGTTAAGCGAAAGTCACATACAGCAGTTATGGGATTTCTCGTTAGGTGTCGCCTTGAAGTCAAGGCAGAATCTAATAACTGCTGTCACATAACTGCTGTTTTTACCGAGGTTCAGTACGAGTGTGGGAATCGGTTCCCGTAACCCATCACGCTTAGTCGTTTTACGTTTAGGTCTGGAGAGAAGAAGTCCAGTCCAGTGAAAGCTGGCCTTGATGGTCTAGGTCAACCTGAGGGCTCCGCCACGATCGGATCAAAGTAGATCTCGCTGAGCAATTTCGTCGTAGATGAGCAGACATGAGACTTTACCTAAAACGCCGTCTCACGCTCAAGGGAGACCCTAATAACTGCCAGTGAACATTGAAGTTCCATCCTGGAGTTCACGGAATATCTTACCTTTTAACCTCGACCCTTGATCATAAATTATGGCGTATCAGAGGTGCCTTATGTGCAAGAACCAGTGTGGCATCCTCGTGAACCAGGAGGGAGACGCCGTTAAGGTGTCAGCTAACAGGAACCACCCTCAGGCTGGGATGTGCGGCAGGGGGGCAGCTGCCCCTTACATTCTGAACCATCAGGACAGGCTCAAGGGACCTATGGTGAGGAGAGGGGGGTGTACTCGAGCAGACCGACTGGGAGACTGCCCTCGGGGAGACGGTCAAGGCCTTGAGGAAGGTGAGGGAGGAGGACCCTCGTTACTTGGCCATAACCTTCCACGATTATGGTAAGGAGTTGCTGGAGAGGTTCGCCTACTTGTACGGTACACCCAACCTGATAGGACATGAGGCAGTGTGTCACGGGCCTAGGACTGTAGCTTCACAGTTGGTGTTGGGTGCCGAGGGTCCGAGAAGCCTGGACCCTGACTATCCCAACTCAAAGTTCGTAGTCTTCCTAAGTAGGAATCCCCTAGAGGGAATAGTACCTGAGATAGTGAGGAGGATAGATCTAGGTAGGAGCAAGGGAATGAGAGTAACTGTCGTGGACCCCAGGAGGTCGGCCTTAGCTCAGCGTTACGCCGAGAGGTGGATAGCCATCAGGCCTGGTACCGACACGGCTCTCCTCCTATCCCTAGCGTACTACATGATAGAGCACCACATGTACGATGAGGACTTCCTCAGGAGGTACTCAAACGCTTCCCTACTGGTGAGGACGAGGGACATGACGAGTACGGGAGAATACCACGAGGATCTCCTCTACAAGGGAGAGATGGGTGGTGAGGAGGTCGCCACTGCCTTCTGGCTCTTCAGGAGGGAGGGAGAGAAGGTGTATCCCTCACTCCAGGAGATCACTGGAGCGAGCTACGATGACGTGAAGTACCTAGCCGAGAACCTATGGGAGAACAGGCCCTCCTCGGTCATAGACGACGGGTGGCACACCTCTTACGCCATGGACTCCACTTACACCTGGATGACAGCGTTCATCATCAACGCCATGTTGGGAAACCTGGATAGGAGGGGAGGATTGGTGTTCGCCAAGAGGCCGAAGGTCAAGCTCTACGACGGTGAGCTGAGGAGAGACAGGATCGACAGGTACAGGTTCCCTTTGACCTACGCCTCCTTCCAGGAAGTATATAGGGCTATACTCACGGGGAAGCCTCATCCGATCAGGGCACTCATGGTCGTGGGCACTAACCTCGACGGTAGGGACGCCAATTCTTCCATGGTTAGGGAGGCCCTCTCAAGGGTGGAGTTCCTGGTCACGGTTGACATTTTCCCCTCAGACGTGACCCAATACGCCCACGTTGTGCTGGCAGAGTCCACCTTTCTGGAAAGAGACGAATTGCCGGGAGTCGTCGGTTGGTCGCTGGAGCCCTGGGTCGACGCTCATCAAGCTGCAGTGAAGCCAATCCATGATACGAGACCGTTGCACTGGATCTTCCTGGAATTGGAGAGGAGACTGGGGCTATCGCAGGAGAGTTATGAGGACCTGGAGAGAAGAGTCCTGACCCAGTTGAAGGTAAATGAGAATGAGTTGAGGACGAAGGGGGCTGTGAGGCTTCAGGGGGAGGTATACGACCAGGTCCCTTACGTTAAACCGTTGGGGACTGAGTCAGGGAAGGTGGAAATATACTCCAGGAGACTGAGGGAGTTGGGATATTACCCGATCCCCACATACGTTCCAGGTAGGCTAGCCCCGCAGGGGGAGAACCAGTTCTACCTAGTCACTGGGCACACGTTGTACCACACACAGGACAGCATCACCTTCGACATACCCACGCTGATCAAACTGGCACCCGACAATCCCTTACAGATGAACAGGAGGAGGGCTGAGAAGTTGGGAATAAGGGACGGAGATCTTGTGGAGGTTAGATCGTTGACCACAGGAGAGAGCGTTAGGTGTAGGGTAAAGGTCACAGGTGAGATCAGGGAAGACACCGTGTTCGCTTACTTCGGTTTCGGTAGGCACTCTAAGGGTTTGAAGTTCGCCTACGGACACGGGTTCGACGTGAACCTCTTGATATCTGACGAGATAGTTGACCCCATTGCTGGAAGCGTTGCCCAATCCCAAAACATAGTTGAGGTTAGAAAAGCGGAGAAGTAGCCCCGTTACCGGTTGAGGTAGTAACGGACCTCAACCTTCGCGGGATCCCCGTGATCCTTGATTAAACCGGTGAGGTCGCCACTCGGAAGTTTAGATACCATAATACTTCTTACATATCTCTCTCCCCATCTCCTCTGGGTCTTGGAAGTGAAATACCTCCCCAGTCCTTCTCTGATCTAGGTGAGTGGGAAACGCCTTGAGCAACAGGTCCGTGGAGAGACCCGTACCCACCAACGAATAAATGGTCTTACCCATGGCGTAGGCCATGAGGATCTCCGTCATGGTGCCTGCCTCTCCGCCCAGTGAGACCAGGACGTCTCCAGACCTGACCAACATAACCGACCTGCACCTTGGCTCACAACCGGTGTTTATCCTCACGACCTGAGGGGGTAGGATCACGTGTTCCATCTCCTCGGGGAGTATTGCAACGACGTTGATCCCCAGCCTTAGGGCCTCGTCGACTACAGTCCTCATGAGACCCCAATATCCTCCCACGAGGAGGGAGTGCCTGTGGCACCTGGAGAGGACCCTCAGGAATCTTTTGGACTTGTCCTCCACCTCCTCCCCAGTCTCTGAGCCGTGGGCCGCTATCGCTATCTGCATGTAGAGAGATAACAAGGAAAAGATAAAAAACATTTCATCGCGGTGGAAAAACTCTATTAGTAGTTATTAGATTTCCCTTGATAACAGAACGTCAGTTAAGGGAAAGTCAAATAACTACTACTCTATCCGTGACGAGGCTTAACTACTCCAGCTGCAAGGTTATCGGAGCATGGTCGGAACCCATCACGTCCTCCAGGATGTTCGCCCTCCTCACCCTACCGGCCAGCTCCGCGGAGACTAGACAATAGTCAATCCTCCACCCCACGTTCCTCTCCCTGGCCTTAGTCCTATAGCTCCACCATGAGTAGTGTCCTCCCTCCTTCACGAACATCCTGAAGGTGTCCACGAAACCTGAGAGGAGGAACTTATGGAACCACTCCCTCTCCTCCCGCGTGAAACCGGCGTGATCCTCGTTCTCCTCAGGTCTCGCGATATCTATCTCCTCGTGAGCCACGTTGAAGTCGCCGCACACTACTAGAGGTTTCCTCAGGGAGCCCACGAACTCTTGGAAGGCCTCATCGAAGGAGAGCTTGAACTGTAGTCTCCTTAAGCCTTCCCCGGAGTTGGGAAAGTAAGCGTTCACTACGTAGAAGTCTGGGAACTCCAATGTGATCACTCTGCCCTCTGAGTCGAACTCCTCCCTGCCTATACCGTACCTGAACGAGAGAGGAGCTTGTCTGGAGAGTGTCATAGTCCCGCTGTAACCTCTCTTCCTCGCCGGGAAGAGGTAAACGTGATAGGGGAGGAACTGAAAGTCTAGCGGAACCACGTCTGACTTGACCTCCTGGAACATGACCACGTCGTAGTCCTTAATGATGCCCAGTATACCCTTTCCCAGTGCGGACCTCAGTCCATTTACGTTCCAGGAAAGAAACCGCATGCCTTAAACAAGATGATGTAGATTAAAAGGGTACTTGAATTAACTCCCCGGTTAATTCAAGGAGCCGACTCTCCTTCTCCTCACCTCCATGTTCTAAGCTCCTCCTGAACCACCGTCCAGAAGTTGACTCCATCTAAAAGCGTTGAACATGGTCCTCCACTCGCTCTGCACTAATCTTACGCCCTTACTCACGTCACTAGGATCCGCGTGCGGTTTTCTCCAGGTGGGACTTACACGTGTTTACCCGTGGCGTAACTTACCTTCTTTAATTACTTCTAATTCCACCACGGGCACCCCTCTTGAGGGATCATACAGGGTCACCCTTAACTCATTGGGGCTAGTCGAGGGAAACACCAATACCCTCCCATCCACACCTTTATC
>Ga0081474_123557_pt1 | contig 22089 bp, 23 predicted proteins | sample OneHunmetagenome_2_FD_70978 | JGI IMG/M metagenome (GOLD analysis project Ga0081474, IMG submission 70978) | Ferrous microbial mat communities from One Hundred Spring Plain, Yellowstone National Park, USA v2 (version 2) | ecosystem: Environmental > Aquatic > Non-marine Saline and Alkaline >... | reverse complement strand
AGTGGCGCAGATCCGTTTTACTTAGAAATCGCAAACGACACCGCAACCGTAAAGAAAGGAAACGCGCAAAACGCGGTTGCCACAATAATAATGAGCGCGCAGGACATGGTGGACATGTTTCGAGGAAAGCTCAACCCGATTTCAGCCTTTATGAGCGGAAGGCTCAGGGTTGAAGGAAACCTGTTTGAAGCACAAAGCCTTGCCGCGCTACTAGGCTGAGTTTAAATTTTGGGATTATGCTATCTTTTTGGTGTAAAAATTGTCAAAGTGTTTGGGAGAGTACGACGTGATCGTTGTAGGAGGCGCGTCCGCGGGGCTTACCGCCGCGCTTTACACTTCAAGGCAAGGTCTTAACACGCTTGTGATAACAAAGGACATAGGAGGGCAGGCGCTTCTCACAGACGAAATCCAAAACTACCCTGGTTTTATAAGCATAAGCGGGTTTGAGCTCATGAACCGCTTTAAAGAACACGCCGAGGCGTACGGCGCAACCTTCGTGTACGACGAAGTGGTTGCGCTCGATGCACCCGAAGACTCTTGCTTTGTGGTGAAAACGAGAAACGCGGAGTACACCGCAACCGCGGTGATTTTGGCGTTCGGAAAAACACCACGTGACTTGGGCGTTCCTGGTGAGCAGGAGTTAAAAGGTAGGGGCGTTTCTTACTGCGCGGTGTGCGACGGCCCTCTTTTTAAAGGAAAAACCGTGGCGGTTGTAGGAGTGGGCGAACCCGCGCTTGATGCGGTGAACCTTTTGAGCGGTTTGGCAAAAAAGGTTTACTACGTTTTTAGGACCGCGGCGCCAATAGCGGACGAAGAGTCTATAGCGAACGCAAAGCGAGAAAACGTTGAATTCGTTCCGAACTCTGTGGTAAACAGGATTGTGGGCGAAAAAACGGTTAAGGCGCTTGAGCTTTCCAATGTAAGGGATGGTTCACACTCCACGCTTTCGGTTGACGGCGTTTTCATCGAGATGGGTTATGTCACAAAGACCGAGTTTTTAAGAGGGGTTGTGGAGCTCAACTCAAAGGGCGAAATCATCGTAGACAAAATGGCGCAAACTAGTAGGGAAGGAGTATTTGCCGCAGGCGACGTGACCGACACGCCTTACAAGCAGGCTGTGATTTCCGCGGGAATGGGAGCGGTCGCCGCGCTTTCCGCGTATAACTACGTGCAGAGAATAAGAGGAAGACACGCATCCGCGCAAGACTGGAAGAAGGTAAAGCCGAAAACCCAAAAGCAAAGCGCGCCGTTTGTGATAACCGAGTAATGGCTAGATACGAGAAGTTTGAGGCGTTTAAGAAACTCGGCGTGTCACAAATCGCAAACAAAGGACTCGGTCTTGTCGCTCTAGAAGACATCCACGCCGGTGAGCGCGTCTTAAAGCTTGGAGGTAGGCTACTCAAAAGAAGACCTGCGCGAGACCCTCGTTCGATGAGAATTGGTGAGAAGCTTTACTTGACGTCTAGCGGCTTTTTGGACGACTACCTGAACCACAGCTGTGAGCCAAACTGCGCGATCGACTTTTCTAGTTTGACGCTTTTTGCTATAAAACACATAAAAAAAGGCGAAGAGATTACGGTGAACTACTGCACGATCGAGTACCAAATCGCTCCTAGCTACAGATTCAGGTGTGCGTGCGGCTCGAAAAGCTGTGTGGGCGTGGTTTCGGGTTTTAAAAACCTTCCCAAAAACAAAAAAGAAGAGCTTTTGCGTTTTGTCGCGCCGTACATCAAAATGCGTGTTCAACTTTAAATAACTCGACGCACTAAATCACTGTGTCGACCATTCCTGTGGAAAAAATAAGAAACGATTTTCCTCTTTTGAAAAACTGGATTTACTTGGACAACGCCGCGACCACCCAAACGCCTTACCAAGTGATTCACGCGATGCACGAATACTACACCTCTTATCGCGCAAACGTTCACAGAGGAATCTACGAGCTTGAAGCGCGCGCGTCTGAAGCGTACAACTACGCACACGCGCTTGTCGCGCGCTTTATCGGCGCGGATTTTTACTGGATAGACGAAGAAAAGGACTTTGAGTTCTCGGAGCTAATCTTTACGTCGGGTGCGACGCAGTCTCTCAACCTCGTGGCGGAAAGCCTTTCAAGGGGTTGGCTCAAAAAAGGGGACAGGGTTGTGGTCACCGCGATGGAGCACCACTCAAACCTTGTTCCTTGGATCAGGATCGCTCAGGAAAAGGGTTTGGAGCTTAGGTATGTCGAATTCGACGAAGAAGGAGAGCTTAAGCTCGACCAGCTTGAAAGCCTGGTGGATGATAACACGCGTGTTGTTTCTGTGACGCTCGTGTCAAACTTCCTTGGCACGATCAACCCGATCGAAAAGATCGCGGATATTGCGCACAAAAAGGGTGCGCTACTTGTGGTGGACGGTGCGCAGGGCGTGCCTCACATGAAGGTCGATGTGAAGCGCATGGATTGTGATTTTCTCGCTTTTTCCGCTCACAAAATGCTCGGACCAACCGGTGTCGGCGCGCTTTTCGGAAAAAGAGAGCTACTCGAAAAGATGGAGCCTTACGAATACGGCGGAGACATGATTTCGGATGTCGAGCGATACAGCGCGAGCTGGAACAGGCTTCCTTGGAAGTTTGAAGCGGGAACGCCCAAAATCGCTGAAGGAATAGGTTTTGGTGCGGCTGTTGAATACCTTAACAAGCTCGGAATGGAACAGGTGAGAGCGCACGACTACGAACTCATCCGCTACGCTCTAAAAAGGCTAGAAGAGGTGCCCAGACTCAAGATTTTTGGTCCTAGCAAACCAGAAAAAAGGGGTGGGCTTGTGTCATTCGCTTTTGAAGACGTAGAGGGTGTGGCAAAGGGGCCTCACGCGCACGATGTGGCTGACTACTTGGCAAGAAGGCGAATATGCATTCGCGCAGGTCACCACTGCACGCTTGTTGCGCACAAAACGCTCGGGGTTTCCGCAAGCGCAAGAATGAGCACGTATATTTACAACACAAAAAGCGAAATCGACGCGTTCGTGGACAGCTTAATCGAGCTAGAAAAGAAGTTCAGGAGTTGAGCATCACGATCGCCCTAATAAGCTCGGCGTGGCTCCAAACAAGCGGAGTGACCGATGGGTAGTCGCCCTTCGGTGTGACCTGCTCAGGAAGAACACCGCTTTTTAGCGCTTTTGACAAAACCCATTGAATCAGCCGCCTTGCGCCTTCGAGATCACGCGTGAGCGCTTTTTGCTCAGCGAGCCATAGCGTGGTTATCACCCAGGGGTTTGGCTGCTCCGAAGTCTTTAGGTAAGTGTCGTTCTCATACCTTGCGATGCCACCTGCGACGCTCAGCTTCTGCTCGACCACTCTTGCGTTTTGTACCACTTTTGGGTGATCAGCTGGGTAAACTCCAAGCTGTGGCAAAAGCAAGCTGCTTGCGTCGATGGTTTCGTCAAACCCCACGATTTTTGAGTTCTCGACTTTCACGCTTCTTGCAAAGTGGTCGCCGAGCCACATTGCGTCTATTCCCGCTTTTACTTCTTCCGCTACACTTTCGTACTTTCGAGCGAGCTCTAGTTCACCAAAGAATCTTGTAAAGTTAGAAGCGGCTTTTAGCCCGGCGTAAACGCAAGCGCAAGTGTAAAGGTGTGTTCCAAACCTCTCTTCCCAAAGGTCGTAAGAAGGCAAAGGAAGACCAAGCTTTTTATCGCGAAAGTTTAAAAGAAAGTCCGCAGCAGCCTTTATCCCAGGCCTGTAGTAAGGTTTGACAAAGTCCACATCTTGAAAGCGCGAAAAGTGTTGCCAAAGCGCGTGAAGAATTATCGCGGTTTCGTCTTCCTGAATCGGGAAAAAGCCTTGCGTCCAAGGGTGCCACGTGCTACCCCAGTGGCCTTCAACGGTGTACTTTTGAAACATGCACCCTTCGCGCATGATCAAAGGAAAGAGGAATCTGAAAACTCCTCTTGAAAGGTCGAGGTAGCCCAAAAGCGTGAGCGCAAGCGATGCGTAGGCGGCGTCGCGTGGCCAAACGTAATTGTACGTGTCCCTGTTGAACCTCATGATGTCGGTGTCAAGAGACGCGGGGATTGCGCCGTTGTTCTGACAGTGACACGCGATGATCAAAGCGCTCCTTTTTAACGCGTCTGAAAAGTCGCCCACAGCTTTGCTCACAGAAAGCCAAGCGCGCCAGTAGTTCGCCGTTCTTTTCATGAGTTCATCAGCGCTCTTTGTTCTTACGTAGTCGTTCACCCTTTTTGCCTCTAAAAGGTCTCTTGATGCGACAATCCAAGAGTAGAAGCTCGAATCCTGGAAAAATCTAAAGCTCACCGCGGAGTCGACCGCGCCTTGGGCTATTGGATTGCCCGAAAGCCTTCCGTCCTCGCAGTCCTTCCACGTTCCCACAAGCCCGCGCGTCTGCTTGTAACCCGTGGCATACTCGAAGAAAGGCTGGTTTGAGGAGAAAACGAACCACCTCGACTCTTTGTAGTGAATGATCGAACTGGTCGCTGGGTCGTAAAGCGCTGTGTCGCCCTCGTCATGGCCGTCTATTTTGTAGTCGAAGGCGAAAAACACGCGACACTCTTTCTGAGTTTTGAGCTCACACCTTCTTACTAGCACGTTGTACGCAAAGTCAACGCAATCGTAGAACTTGAGCGAAACGCCTTTAAAGCTTGCGCTCGCAACGCTCACAAGCGTGTCGTCCAAGTATCCAATTTCTGGCGAAAGCTCGGAAAACCAGGAAAAGTCACCATCGCACCACACTCCAATCCTTAAGGCGTTCGCGTTGTTTTCCGTAGTAAGAGGATAGTAAACTTCGCGAATCACATAGCCTTGGTCCATGAGAACGCTCAAGGCGCCGTTTCCAAGGATCACGCTTCTTGTCATGAGTTTAAAACGGAAAAGGAAGTAATACGCTTTTTGAGCTGTTTTTGGCACGCAACTTTATATATCTAAGTGTATTTTCTTTTAGAGAGCAGTTGAGCAGAAGATCAAAAAACTCAAGAAATAAGAAGCCGAGACTTGAACACTTTAACCTTTACGAAAACATCATAAGAATCACGGATAGAAAGCTCGGTAGGATCGTGGACGTCTACTATGTCAACCACGAAATGTACTGCGAGCTGTGCGAGACCACCGAATGTGTTCACACGGGTTACGCGTGGAGCGTTTACGAACACTACACGGAAAAGTGTTAACCTCTTTGTGTGAAGTAAACGCCGATAAGCGTTATCGCGGAACCCACAAGCTCAAATTTTGTGGGAGTTTTTCCTAAAAGCGCAAAAGAAAGTAAGTAAGCCGAAATCGGAACGAGCAGGGAAAGCGAGCTTGCGCGTATCGCACCAAGTCTGTTTACCGCGTTAAACCAAAACAAAAAGCCAAGAGTTTGCGCGCTGAGCGGCACAAGAAGAGAAAGAAGAAGCGATTCGCGCGTCAAAACAAAGCTGTGGTTGAGCAAGAGTGTGGGAGAAACGATCAAAGCGGAAAAAAGCGTCATAAAAGCGTTGAGCTGTAAAAGGTTTGAGTTGACAAGCCTTTTTTGGTGGTACAGCGTGCCCACAGACCAGAGAAAGCCATCCAAAACCGCAAGAAACGAGCCCAAATCAAAGCTCGCACTACCAACAGAAAGTGCCACACCGAAAAAAGCGAGAAGAACGCCTAGCGACTGCTTTTTCGTGGTTTTTTCCCAAAGAAAGCGCGCTCTAAAACCATCACGAAAACAGGTTGCGTGTAAATCAAAACAGAGGTCAAAGCCGGGTTTGAAGAGTAAAGCAGCGCGAAGTTCAAAATCACAACAAAAAGCGCGTTGTTGAGCAAAGCGCTGAGCGCCTGCGGCTTGCCAGCGCTCACACCTTTTGCAAAAGGAAGAAGAAAAAGCGCGCCTAGTGAAAACCTGAGAAAAGTGAGCACAAAGGGTGAAATGTAGGAAAGCGCGATTTTGGAAAGTGGATACGACAGCCCCCAGCTCAGTGCGACACCAAGCATGAACAAAAAACCAGCGCTAGAGTCTTTCACATCACCAATTTTTTGACACCAAAACTTAAGACTGACATACTCTTCTCGCTAAAGCTCGGAGGTTGCTCAACTTTTAGTAAAAAAAACTGGGAGGTTGAATTGAGGGAAGGTTTGATGCGTAAATCACTGTTTCTTCTCTTCTTTCTTCTCTTCTTTCTTCTCTTCAGTCTTCTTCTTCTTGGCCAAGAAGACTCACCTCCCCATATTTTGAATTTCAAAAGGATGTATTTACGTTTTTCCGAAAAACGCAAACACCTCACCAAAAAACTCGAAAGAATCGAGTTTAAAAACCGCAAAATCCGAGTGCACCGCTTTTTGCGTATTATTAACTGAGAACGAAAGTTTCGATTCTGACGTCTCCCCGTCCTGGAAGGGCGAGGGTTCCCTCCCAGAGGGCTCATCGTTCCCCTCATCGATTCGGGACTACATTTCTCATTTGAGGGGCAGTAGGGGGCGCCAGAGCTCCCCCCACAGAGGGGACTATCATCCAGCAGTCTAGTCCCTTTAAGAGGGATACTAGATGCTCCTCCCACAGTCCCATTAAGCCCTCAATCGAGCTTGGGAGGAGTGTCATTAGCGTCACTAAGAGAAAAATAGAAGAACTCATATTTAAATATAAGGGGGCTATCCATCCCCGCTCCTCAAAGAGGCGAGGTTTTCCGCCCCCTTAACCCCCAATTTTTGTAACGCACCGAAAAGATTCGACGCTTATCAAGGTTTTGGAAACGCTTTTTCTAAAAGCACCAAGCTTTTTGATAGCCAAAATTTGAATACGAGCTTGTGATTTTTAACAAGGCGCGAGTGATGTGTCCCGGAGATGCTGAGTGTGATGAGGCTGACCTAGTCTGACGCGCCTTTAGTTTTCTCAGAAACGATAATCGCCTTGATCACTCTTCCTGCAAGCGAGTCTTCAACCGCTTTTTCGAATTCATCGAGCGTGTAAAGCTTGCTCACCAGTTTGCTTACGTTTATTTTCGCTTGTGCGATAAGGCTGAGCGCGCTCCTTGTGTCCTCTTCAACCGCCGCGTTACTCGGTATTACGGAAAGCTCGTTGTTGAGTAGCTCACTCAAGTCGTATTCAAGAAAGGAGCCCTTGTAAGGAACGCCAAACAGCAAAACCCTTCCTCCTTTTCTCGTTGCGCGCAAAGCGGAAACAACCGCCTTGGGAGAGCCTGAAGCTACTATCGACAGGTCAGCCCCTCTTCCGTCCGTAAGTTTTATCACTTCTTTTTCAGGGGATTCTTGCGCAGAAAACACGTAATCTGCGCCGATTTTTGAAGCAAAATCGAGTCTGGTTTGCGACAAATCGGACGCAAAAACCTTAGACGCGCCAAAGTGTTTTGCCACCATTATGTGAAGGTCACCCATAGGGCCTGCGCCCACGACGAAAACGCTTTCTCCCTTTTTAAGAAGGGCCCTCTTTTGCGCCCTTAAAACCGTGGCAAGAGGCTCTACAAAACAACCCTCTTCAAACGAAACGTGAGAAGGAAGTTCGAGAATCGCGCCACGAGAAACATTGAACTCGGGCACTCTGAAGTACTCCGCAAAGCCCCCTGGGTCAAGGTTGGTTTTTCTGTAGTACGCGCACATCGTCGGGCTACCGTTCAAACAGTAGTAACACTCGTAACAAGGCACGTGGTGATGCGCGAAAACTCTTTGCCCGACTTTCACGTCTGCGCTTAAAGATTCAAAAACCACTCCAGTAGGTTCGTGTCCCAAAATCGGTTGAGACGCGGTGTAGTGCCCGCCGATTTTCTCGATGTCCGTTCCACACAACCCACAAGCCTTCATCTGAATTAACACGTCGCCATGACAAAGCTTTGGAACGTCCACTTGCTTTAAAACGGGTTTTCCATCGATCAAAACCACCGCTTTCATTTTGTCTTTTTACGCGGACGGGCGATAAAAGCGATTCGAAAAATAATACGTGTACGAGCAACTTAAAAAGCTGTAGAGAAAGAAAAGGGTGTGATCGTCACTTTCGACGTTTACGGCACGCTTTTTGACTGGGAGCGCTCTATCAAGGGTTGTTTAGAGCTTTTGGGAGTGAACCACGAAGAGTTCTTTCGCGAGGAGTTTAGAAGAGTGAGTGGTTTGACGCAATACGCCCCTTACTCACAAATTCTAAAGCAGAGCTTAAAGAGTGTGATGGGCGCTCGCTATTCGGATGAGTACGGCGATGCGCTTGTTCTTTGTTTTGCAAAGTCTCCTCCTTTTCCAGACACAATCTTAGGACTACAAAAGCTCAAAACCAAGGGGCACAAACTCGGCGTGATTTCGAACACAGAACAAAGCTTGCTTGCGATCACGCTTTGCGGTTTGCAAAACGTTTTCGACTGGGTGATCACAGCGGAGCACACGCGTTTTTACAAGCCCTCTTTAAAAGCGTTCGAAAAAGCGTACGAAATCATGCGCGTCGACCCAAAGCGAGTGCTACACGTTTCTTCTTATCCGAGCTACGACCTTGAAAGCGCGCAAAAGCTAGGCGTAAAAACCGTTTTGCTTAACCGCTATGGAGGAAGCTGGTCTCATGTCGTGAGTCGCGTGGACGAGCTAGTCCACATACTCGACTAGCTCCACTCGTATCCACAACTACACACGTGTTTACCTAAGTGGTTGAGCTCTAGGTTGCACGTGTGAGTCAGGTGTCTACCCGCGCTTCTGCTTTTTGGGTCGAAGGTTTTGCGTCCACACTTAACCTTTTCAAACTCCAACGCAAAAACTCAAAAAGAAGTTTGAGTAATAAGCGTTTCGATAAACTTTTTACACACGAGCTTATTTCAAGAAAGGCTTTGGGGCTTTTGGGATACATAATAGGAAGAGCGATTCGCTCTTTTTTGCTCGTTTTGGGAGTTGCGGCTCTCACCTTTTTGCTAACCCACGTTGTAGCGCCCAATCCGGCGTACATCTGGGCTGGACCGCACGCCTCTAAATCTGTGGTTCAAGCGGTGATCGTGGAGTACAGGTTGAACCAGCCTTACTACGTTCAGCTTTACTACTATATCATTTCCACTTTGAGCTTCAACTTCGGTGTATCACCTTACTTCAAACAACCAGTGTCTTCTCTTATCGCGGTTTACTTTCCGAGAACGCTTGAGCTTGTGGTTTTTGCGATGATGCTCACCGCGTTTTTGGGAGTTTATAGCGGCGCGTTTGCCGCGGCACACAAGGATCGCGCTGGTGATTACACCGTAAGATTCTTTTACCTTGTGAGCTGGAGCATGCCTCCTTTCTTGGTCGCGCTTCTTCTACAGCTTTTTCTTGCGTACGAGCTAAAGCTTTTACCGCCAACACAGCTTGCAAACCCCGCGCTTTCCCCACCTCGCGAAATAACGGGTTTCTTACTCATAGACTCCTTGCTTGAGCACGACTACGCGTTCTTTTACTCGGCATTAAGACACTTGGTTCTTCCCACCCTTTCGCTTGCGCTCATATCCTTTGGCATCATCACAAGAATAACACGCTCTTCGATGCTACAAAGCATGAGCGCGGAGTTTTACAGAACCGCTATCATGAAGGGTGTTGGTAGAAGAAGAGCGATTTACGTTCACGCGCTCAAAAACTCGCTTATACCAGTGATAACGCTTCTTGCGCTTTTTGTGAGCTCTTGTAGCTTTACTTGAAACTCCAGCAAAAGAGGTACGTTCACCCTTCCGATGCACCTCACCGCCATGTCTTTGTTCATACCAACAAGGCATATGTACCTCACTTTGTTGGATTTCACCACTTCCTCGTACACGCTTGAGTAAAGCAACCACTTTTGATTTAGCTCGATCCACACATCGCACTCAAGAAGAGCGCTTTTTAAAGCGTCTTTTGGCAAGTAGTGTTCGCCAGCCCTTCCGACGTGTGGAGGAGAGCTTGAGTAAAGCAAAAGTGGCTTTGCGGAGATTTTGTGAGCGGTTTCACAAATCTTCAAAGCGAAATCAAGGTCTCCCTCAAAATCACACGTGACGCAAACAACTTCGTCCTTTTTTACTTTGAGTATTTCAACAAGAAGCTTTTGCGCAGCGCGCTCAACCGCGTCCATTCGCTTTCACCTTGCAAGCTTTTCAAAAGGAACGTAATCGTAGTCAAAACCGAAGTGTCTTGATCCGAATAGTTTCAGCCCAGCCTCCGAGCGCCAGATTTCTGGAGCGCTTGCGCCTATCACTACGACTTCCATTCCTTCTTTGAGCGCGTCATTTGTAATTCCCTTTGCTCTAGGCGTGACAAAGGTGTAGAGGTCTGGAGGCATTACATAGGGTTTGTCGTCCAAAAAGGCGAAGATGTGTTCGTTTTTGATCCAGCTTTTTAGAGTGTGAGATCTCCACTCGCCAACTCCTTCTAAAGTGGCCTCTCCAAAAAGGAAGCCCGCTTTGTCCTCCCACTTGTATTTAGAAACAACTCCTTTAAAAATCACCTTTCCGTTTTTGAGCTTGGAAACCACCGCTTGCACTGGGTCTTTTCCTTTTTCTTCACTTTGCTCTCTTACCATTCCTAGTTGTATACAAAGAGAAAGCGTGTTCGGTATTACGCATTTTTTCGCTAGCTCTTTGGTAAGAGGCGTGTCCACAACCGCCGCGTGGCCTCCTGAAATCACGCTGATATGGCGCGCTATTGATTCGTAGTCGTCCACGCTCGAGGTGGCCTCAACCAAAACTTTGTTTCCGCTTTCGCTCACAATCGCCGCAGGCGTGGGCGGAATTCCAAAGATGTGTATCGTGCTCTGGTGTAGCTCAGGTCCAGCTCTTCCCATTAAGTCGCCGTCAACCGTGGGGATGTCTAACTGTGAGGCTATCGCAAGCGCTGCCGCGGTGTTACCCCCGCCTATTTCTGAGGGAACGGTTGCGCCCACCTTTTTCCCAAAGAAGCGCTCAATTATGCTTATAGCCTCGACAAAGGGTTCCTCTATCGTTTGCGTTTTTGAGACTTTGCGCTTTGCCACAGAACCCACGTAGTAGGGACTGACAAGCAAGTCATTGTCGTTTACCTCATCAAGCTCCAAAAGAACAAGCTTTTTTCCACGTTGCAAAACAGATTTGAGTTCAAACCTGCCTCTGGGTCTCCTCCACCGCCCACACCAAGAATTGTTGCACCCTCGACAAGCCACTGCGCTTCTTTTACACCAAGTTTCATAAGCGAGAATTGTCGTAACGGTTTTTAAGTATTTTTGAATCTTTTCAATCTTTGTTCGATAAGAGAAAGCATGGGTTTGTCGTTCACGAAAAAGCGACTTGGAAACATCACCATGTACTCCTTAATCCAATCGCTACTTTCCAATAACTTCAAATCTTCTTCCACCTGTGAGAAATTTCTTCTGCAAATCGCGTAAACGTACTTCGTTTTTGTGAGGGGAAGGCTCCAAACCGCACCGTGTAAAGCAATACCAGCAAAGCGCGTATCCCTTTGCGCCTCTAAAAGCGTTTCAAAAAACAGGTAGTAAGGCACATATCCCGAAATCTTACTAAGCTGAAGGTTGACGGTAAACCTTAAAACGCGCTTTTGCACTAGTCTGTTCAACCTGCGGCTCACAGTTCGGGTTGAAAGCGATAGCTCCTTTGCGGCGGCCGACACGCTCGCCTTTGGCTTCTTTATTAGGTAGTTTGCTATCTTTAAATCCCTCTTACTCAGCCTAACAGAAGGTTTTTCTTCCATGTAAAAAGTTCTGAAAAGCTCAAGCTCTCTAAATAGCTCTACAAGCTGATTTGCTTGCTCGTTCGCTTCTTTTTGTGAGCCAGCGAGAGTTATAACAAGCACATCGCCTGTGATGCAAGAAAGCGAAGCGTAAACATAGGGAAGAGACGTGAGTGTCGACAGATTCGAAACCAATTTTTTCCTTTTGTTTTCAAAATAGTGAACCGCTGTGGCGGCTCCAAACTCAGAAGGTTTGAGGATTGTGCGGTAACCTTCAATAATTCCTTCTTTCTCTAGTTTTGTTATACGATTTACCACAGCATTTCCGCTTAGTCCAATTTCTCTGCCTATCTTTTCTGGAGAAAGCCTTGAATTTTTGGACAGTAAAAGCGTTATTCCGAAGTCAAACTCGTCCATAAAAAAATAAAATGAAAAAGGTTTAAATTTTTATTGTGGTAAAATCACTTTGTCTATTACGTGAATCACGCCATTTGTTGCGAAAATGTCCGCCTTGATCACCCTTGCGTCGTTCACGTACACCTCACCGTTTCTTACGCTGAGTTTTACGGTTTGGCCTTGTAGCGTTTTCGCCTCGGCTGTTTTTCCTCCAGCGGTGAGTTTCAACACGTCTTGTGAAGTTATTTTGCCTGAAACCACGTGGTAAGTGAGTACAGCGGTGAGTTTTGAAATGTCTTTGAGAAGAGCGTCTATTGTTCCTGCTGGAAGCTTTGAAAAAGCTTCGTCGGTAGGCGCAAAAACGGTGAAAGGTCCAGGTTGCTTCAGTGCGTCCACGAGCTTTGCGGCGCTTAACGCTTTCACAAGCGTTTTAAAGTTTGCCGCACCAAGTGCTATGTCAACGATGTCAGCCATTTTTTATCAATCTCTCTTAAGAGATAAAAGTAATAAACGCTCAACAACTTGATTTTAAAAATTGCGACAATTCCTCACTTATTTAAAATGTGGAAATGTCACTTTTTTTAAGTGGATTCAGGATTACGCTTAAGATTTTTTGGTTTTCAAATGAGCTTATGTCGATAATCAGCTTTTCTATAAGAAGGCGTAAGCTTGTTATAGCAATTTGGGTTTTTGCTCTGATAGCGCTCACACCTTCACTTCTTCACTATTCGAGTTACTTGAATTACTCTCTTTCAAACGCGTTACCAAAAAACAGCGAATCCCAAAGAGCTCAAGCTCTTATTTCTAGCGTGCTCCCTCAAAACTCCACACTTATAGCGCTCATAAAACAAGACGCGTATTCGGTGCAAACCGCTAACAAAACTCTGAGCTTTGAGAAAGCTCTTTCGCAAGTGCCATATTTTTCTTCATCACAGAGTGTGTACACGTCGTACGCTAGTTTTTTGGACAAATTCTTGGGCAACAAAACACTTTACATACGAGATCTTTACTATAATGTGAGCGAGCTCGCACGAAAAGTTTTCGCGTTTCCTAGTGCGTTCTATTCAAACTGGTCGGCTTTTAATTTTTCTAATTCAAAAATCCTCGAAGCTTACCAAAAAGCTTCGGGTTTTGGGGAATACGACAGCCTATTTTTGAACTACCTTATTTCCACAAATACCACTCTTTCCGCTCTTCAAAGAGTGAATTTCGCTACACTTGAGGCAGCTAGATCTTACTACGGTGAAAAGTACTATGTTGTTTCCACACTGAACATAACAAACTACAAAGACGCTGAATCGCTTTCGCTTTTGGTGTCGAAAGCGCTCGGTGGTTTTGTGTCGCCGCAGCTCGTTCAAGCTATATCTAGAAAAGGCGACACTGGCTACAATTACGTGAAAATGTTTTCTTTGCTCGGTGCGCCTAGCTTTGTTTTACAAAGGTACCTATCGAGTGACAACACAACTCAGATTGTGTTTGTTTACTTTAACGTGTCAGAAGAGTATCGAGGCAAAAACAACTTCTATCCCGCTCAAGCCGCCACCCCCTTGATTCGCTCTCTTTTGCAAAAGTACTTCGGAAGTGACGCTTACTTGACTGGGGAGGGAGCACTCGCATATGACACGCAACAGCAAACGAAAAAAGCGGGCATCGTGTTCGCGTTCACCTTTGTGCTTCTTGCATTCGCAGTTTCTCTCACCTTGGTTTCGCTAGTCGCCCCAATTTTGGACTTGGTTTTCGTTTCCATTGCCACCGCTCTTGGCTACTTTTCGATCTTCGTTACAGGCGTGCTTTTTATACGCGTGGACTTCGTTGTGAACTACACTCTCTCAGCGGTTATTCTTGGAGTGACCACAGACTACTTGGTTTTCATGCTTGCAAGGTATCGCGAAGAACTTAGATTGGGAAGGGACAAACACACAGCTCTCCACGTTGCGATGGAGAAAGCGGGTAGCGCTTCTCTTATTAGCGGGATAACCGTAGCCGCAAGTCTAGGAGCGCTGTCTTTTGTGGCGGAGCTAAGAAGCTGGGGGCCTGTTTTGTTTATGAGTGTGATTCTTAGCGTTTTACTTGTGACAACGCTTTTACCAGCTCTAACAAGCTATATCGGACCAAGAATCTTTCTCAAAAGTTCGCTCAAAACCCTCTCGATCGAAAAAACAAGAAGCTCCAGATTTTACAAAGCCGCAAGCTTTTCGAGCAAACACAAGTATTTTGTTTTGGGCTTTGTACTGCTTGTTAGCGCACCCGCAATCTACGCTTGGTTCACCCTTCCCACAACGACAAATCTGAATCAAGGACTGCCAAGCTCATTACCAAGCGTTCAGGCGAACGCTTTGCTCACACAAAAGTTCGGTGCGGGTTATTCTGCGCCTATGGTGGTCATCGTAAACTCGAGTAAACCGTTTGCTTTTCAAAATGGCACGCTGACGCCATTCGGTGATGTCACGCTCAAAGAGTACGCAAAACAGCTTTTTTCCGTAAAAGGTGTGACAAAGGTGCTAGGCGCCACCGCCAACGGAAGCGCGGTTGCTGACACCCGTTTTGCTCAGAGCTTTTTGTTCGACAACTACCACTACGCTTACTTTTTGGTTTACACAAATTTTGACCCAAGTTCAAGCGAAGCGATTCAGGTTGTAAAACAGATTCGTTCAAACCCAAGTTTTCTTGTTGGAGGTCTTACTTCTTCTTTGTTGGACGAAATCTCGTACTCACGCGTCGCTTACGAGCAGCTGGAGCTAATCATCGTTCTTGTGATCGCTTTGGTGCTTGCGCTTTCGCTACGCTCTTTGAGCTATCCAGTGATTTCTTTGAGCGGTGTTTTCGTGAGCATAACTTGGACCACCGCTTTGCTTTACGTGATCTCTGTCAAACTTCTCCACGAAGAGCTGATCTTTTTGATTCCGATAATTCTTTACGTGATCTTAATGTCATTGGGTAACGACTTCTCAGTTTTTATTTTGAGTAGAATAAAAGAAGAAACAAAGCAAGGTGAGTTTGTGGACTCTCTTTCTCGCGCAATGGCTTCCTCCGCTCTTGTGGTGACTTCGCTCGGTTTGATTCTCGCAGCCTCTTTGGGGTCTCTCGCTTTTTCACCTATTTCGTTCTTAAGGCAACTTGGGCTTGCGTTTGCAATATCCTTGATTCTTGACACGTTCGTGATTCGAGTTTTCTACTTTCCAGCGCTCGTTTCGATCTTCAAAAATCACAAGTAATCCTCTACTTTCACTTCGTTTTGAGCGATGAGTTTTTAAATACAATTAAGATTGTTACAATTATGATTGTAAGATTTATTAATAGACAAATTGAGCTGAATTATCTAGAAGAGATAGCTTCGTCACCGCGCGCAGAGCTTGTGGTGGTTTATGGGCGACGAAGAGTGGGTAAAACAAGACTTCTTCTCGAGTTTCTGAAAAGGAGAGGCGGGCTATACTTTTACATTCCAAATGGAGGAAAGGGAACGGTTCTGAGAAGTCTATCACAGGTTGTGGAAGCTAATTTTTACCCTGGTTTTACTTTTCGAGAATTTGACGAATTTCTGAGATATCTTTCACGCTGGTTCACAGAGCACAGGGGTGGGGTCGTGGTTTTAGATGAGTTTCAAAACCTTTCAATTCTTAAAGGTGCCGTGTCCCTTCTACAGAAGAGTTGGGATGAAGAGTATTCTAGGATCGGTGCAAAGCTTATTCTCGCTGGCTCATCCGTAGGAATGATTGAATGCGTGTCGCTACGGGGTGACGCACCACTCTACGGTAGAAAGACAGGCGTGGTGGAGCTCGAACCACTTCACCCAGCCTACCTAGCCCAATGGTTTCCACGCTTAGAACACGCGAAGCTCGTCGAATTGTACGGGGTCTTCGGCGGGACTCCCGCTTATCTCGAACTAGTAAACCCAAGTAGGAGTGTAGAAGACAACGTCAAGCGGCTAATACTCGACAAGCGTGGACCACTTTATCGTGAACCAGAATTCCTACTAATGGAGGAAGTGCGCACACCTGCACGTTACGTTGACATCTTGGGCGCGATATCGCAGGGGAAGATCACACTAAGCGAAATCTCAGACTACACAGGGATAAGCCGTGAAAATGTGACCACATATCTTGCAACGCTCATATCTATGAGGCTTGTCGCAAAAGAGAGCACGCCCACAAAGAAGGCCTCAAGGTATACGCTCACAGACCCTTTTTTCGAGTTCTGGTTTAGGTTTGTTTTGCCTAATAGGCCACTACTTGAACACGACCTACAAAATCAGGTGTGGGAGAAGATAAAGCAAGAGTATAACGCCTATCTTGGAAGAGTTTTCGAAAGAATAGCCCGTCTACATATAGCATCAAAGATAAGAAAGGGGGAACTTGTGATTCACCCAGACTACTTAGGTGCATGGTGGGATAAGGATGTAGAAATAGACATAGTGGCCCTCTCAACAAGAGAGAGCAAAGCTGTGTTGTTCGAGGCCAAATGGTCGACCCTAACTCAAAAAGAAGCAAGAAGAATACTTGAAAGCCTTATCCAGAAGGCTACAACACTACCGACACATCAAAACACTTACGGCTTAGTGGCCAAAGACGTTTACCAAAAAGAAAAACTCTTACACGAAGGTTTCATAGTGTACACACTCTCCGACATCTTTAACCCCAATCAATCAGTATAACATCGCATAAATACGACAAATTCAGTGCTCAAAGTCGCACAATCTAAAATACCTTTGGTCAAACATACGGTGTGGACAGTATGAGTGGCTTGTCACAAAATTCTTTTTTGGTGTCAAAGCTCACGCTCAAAAGCGTAACTACTGACAAGCGCATTAACGCCAATAGTGCACCAACTCATAATAAAAATCACAAGTAATCCTCTACTTTCACTTCGTTTTGAGCGCTACCTGTGGTCAAAAGCGTTCTCACGTTTTTTACCGCTTGCAAAACCGCTTCTTCGAAAACTTCTCTGTTCGAGTCTGCGCCAGCTGTGTGGGGGGTGCCCATAAAGTTCGGATAGCTCCACAATTCCGATTCAAACTCCTCCCTTCCGTTCTTTCTCCAAAAAACGTCTGTCCCAAACCTGAAGTCGGGTCTTTCTAGTAGCACCTTTTTCAGATCGTCTTCGACAACAAGCTCCGCTCGTCCAACGTTCACCATAATCGAGTTTTGTTTTACACAAGAAAGCATTTTGTAGTCAAAAAGAGAGCGTGTGTGCTTGTTGAGCGGTAGCGATATCACGCTCACATCAGCGCGAGATAAGAGCTCAGGAAGCTCGTTAATAGAGTGTCTTTCGTCAAAATCCTGAGATTTGAACGAGCGTGACACACCGAGCACCCACATCGAAAAAGCGCTCTTTCCAATTTGCGCGACTTTTGAGCCTATTCCCCCACAGCCTATCACGAGTAAGGTTTTTCGTGTAAGCATGTAACTTTGCGCGTTTCTTTCTCTTCTGTTCACCATTTTTGCGAGCGCAAGAACAAGAGCCCATGCGTGCTCCGCCACAGGAAGTGAGTAAGCACCGGCGTTCGAAAAAACTCTAACGCCCTTTGGAAGTTTATCGAAAGGAAGGCCGTCTACACCCGCAGAAAACGTTTGTATGTACTTGAGCTTGGGTGCGCGATCAAGAATTTGGGTAACTTGAGTGGGCCAAGCGAGAATCACCTCCGCATCACTTGGGTCGTCGTAGCTCACCTCCCACTCTTTAAGCACCTCACGCGCTGTTTCACCCAGTTTGAGCGTAGAGTAAATTATCACGCAACACTAAGCTTTTTACGAAATATAAGTTTCAACCTTTTCCACGATTAAGTAAATACCATCTCTCGCTTTCACCACCACCCTGTCGCCAGCGTTTAGCGGGCTACTGCACTTTGCGGACCACAGCTGAGAGTCAACCTTTACCACGGCGGGTTTGACGCTGGTTGAAGCGCTTATCACAACACCTGTTTTTCCGATCACTTCCCTATCGATATAACGAGTGGGGTGAATTTCTTCGTTGAGTTTTACGAAAGCGACGATCGCAACTGCGGCAAAAAGCGCTATCGACAAAACAAGCGAGGTGTAAGAGTGATACTTGAACCACGAGTAAAGCAACGCAAATGAAACGATCAAAGCGAGCGAAAGCATGATCGTGCCGCCAATTCCCCAGCGAACAATTGAAAAAGTGCTAACTCGCTCTTCGCTCACATGGTTGGTTTTACTCAAAAAAATAAAAAGCTAACGCGACTCTGTTTGGTTGAACGCGTTCAGGGAAGCGCCCTGCACCTTTTGGTACGCCTTTTCTTCGCTCTTCAAACCAAGGCTTTCGGCGGATTGAGAGTCGAGCGAAAGAAAGCCCCAAACGAACGCGCAACCTTCGGTTTCGCACACGTGAACGCCAGGGTGGTTGAACTCACGCCCACACCTGTGAATTCCGTGGTTTTTCGAAGGCACATCGTACTCAATCAGCGCAGAACACCTTTCTTCTCTTGGTTTGTCTCTTGCGAGCTTAAAGAGGGGCATTTTTCTATATATGATTTACGCAAAGGTTATTTATAACTTATTGTATAACTCTTTTAATAAAGGTATATCCCTGATCTTTTCTTGAGGCAGTAGCTCCCACAAAACTCCTTCGGGGCGCGCTTTTTCTCTAGTGACGTCAAACCTTCTTTTTGGTGTGAAGAACGCGTCGAGTGTGAAATCAAAGGGTTCCACAGGAATCCACTCAACCAGTTGTAGCTCGTGCACGCTTGAAAAAATCGGGGTCTCGCGCGTCACCTTTTTGTACGTGCGCAAAATCGCGTACTCCAGCTCGGCGTAGCCCTCTCCCTTGCCAACTCTTGCACCATCTTTTGACACCGCGACCGAGCCCACGACGATTAGCTCTATTTGAGGTAGCTCTTCTGGGTGAACTATTTTTCCGTATTTCAAGGCGCCTGCGATCGTGCACGCTTTTGCGATTTTGTTACTGTCAAGCTTCGATGGGTCTATCAAAACGAACCCTTGCTTTAACCTAGGGGTTGGCATGACAAGCTTTTTTCCTTGTAACAAACAGCGTTTTCTCACTTCGGTTTGTGGTGAGTCTGGGTTCACCTTTACCACAGAAGCGTTCAAAAACTCTGATAAACAAACAAGCCTTGCGGCTTCGTTTGAGCCTTTGAAATTCGGAATCGCGCCGTACGCTTTAAACGGAAACGCGAGCGCTTTGTTTTGCACAAGCGTTTTCCACACGCTTTCTCTAATCCTTTGTTTTTGTTCGCTCATCTTTTCTTTGCCAAAAACACGCGCACAAACTGCACAAGCGTCTCTCCTTTTTGGTTGTAACCACGGCTTTTGATTTTTACAATTCCCATGCCGCTTTTCGATCTCGATTCTCTTTTTTCTATCACCTCACCCTCTGCGTAAATCGTGTCGCCCACAAAAACCGGTTTTTCAAAGGAAACGTTTTCGAGCGCAAGCATCACACCTTGCGCGCCAGTTTCGGTTGTGAGAAGCCCTGTGACCACTGCGAGTGTAAAGAAGCCGTTTGCAAGAAGCCTTCCCGAATACTCTGGAAAGCTTTTTTCTATGTAGTGCGCGTTAAAGTGCACTTGGTTTGCGTTGTTAGTAAGAAGCGAAAACCAGATGCAGTCTGTCTCGGTTACGGTTCTACCAACTTTAGGGCGAATCTTTTCGCCCACCACAAAGTCTTCGTAATACCCTTCTTTCACAAAAAGTGTTTTGTGAACACACCTAAAAGCCTCTCGCAAATTTTTAGTGTGTATGAGGTTCAGTGTGACACTTGAGTGTAAAAAGGACGAAAACTCGCTTTGGCGAAGAATTTGTGACCTTGACAACTTCACAAAATACTGGCACGGAACAAGGAAGTTCAGCTACAAAAAACAAAATGGAGAAATACGCGCAAGCGTTGTTTTCGCGTTTGGCGGAAGGGGCGAAGCGAGAGTCGAGATTGACGAGCAAAAAAGGGTTTTGACAATTCTCTACGAAAAGGGCGCATTCAAGGGCGAGCAAAAAGTGTGGCTTGAAAAAGGAAGGATATGCGCAAGCTGGGACGTTGAGCTCCAAAGTGTGTTCAAGCTTTTTTCAAGTTGGAGCGAGGCTCACTTTAAGAAGGGCACACACAACGCGCTAATGAGGCTTTGTGAAGATTCCTAGTTTTCTTAAAAGGTAGAGCGCGTTTTCGAGCATTCCGTGGTCGTTGTTTAAGTAAATCGCCTTGATTTCTGAGTCGCACGCGTTCACTTGAGAAACGATTTCGTCCAGTTCTTCGCTAGAATAAACGTAGGAGTACCAGCTTTCTCTACCGTGCAGCCTTAAGTACACGCTTTGTTTAGAGCACACAATCTCTCTCGGAAGCTCTGGCGCGTCAACCGAGCAAAATCCGACGCCCATCTTTAAAATCCTTTGTTTGAAGCTCCACCAACGCGCATCGCGAAACTCCAAAACTGCGTTCAGTTTAAAGCCTTCGAAAAAAGCGCTAATGCGCTCGATGTTTTCTTTTGTGGGAGAAAAGCTTGGGGGTAGCTGAAACAGCCAAAAGATGATCTTGTGTTGTAGCGGTTTTAGCGGCTCAACAAAACGCTCCCAAAGAGCTTCGCTCTTTTTGCCAAACTTCGAGTAGTGGGTGATTGAGCGGTGCACCTTGATGCTAAAACCAAATCCCTCTGGCGCCTTGAGCCACGCGTTCACCCAGCTTTTCACGGGAAACCTGTAAAAGCTTGCGTTGATCTCCACCGAGTTGAAACCCTGCGAAAGGTACCACTCAAAAGCGGTGGGTTTGCCAGGATTCCAGAAGTACTGGTAACCAGACGTTCCGACGTACACTTTCATGTTCGACAACCAAGCATCCAAAAAGATTAAATCCACAAGCGCTTTTAACGCTTGTATCACACGCTTTTGATTTTGTGCAAATCGAGCTTCCACCAAAAAAGCCAAGAAGTAAGAGCGTGACCGAAATCAGGGGGCCTTATTACACCGCCGTGAGCTACGGTTACTTAAAGCACCTTCTTGACGACTGGAGTGAGTACATAGACGGCTACAAGTTTGCGGGTGGCTCGATGAGACTTCTTAAAAAAGACAAAGTGAGAAGAATAATCGAGCTTTGCCACGAGCACGATGTTTACGTGTCAACTGGTGGTTTTGTGGAACGCGTGATCGTTCAGGGAGAAGAAGCGGTTGACCGCTATATCGAAGAGTGTAAAAGCTTGGGTTTTGATGTGATAGAAGTGTCTAGCGGTCTTGCGCCCATCCCTCTTAGCGACAAACTTGAAATCGTAAAAAGCGTTCAGAGAGCGGGTCTTAAGGCAAAGCCCGAAGTGTCCATCATGCTTGGTGCTGGTGCGGGAACCCATGTGGTGGGGTACGAACAGCAAATGAAGATCAAAAGCTACAAAGAGTTTGCGAAAGAGGTGAGCGCTCACCTCAAACTTGGCGTTCAAATGATCATGATCGAGTCCGAAGGGCTTACCGAAGATTTACCTCCCGAAAAGTGGAAAAAGGACGTGATAAAAAGGCTAGTGGACGAGTTTGGGCGTGAAAAGCTCATGTTTGAAGCGTCCGACCCTCCTGTTTTTAAGTGGTACCTTACCACTTTTGGGCGCGATGTGAATCTGTTTGTCGACCATTCACAGATCATTGAGTTCACCGCCTGGAAGACAGGGCTATGGGGAGATCCTGCAATTTGGCAAGGAAAGAAGTTGAGCTACCACTCACAAAAGTAATCTTAATTAACACTGCAAACTAATTCACACGAAATGCAGAGCAATGACACGTTACGAGCGCAGTTGGACGAAATGCGCTCGAAACTTTTGGTTTACGTCAACGGAAGATTCGTCAAAGCGAACGAGCCTGCGATTTCCGCGTTCGACCACGGCTTGTTGTACGGTGACGGTGTTTACGAAGCGATCAGAAAGTACGGCGACAAGATTTTCATGCTCGAAGAGCACATCGAGCGACTTTACGAGTCCGCAAAAACCTTAAGAATAAACATACCTTACACGAAAGAGGAGCTAGCTCGAATCGTAAAGCAAACCGTGGAAAAAAACGCGCTAAAAGACGCCTATATCAGAATAATCATCACGCGTGGGTATGGCAAAATGGGGGTAGACCCAAGAGGTTGCGTCGAACCCACGGTTCTCGTTATGGCAGAGCC
>Ga0081474_126577_pt1 | contig 22135 bp, 18 predicted proteins | sample OneHunmetagenome_2_FD_70978 | JGI IMG/M metagenome (GOLD analysis project Ga0081474, IMG submission 70978) | Ferrous microbial mat communities from One Hundred Spring Plain, Yellowstone National Park, USA v2 (version 2) | ecosystem: Environmental > Aquatic > Non-marine Saline and Alkaline >... | reverse complement strand
CAGGGGGTTGAGCCCGATCCCGCACCGAACTCCCTCTATTTCCCTCAACACTTCCCTGTTTCCCTCCCACACGTCCCTGTAGAAGAGGGAGCCGAAGCCCAGGGCGTGGGTCTCCTGGAACCCAAACTCCCTCAACTTCCTGCACGTCTCCCTGAGCTGCCCCCCTAGTCTCCTAAAGGGGTAGACCCCTGAGAAGCTCAGGGGATCTCTCAACCCGCCCTGAAGTTGCCTCCCTGCGCTCAATCCCCGAACACCCTGATCGCGTTCTCCCTGTATATCCTCACCTTCACTTCCTGGTCCAGCTGGGCCTCCTCGAGCCTGGCCAAGGCCTGGGGGAGGAGGTCGTCGCTCCCAAAGAGCACCCTGTCCGCGCCCAGGGCCTCAACGCTCCTCTCCACTATGTGACTGTCACAGACCGATCCACCCAGGTCCAGGTAGACGTTAGGGATCAGTCTGACCTCCTCCAGTGCGTTCTCCCAATCCCCTCCGCCCGAGATGTGGGCCATGATCACCTTCACCCTGGGCCACTTCCTGGCCAGGGAAGCTACGTCCGCCGGCGTTCCCTCCCTGGGCCTATCTCGAGGGTAGAGCCTGTGGGCCACGTGGATCAACACGGGAACGTCGAAGCTCTGGGCTAGCTCCATGATCGGTGCCATGATCCTCCCCCTCGGCCTCACCGACCTGTAGACCTCCCCTATCCCCCTGAAGCCGGACCTGAGGAGCCTCTCAGCTTCCCTAAGGTCCTCCGGGTTGAGTGGGTTCACGAAGGCCAGCCCCACCACCTCCCTGTTCTCCTCGGCGATCTCAGCTACCCTGGTGTTACCTTTCCTCACTTCCTCGGGTTTGGGGTTCAGATCCCCCAGGTCGAAGGGGTAAATGCTGGAGTATAACCTCTCCACGTTCAGGGACCTGGCGAGGCGCAGGAGGTTGACGTTCAACTCCTCGTTGAGGAATAGGTGGACGTGGGCGTCCCTGACGGAGACTTTCGAGGCGGAGAGCATGGGTGGAGTGGGAGTAGGAGCTTTTAAGCACACAAGCGATCCCGGGGAGGGGAGAGTTTGAGGATTCTCTCAAACGAGCTCGTGGAAGTGAAGGTGGACGAGGGGACTGGGAACGTAGTGGGACTGAAGGACTTGATCACAGGTTCCGAGCACTTACTCTCCAGGAGGCCCGAACTGGAGTTGAGGAGGACGGGAATGGGAATAGCGGAGATCGAACCCTTTCAGTGCCCCCAGTGGAGGGAGGTGGGGGAGGGCAAGTTCCTGTGTTCGCAGGATGGGGTGGAGGTGGAGAAGAGGGTCAAGGTGGAGGGACCGAGAGTCCTCTACGCGGTCAAGGCCAGGAACTCCAACCCCGAGCCCAGGGAAGTCAGGGTTAGGGTGGCCATCTACTCGGCCTGCTCCAGGGGAGGCTTCTGGGGGGATCCAGGGGTTGAGGGGGCATCTCACGCGTGCAGGTACTACGTGAGCTTCGGCTTCGGGGAGTCCTGGGGTACTTTCTCCAACGTGGCCACCCCAGGCACAGCGAGGGGTTTCCCCTTCAGGAAACACTCCTACAGGACGAGGTGGTTCCCGGAGCTTAAGTGGATAGCCTTGGTGGATAAGGCGAAGAGGGAGGGACTTGCCATAAGGTGCATCAGCAGGGGCTGTTACGGTGCAGTTGAGGATCAGTTCTTCGACGTGGAGGTGAACCTGGCGATCCCCGAGGCCCACCTCAAACCAGGGGAGGAAGTCTCACTGGAGTTCCAACTACTCCCCTTCCACGGACTGGGGAGGGTTGACCACGTGGGGGAGAGGTTTTTGATCGGGGTGGAGGTCCCCTCAGTAGTCCTCCCAGGGGAGAGGATGGAGGGAGTCTTGAGGATCTACCCATTGGTGAAGGGAGAGGGTAGAGTGGAGGGGGAGATGATAATGAGGAGGGGAATGCAGAGCATAGGTAAGAGGGGATACAACATAGACAGGGTAAAGGAGGGGGTCAGGACCTTGAACCTGGAGTTCTCCCCAGAGGAGATCGCCGTGAGTCCACTGACCCCAACGGAGGTGAAACTGCGCACTTCCAGGGAAATGGAGTGGAACTTCGAGAGGGAGCTCTACGAGGTCCCATACTTGAGCCTGAGGGTCCTGGGGGAAGAGGTCAGGAGGGCGATCAGCGTGAATCCAGACGTCATGATGGCCCTCAGGAGCGTTGGCGCAGGGCTGAGGGATCTCGTAGCCAGGTATGTAGAGGATAACCCTGCAGTGGAATCCGACTACCTGGACAGGGAGGCCTCCTCTCACATTTACTCCTTAGCCAGGGACTACTCCTTCAGGCCAGCGAAGTTGTTCGCACTACCCTCCCTCCTGGACGAGGCTACACTGCAACTCCTCAGGGACTACCTCAAACGAAGGGGGATCCAGGAGATCTCCAAAGCCCTAGGGATCAAGGCGATCCAGGAGATCTCCCCCTTGGATCTGGCGCTTGGATTCAAGGTCTATGGCTCTCTGGACTACCTGGACGCGATGAAAACGTGGTTCCGCCTCTTCTGCGACCTGGTGGAGAGGGAGGAGTTCGCCACTTACTACAGGGCTCTTCATGGTGGAGCGGGAGCTGACAGGTTCTCCGACTACGTCCTAGCCCTGGACTTGGTGGAGGATCAGCTTGGGGAGGATTTGGTCTCGAGGACATATAGGGCGTTCCGCTGGGTTGCAAAGGAGGTGGAGGAGATCACCAACGCATGGACCGGGAACTGGGAGTTGGGGGAGGCCGCGGGGTTACTGGCACTGGCGGGGAAGCTTAGGTACCAGGGTTATGAACAGGACGTTGAGAGGGCCCTCAACGTGGCCAGGATCTCCCTCTCCACATTCCTCGAGGATGGGGCTTGGCCCGAACTCTCTGCCTCATACCACACCGTCACTCTGAGCCACTTGATCAGGCTAGCAGAGCTGAGCAGGGTGCTGGGCCTGGAGGACCTATACTCGTTCAACGCTGGGGGAGAGGCGGTGATCGTCAAAGCCCTGAAATGGCTTTGGGGAGTCCTCACCCCCTCAGACAGAACCCCGGCAATGGAGGACGCTGGGGAGTCCTCACCCCCTCCGGACATCTTCTTCATAGCCAGCTTGAGGTACGGCGATCCGCGATTCGCCTACGCGGCCCACAGGCTCTCCAGGCTTTCCCCTCTCCCCAACTGGCCTCTCACTGCGCTCATAGCACTCCAGGGAAACCTGAGGCCTGAACGGGGAACCCCTTGGGTCAGGGAGAGGGTGAGTGTTTTCCCACAGAGCGGACGCTTCGTGTATAGGGACTCAGAGGCTGAGGACTCACTCTACCTCATCCTGGACTTCGGACCCCAGGGGGGATGGCACGGCCACGCGGACAGGCTGAACTTCGAGCTACACTACCTCGGCCAACCCCTGGTGGTGGACGCTGGAGTTGCTGGGTACTACAACCCCCTGCACTGGACCTGGAGCAGGCGGAGTATAGCACATAACACCGTGACCAGGGGAGAGGAGGACCACGACGAATACTCAAGGGGTGAGCTCCTGGACTTGAGGACGTCAGCCCAAGAGGTGAGGGCTGTCTTCGTCTCTAGGATCGACCGGGGAGCAGAGGTGAGGAGGGAGCTGAGCCTGAGGCCTGGAGAGGGTGTGTTAGACATCAGGGATGTCGTGACTGGGGAAGGGAGGTTCAGGTTCAACATCCACTGCAGGGGTTCCCACAGGGACCTGGGGAGGGGGAAGCACCAGTTCTCCCTGGGTGGGTTCAGCTACCTCCTGGTCCTCCCAGAGGGGGCGAACGAGGTAGTGAGAGAGGGCTATAGGGGGAGGGAGGAGAAGGTGCCATACATTTACTACGAGAGGGACGTCAAGGGTTCTGCCGAGTTCCAGGCCAGGGTCCAGCTCAAGGGTGAAAGACTCAGTTAGCCGTTGCCAACAGTTTCCGATGAGCCTGAATTTCATGTCATTCGACATTCCCAACGACGTGGGTGTAGCAATATGGATTTCCGCTTACATCAGGTGTAGAAGGGAATCCCACCGTGAGCCCGAGGAGCGATGTGAGGGAGAGGGCAGGTTAGGTGAGGATCCTCACGTCGTGGCAGGGAGTCAACTCCCAACCCAGGCATGGGGGCCGAGGAATGAGATAGGTGATGCGGCCGTGAAACCTCAATGAAGGTCCGACCCCTTGTGGGTAAGTTTTTATCTTCCATAGGGTGGATTAACCCATGGAGCCCCCATCCACGGTACAGTTGGGTGTGAAGTTGATCGAGGCCTGCAGGGAGAAAGGGATCACAGCCAGGTTGTTGGGAGGGGTGGCGGTCTACCTCCTGGTCAAAGAGGTCTACACTAGACTACCTTCCCTTGCCCGAAGTCCCAAGGACGTGGATTTGATCTCACTGTCCAAGGAGTCGGACAGGTTGTCCAAGCTCTTCTCCGATCTAGGGCTACAAGGGGACAGGAGGTTTAACGCCCTTCACGGTCACGAGAGACTCAGGTTCCTAGACCCCAGCGGGATCAAGGTAGACGTCTTCCTCGATGCCTTCAGGGAGAGCCACACTCTACCCCTAAAGGAGAGGTTGAGGGTCTTCGAACCCACCATTCCCCCCAGTGATCTCCTGCTAACCAAGCTCCAGATCTGGCAGATCACGGAGAGGGACCTGAGGGATTTGGTGGCAATTTTCCTGAAGTTCAAACTCTCCTCCAGGGACTCAGGAGAGGAAGTGGACTTGAGGTGGATCGCTAAGCTCACTGGGGAGGACTGGGGGCTCTACAGGACCTTAACCGTGAATTTGGACAGGCTAGTGAACTACGTGGATTCCTTGGAGGACCTGAGGGAACTCAGGGGGGAAGTGGAGAGGAAAGTGAGGGAACTCAGGGGGGAAGTGGAGAGGGCGCCGAAGTCAGTCAAGTGGAGGATGAGGGCTTTAATAGGGGAGAGGATGAAGTGGTACGAGGAACCGGAGGAGGCGTGAAGGCTAAAGGTCTGCCAACAGGTTCACGTGTATTTCCCAGGGCCTCATGACCCTGAAGGCCTCACCGAATCTACAGCCCACTATTCCCCCCACCGCCGAGGATATGGCCGTGATCAACTCCAGGATGTCTTCGCCGAACTGGGACCTGTGGGCCCTCACTGCCCTCAGTTTCTTCTCCATGAAGGGATCAACGCACAGTGCAACGTTCGGCCTCAAGGTGGCGCCCAGGGCCAGGTTGGGCTGCTGGGAAACTGGCCTCACGTCCCTCACGATCCTCGGCAGACTGTGGAAGAGGACTGCCTGCATCGCTGCTAACCCAGTGTTGACGTGATCTGGGTGGGCCTCATAGGGCAAGTAGGGGTCTAACGTGATCACCAGGTCCGGGGCGTAAGACCTGGTTATCCTTATGAAGTCCTCCCTGATCACCCTGGGTTCAGGGACCTGGGAATCCACGTAGTTGAGGAACTGCACGTCCCTCACTTCGAGCTCCCCCATTGCCTCCATCTCCTCAGCCCTCCTCAGGGAGATCACCTCGTCATCGTGAGGATCCAAAGATCCCACACTCATCCTGTCGTCGCTCACTACCACCACCCTCACCTCAGCCCCCCTACTCACCGCCGAGGCCAGGAAAGCGCCGGCAGCGATCTCCACGTCGTCCGGATGTGGGGAGAAGGCCAGTACCCTTTTGGCCTCCTCCATGATCCGCAGGGACTCAGGGTCGTGCTTGATCTTCCCTACATATGCCTTAATCATTTTGTCGCGGGACATCGGATCACCTAGAGGAGGCTCCGGGATCGGAGGAGGTGAAGCGAGCCCTCTTGGAGATCTCCAGGAGTTCGGAGGTATTCTCCTTGAGCTTCTCGAAGGCCTCCACCACAAGGTCCAGCGCCTCCCTTGGCCCTAGGAGGAGGTAGTGGGGTAACACTATTTCCCTCTTGGCGAACTCCTCAGCCCCCCTGAGGTTCAGGGACTCATAATCAGGCACCTTGACGTTGGGTGGGAAGACCCCCTTGAGGTTCTCCTTCCTGAATGCAGGTTGCCTATATAGGGGAGGACCGTATGAGACCTCAGCGGGGACCCCTTCCCTCCTGAGGGCCTCCACGAAGACCTCCTTGGGTACTCTATCCATTTCCTCTTCCCTATAGAGGAGGACGAAGTAGTAGTAACCCCTCTTGGTTATCCTCTCATCCTCCCTCACGGGCACAGCTACTCCCACCTTCCTCAATGCCTCAGCCAGGAACTTGCCGTTCCTATGCTTCACTTCCACCTCCTCTGGGAGTTTCTTGAGCCTGGATAGGAGGAGCGCTGCCTGGATCTCGCTGAGCCTGTAGTTGGAGCTGAGGACGTAATGTATGTAACCCGGCTTCCCCAGCACCCTGCCTATGTTGTGGATCAGCCTGGCCCTCTCCGCTAACTGATCGTCGTTGGTGATCACGATCCCTCCCTCCCCCGCGGTCAGGGGCTTGCTCTCCTGGAACGAGAAGGACCCGAAATCCCCTATTGCCCCCACCTTCCTCCCCCTCCACTCCGTCCCATGGGCGTGGGCAGCGTCCTCCACCAGGTGCAGGCCGTGCTTCTTGGCTAAGGCGGTCAACGCGTCCATGTCCGCTGGGTAACCGCCGAAGTGCACAGCGATCACCGCCTTAGTCCTCTCGGTGATCACCTCCTCCACTGTCTTTGGATCGATGTTCCCAGTCTCCGGGTCCACGTCGGCGAAGACGGGCACAGCGCCTACCTCAGTTACCGCGGAGGCGGTGGCTATGAACGTGTAGGCTGGCACGATCACTTCATCCCCGAAACCCACCCCCAGGGACTTGAGGGAGAGCTCTAAGGAGACTGTGCCGTTGGAGGTGGCTATGCCGTGCTTGGCATCGTGGTAAGAGGCGAAAGACCTCTCGAACCTCTCCGCTGCTGAGCCAGGGTAGAGCCTGCACCACCTACCGCTCCTAAGCGTCTCCACCACTGCCTTGATGTCCTCTTCGTCGAAGAGGGGCCACCTAGGGATCAACCTCTCCAGGTTCCCCGCCGCTGCGGGCCCCCCGCTTATGGCTAACTTGGGCATGCGTTGAACTCAGCGGGCTCAATAATAAGGGTATTGGGCCTAACCCTCCCCGTGGTTTCCCAGACCGGTCGTTTAGAAGCGAATGAGGTAGATACGCTAACGGGGGAGTTCCAAGGAAGGGGATCCCAGGGAGGACTTCGCCAGGTCTGGGACTGGAAAGCATTTATTGCGAGCGACTCCGTATCCGGTGGGAGATAGAATGCGCAAATGGCCTATTCCGGATCCCCTGGATGAGGCGGCCCTGATCCTCTCCTACAGGCAGGGCTCCTGGGGGAGGACCAAGGGAGGTTGGGTGGAACAGTTCGAGGCCGAGTTCTCAACCTATCACCAAGCTAAGTATGCCGTTGCAGTCACAAGTGCCACGGCCGGGCTAACCCTTTCCTACCTGGCGGTGGCTAAGGGGAAGGGGGGGAAGTTCGTTGTTCCCTCCTACACTTTCATAGCCACAGCCACAGCTGGAGTGGTGCTGGGTCAAGTTCCCATTTTCATCGACATAGACCCGGAGACATTGGACATGAAACCCGAGGCCTTAGCCGAGGTACTTGAGGGGGACAAGGAGGGGGAGATCGGGTTCGTGGTCCCGGTGCACTTCGCCGGGAACCCCGCTGAAATGGACCAGATCAAGTCCCTGGCCCAAAGGCACGGAGCCCGGGTCGTAGAGGACGCTGCCCAGGCTCACGGCTCCACATACAGAGGGAGGAAGGTGGGGGCAATAGGGGACGTGGGGGTCTTCAGCTTCCAGACCAGCAAGATGATGACTGCTGGGGAGGGAGGGATCGTGATCACGGACGACAGGGAGATCTACGAGAGAGTCTGGTCCTACCACAACGCGGGGAGGGACTTCAATAAGCCCTGGTATGAGCACGTGAGGATAGGGTGGAACTACAGGATGACCGAGTTCCAGGCATCGGTCTTAATTCAACAGCTCAGGAGGCTCGATCTGATCCTGGAGGGCCTGAGGAGGAACGCCAAGGTCCTCTACGACGAACTGGAGGACGTTAAGGAGGTCCACCTGCACAGGTACCCCGGGCACATCGGGACCAACTTCTACTTCCTCCCCATGACCATAAGCGAGGAGCTGGAGAGGAGAGGGGGGAAGGCGAAGCTGGCTTCCCTGGCTGCGGAGAAAGGCGTTTCCCTTGCGGAGGGTTACCCCAAGCCCCTCTACAGACAGGAGGCCTTCAGGGATCCGCTGTGGAAGCTCCCCTGGGACGAGTACTCCAAGCTGAACCTCAAGGACGCGGAAGTAGCGTGTAGGAGGACCATGTGGATCCCACACTACGAGTTCATGGGAAGGGAGGAGGACGCCTTGAGGGTGGCAAAGGGGATCAGGGAAGCCGTGAGGGAAATGAGGGGGGAGGGGTGAATTTCCCTGAGGAAGTGAGGGGGGAGGGAGAGCTGGAGGAGATCCTCTCAACTCCCCATCCGGAGACCGTGGAGGAAATGACCTCTGTGAAAGGGGATATAGCCATACTGGGTGCAGGAGGGAAAATAGGGCCCAGCCTCTGCGCAACTGCAGTCAAGGCGTCGGGGGGGAAGAGGAGGGTCTACGCTATCTCGAGGTTCACCAAGGGGGACACTGAGCGGAAGTTAAGGGCCCTTGGAGCAGAGGTGATCAGGGCCGATCTGTCCAGGGAGGAGGACGTGAGAGACCTCCCCTACGCCGAGAACGTGATCTTCATGGTGGGGAGGAAGTTCGGGACAGCCGAAGACCCTGAGCTGACCTGGATCGTTAACTCCTACATTCCATCCCTGGTGGCCAAGAGGTTCAAGGGGTCCAGGTTCGCGATCTTCTCCACTGGCAACGTTTACCCATTGGTCCCCCTCAACTCAGGAGGGGCAACGGAGGAGACTCCCCCTTCCCCTGTGGGGGAATACGGTTGGTCCGCCTTGGCCAGGGAAAGGGTCTTCTCCCACTTCCTCAAGCGGGAGGGGGGGAAGGGAGTGATCCTGAGGCTCAATTACGCCAATGAACTCAGATATGGAGTGCTGGTGGACGTGGCCCTGAAGGTCCTCAAGGAGGAGCCCATCGACCTCTCCATGGGTTACGTTAACGTGATCTGGCAGGGGGACGTAAACAACATTACCTTAAGGGCCCTGAGGCTCGCCTCCAACCCTCCTGCGATCCTGAACCTGACTGGGCCCGAGGTGGTTTCCGTGAGGTGGGTCGCCTCCGAATTCGGGAGGTTGTTGGGGAGGAAGACGCGGTTCCAAGGAAGGGAGGAGGAGAAAGCACTCCTGAGCAACGCCGGGAGGGCGTTCCAGCTCTTCGGTTATCCCAAGGTCACTCTACGCACCATGGTGGAGTGGATTGCCAAGTGGATCGCCTCTGGGAAGCCCACCTATGGCCTTCCCACCCACTTCGAAGTGAGGACCGGTGAGTTCTGATGTCTCGCCCCATCCCCCCTAAGGGAGTCCTCAGGAGGTTGAGGGAAGGGGTCGTAATACCCGCCCATCCCCTGGCCCTGAACTCCCAGAGGAAGCTGGATGAGAGGAGGCAGAGGGCCTTAACCCTCTACTACCTATCCGCAGGGGCTGGGGGAATAGCCGTGGGAGTCCACACGACCCAATTCAAGGTACACGATCCCCAGGTGGGCCTCTACAGACCCCTCCTCCAGATCGCCTCTGAGGCCGTGGACTCCTGCCGCACCCTCACGGGAGGGGAGGTAATCAAGGTGGCAGGAGTGGTGGGGAAGACAGAGAGGGCCGTGGAGGAAGCTAAGATCGCATCCCAGATGGGCTACCACGCTGCCTTGGTTAGCATGCCCAAGGGGTTGGGGATGGGGGAAATGGTGGAGCACCTGAAGGCGATCTCCAGGGAGATCGCGGTCTTCGGCTTCTACTTGCAGCCGGCCGTTGGAGGAATTTTCCTACCCTCCTCCTTCTGGAGGAGGGCCGCGGAGGAGGTGGAGAACTTGGTGGCGATCAAGGTCGCTCCCTTCAACAGGTACTACACCTTGGACGTCGTCAGGGGGATAGCGGAGGCGGGGAGAGCAGGGGAGGTCGCGCTCTACACTGGCAACGACGACTCCATAGTCCAAGACCTGGTCACGCCGTTCAGTACCAGGGTGAAGGGGGAGACGATCACAGTGCGGATCGTGGGCGGACTCCTGGGGCAGTGGGCCTATTGGACGGAGAGGGCAGTGGGCCTATTCAACCTGATCAAAGGCCTACCCAAGGACTCAGTGCCCAGGGAGGTCTTGAGCTTGGGGACTCAGATCACAGACGCCAATGGAGCTGTCTTCGACGCGTCCAACTCCTTCAGCGGTGTGATCCCAGGAACTATGGAGGTACTCAGGAGGTCAGGCCTGGTGGAGGGTAGGTTGACCCTCGATCCTCAGGAGGACCTCTCCCCCGGACAGGGGGAGGAAATAGACAGGATCTACGTGGCCTACCCGCACCTAAGGGACGATCCCTTCGTGGAGGAGAACTTAGGGGTCTGGCTCGAGGGAGGGTGCAGCGCGAAGGGGAGGAGGGAGGTGAGCCTGGACCAAGTGAGGGCCTGGGTAGGGGATGGGGACCCTCCTCGGATCAGAAAACACTGAGGACCAGAGGGGGTTCCAAGTCCCTGTTTAACTCGGTGCAGCCCCACCTTCCCTGAAGGATTTGAACAGGGGACTCAGGGTTAACCCTGGGTTTACGACGTCCCAGTTAACACAGAGGTTGAAAAAGGGTTTCATCCTAAAGGTCTTCTCTCACTGAACCATTACGGGAATCCCCTTCGCACTGGACTCCACTGCTGCTAGGGTGACCTTCAAGGTCTTGACCCCCTCCGTGTAGGGCGACAAGATCTTCCCCCTGTCTCCAGTCCTGATGGCTGAGATGAAGGCCTTCATCTCCTCCAAATACGGGTCTATGGACGTCCTGTATTCTGTCATCTTATCCCTCTCGAAGACCGTTAGCCTTCTGTTGGAACCGTTGTGCTCTACCACCAGGTCAGACGCGTAGACCCTGACGAAGACATTAGAGGAGGTGTTAACTGCTCTCCACGTGCTCTCCACCACGCCTATGGCGTTGTTCCTGAAGGTCAGGGAGACCAACGATACGTCCTCCACGTCCACTGAGGGGTCGTTGTTCAGGATCCCCCTCCTGAACAGAGCGTAGACCTGTTCCACGTCCCCCACTAAGTACCTTATGAGGTCGAAGACGTGAGTGCTCTGCTCCACCACCTGTCCTCCACCCATGGACTTCCTCAACCACCAATGGTCTGGGGGGAAGTTGCCTGCCACCACATATTGTCCGTGGACCATTGCTATCCTCCCGTTCTCCTGGATCATCTTCCTGGCCCTCTCAGTCAAGTCCATATACCTCCACATGTAGCCCACGGAGGCCATCACCCCAGCCCTCTCCACGGCCCTCTCCACTCTCTCTGCAACCTCAGCGGTCAGGGCCACAGGCTTCTCCACAAACATGTGGATCCCCTGTTCCACTATCTCCACCTCGAACCCGTGCTGGAAGGGGGGCACGGAGATCACCACAGCTTCAGGTCTCTCCTTCCTGACCGCCTCCAATGGGTCCGAGTATACGTTACCTTTGCCCACTACCGAGGCGAACTCCTTGGCCCTCTCTACCTTCACGTCAGCGAATCCCTTGAGCTCCACCTCCTGGATCTTCAGGAGGTTGTTCAGGTGAACCCTGGCTATTCCTCCGCACCCTATCATTACCACTGAAGTCTTGCCTGAACTCAATTACCCCCACCTACAGGAACCTGGAGATGAACTTGGTGAACTTGGGCAACTCCACCCTGGGATCCCCAGGGATCCTGCACTCCAGTGCCCCATATTTGTCGTAGCCTATCTCCCTCAAGACCTTGAGCGCCGAGAAGTCGGTGTGACCATACCCTGGGAGGAGCCTGTTGCTGTCGGCCAGGTGGATGTGCGCTAAATGTTTGCCCGCTTTCCTGATGGCCTCGCCTATGTTTGCCTCCTCTATGTTCATGTGGAAGAAGTCGAGCATCATCTTCACTCCCTCGCTCCCAACTGCCTCAAGGACCTCAAGGGCCTGTTCGGCCCTGTTTATTAGGTGCGTCTCGTACCTGTTGAGGGGTTCCAAGAGCGCGTAGACCCCTAGGTCCTCTGCGTGTTTGCCCAAGACCTTGGCCTCCTCTATGAGGAGCCTCTTCTCCACCTCCACCACGTTCTGGAACAGAGGCCAGAGGTCGGGGAGCTTAGGTTGGCCGAACGTGGGGACGAATATCACCCCCACGGCTCCTAGCTCCCTGGCCCACCTGAGCCTCTCTACTATGCCGTTGATCGCCTGTTCCCTGGAGGACTTCTCAGGGCTCAAGAGGTCGCCTGGATAACCACTGCAGATCGTGCTGATCCTTATTCTAGAGGTTGAAATGGCGTCCCTGTAGACCTTGATCTTCTCCCCTACTTCAGGCCTCCCCATCACCTCCATTCCGGAGAAGCCGCTCTCCTCGAGAAGGCGGAGCTTCTCCTCCAGGCCCACTTGGCCCAAGAGGGGCTCCTGAACTGAAAGCCGCATACTCTTCTCGAGGAAGACTGGCTATTAAGGTTTGCAGAGCCCTGAAAAGGATCCGCTCCGTTACCCTGGGAGGTAGATCAAGGCCCTCATGATCTCTGCCACGTGTTTGAAACTCATCTCAGGGAGGAACTTGAAGGGAGGAAGCTCCGCAGTTAGGTAACCCCTATATCCCGTCCCCCTGAGGGCCCTGATCACTGAGGGCCAATTCACGTCGCCCTGGGGTGGGTAAGTGACGGTCCCGGACCTAGTGTCGTAGTCCTTTACGTGGACCCTCTTCACCCTCTTCCCCAGGATCTGGACCCAGTGCTGTGGGAAACCCTGCCTACACGCTAACACGTTACCCACATCGAGGTAAGCCCCGATCCTCTCGCTCCCTAACTCGTCAATGAAGCGAGCCATCTCCATGGGGCTCAGGAGGAAGTTGTTACAAACATTCTCCACCCCAATGGTCACGCCCACCTTCTCCGCCTTCCTGGCTAAGACCTTGAGCGAGGACTGGGAGACCCTGTAAGCCTCATCGTAGGTCACGTCCTCAGTGACTAAGCCTGGAACGACGAGCAGGACCTCAGCGCCCAGGAGGGAGCAAGCCTCCAGCTCCCTCTCCACGATCTCCAAGGCCTTCTCCCTGACCTTGGGATCAGGGGAAGTCAAGGGGTACCTCCAGAGGAGCCCACTCCTAACGCTCGGCACCTCCAGTCCCACTTCGCTCGCGGCCCTCCTGAGTTCAGAGGCGTCCTCCTTAAGTCTCTCCAACCTAAGGTAACCCCTGTCCGAGAGGGGAGGGTTCCTCTCCCCTTCCTCGGAGAATGTGAACTCGACGCCGTCGAAGCCGGCCTCCTTGATCTGCCTCAACTCGTTCTTCACCGGATTACCCGCCCTGTGCCAGAGGTCCGTGGCTATCCTGAAGTCCATGGAGTGAATTGGGAGTGAATGTATTTAGGTTTTCCTGTTATACAATGCAGTGTACTTCATGTTTCCATATAAACCCCCCTGTGTATAGCATGGCATGGGAGGAAAGATCAGGTTAGGCTTCATAGGGGCAGGGAGGCGGGCCAGGGACCATATGAAGGTGGCGAGGCAGATGGAGGAGGTCTCCATGGAGGCTGCCTGCGACGTAGACGAGGGGAGATTGTGGGAGGTGAAGCAGGAATTCGGGGTCAGGGTCTATAGGAGCCCTGAGGAAATGTTGTCTAAGGAGAGGTTGGACGCAGCAGTAATTTCCACCCCAGTGCCCCTCCACGTCCCTCAGACCCTCCTCTGCCTGAGGGCGGGGGTCAACGTATTAATGGAGAAACCCATTTCCCTGGATGTGAGGGAGGCAGTGTCGCTCATGCGCGAGGTTAAGAGGGCGCGGGAGATCGTGGCAGTGGGCTTCCAGAACAGGTACTCCGATACCGTGGAGAGGGCCAAGGTAGAGGTGGACGAAAAATCCCTGTCCATGCTGGTGGGCCACTGGTATTGGACTGTGCCCCCGATCCCCTGGATAAGGGTCAGGACCCAGGCCGGGGGACAGGTGGTAGAACAGGTGGTCCACATGATCGATCTCTTCAGGTTCTTCGGGGGTGAGGTGGAGACCGTTTACGCCTCCTACACGGAGAGGGGGAGGGATTGGGAGGAGGACAAGAGGATGGGGTTCGATAACTGGGCCAGCTACGCCCTGACCCTCAAGTTCAGGAGTGGCGCCGTGGGTTCGGTGAGCAGCACCTACGCCCTTTACCAGGAACTCTACAGGGAAATACCCTCGATCACCATGGACCTGATCTGCAGGGAGAAGTTGATCAGGTTCCTGGGCTTCGGTGAGATCAGGGTCTACACCAGGGGGAAGCAGTGGGAGGCCCACAAGTCCACCTCTAACTCCATGGAGAGGATGTGGAGGTCATTCGTCACTGCAGTCTCCACTGGGGACAGATCGGCTCTGCCCACGCGGTATGAGGACGCTTTCTGGAGCACTGCAGTTTCGCTAGCTGCCAATGAGTCAGCCTTGACTGGAAGGCCAGTGAACGTGCAGGACTTCACGGGGCTCTGAGCTCCCCCTTCTCAGTGTATCCCGGAGATCTGTTTCACACTCTGTTTCGGTATTGCTCCTATCATCTGCTTCGGCCTGGCTTCAAGGTCCACCAAGTGTTCTAGGCCTAACTCTTTTTCATGTTAACAAAAATGCTTTTATATTTGTTTATTACTGACTAAGTCGTGGAAAGACTGCTGAGACCAAAGGAAGCATGCCAACTACTGGGAATTTCATACTCAACATTACTGAGATGGATTAAGGAAGGGAAAATAAGGGTGGTGATCACAGAAGGTGGGAAATACAGAATACCATACAGTGAAATTAAAAAATACGTGGAGAGGAGGGAGGAAACGAGGGCAGTAATTTACACAAGGGTCTCATCATCAGACCAGAAAGAGGATTTGGAGAGGCAAATAAACTACCTGACAAATTACGCAACGGCGAAAGGTTATAAAATAACCGAGGTGCTAAAGGATATCGGCAGTGGTCTTAATACTCAAAGGAAGGGACTGCTTAAGCTGTTCAAGCTTATTGAGAGCAGAAGTATTGACGCTGTATTAATTACTTACAAGGACAGACTAACGCGCTTCGGATTCGAGTACTTAGAGGAATTCTTCAACGCCATGGGAGTCAGGATAGAAGTTATCTTTGGTGAAGAATCAAAGGACCTCACGCAAGAGCTAGTCGGGGATCTAACCACGATAATAACGTCATTTGCTGGGAAAATTTACGGAATGAGGAGCCATAAGAAGACGCTCCTTATACAAGGTGTGAAAAAGCTCATGAGCGAGTTGAGTGGAGAGGAAAATAAAAGTTAAAGATAAAGGTCGATCATAAGACCTTTACGGCGTTAAAAGAGGTTGAGGAGTACAAAAAATCCTTGAAGGCGTGATAAATTACGGGATTGAGGAGGGAATGACTTCCTTTTAGAGTGAAGACTGGGATTTACGAGGAGGAGAGGGAGTCGCATAAACGTTCACCCTCCCATTACGTCTACGCAGCCTGTGAGGACGCAAGCGGGAGGTTGGGGGCTTCTACAGGGTCAAGAGGAGGGGAGTAAAGTCAAGGACTTTTGGTGTGGGCCTTGAGGAAGAGTATCATGGGGATCAGGATAGACGCTACCTCCTGCTTGGTTTGCGGGACGTGCCCCGCGTCGGGGAGTATGTGGACCTCGAAGGTCTTCCCCGAGTTCATGAGCCTCTCCACGTACCTCAGGACGGGCCTCAGGGGAGTCCTGGAGTCGTTTTGTCCCGCTATGATACAGACAGGCGCCTTCACCTTTTCTGCATAGGTTATAGGAGATCTCTCCCTCATTAACTCCCTTTTCCCCTTCATGAGCATGTCTATGAACCCCTTGAAGGCAGCGTCAGAGAGCTCATACATGTCGATCCAGTCCGTGACCGGGGCCCCGGCCACACCCGCCTTCCACAGCTCAGGGTACTTCCCCAGTTGCATCAACGTGGAGTAGCCGCCGTAAGAGTAACCCACTGCGAACGCCTCAGAGATCAGGTCCTTGAAGTGGGACAGAGCCACTGCTATGTCCTCCATGTCCATCCCTCCCACATCCCCTATGTTCATCATCCTGAACTCCTCCCCATAACCTGTGGATCCCCTGAAGTTAGGGGCTATCACGTGGTAGCCGTTGAGGGCCAGGGCAGCTACGAAAGTGTGGAAACTATCGTCCACTTCCCCCCAAGGTCCACCGTGTATGTAGACCACAGTGGGTCCAGGGATTTCAGCGGAGGCGGACTTAACCACGAACGCGGGGATCTTCACCCCATTGCTGGATAGATATACGTGGTACTCGACACTCCCTAGGTTGACCCTGTCATCTCCTAGTTCCTTCCTCCATCTCCTGTCCAGCGAGTATATGGAGGGGGGAGTGACCAGGTTGGTGTAGGTAATATACAGCCTCCCTCCGTCCAGGACCGCGTTGTATACAATCCCCTCAGGAGTTCCTACATGGGTCCCGTCCACGTAGAGCCTCGTTCTGCCCTGACTCTTCCCTATGAAGAGAAGCTTCCCTTCCCTGTAGTCGTAGAAAGGGTATTCCACTTCCCCCTCGTGGATCTTAACCAGAGTCTTCCTCTCCAGGTCCATGCGGTAGAGCCTGTAATCCCCTCCCTCATGATCGCTGGCGAAGAGGACTCCCACTTCGGTCAGAAGGGGAGGAGTTACATTGCACCTGCCAGAGGGCGTATAGGCCTCCAGTGTTCTCCCCTTGAGGTCGTAGAAGAAAATCTCGGAGAAGCCGTCCATCTTCTGGGAGAGGCCGGCAACCAGATCTCCTTGGACGCTTGACGGGATCGAGAGTGGACTCGGTAGGTCAGCCAGTTTCTCAGCCCTTCCTCCCTCCACTAGGTAGAGAGAGTTGGCCTCAGCGACCCCTGAAAAGACAGCGACCTCCCCGTCGAAAACCACGTTGAATACTCTCATGGGGTCGTGCTCCACCTCCACCCTGTCCCCCCTCTCCACGTCGTAAATGACTACCCTATGTAGCTCCCTCCCCTTCCCCACCTCATGGGCGTAGGCCAGTTTACCCCCCTTAACCTGAGTCACCGACTTGACCCTCTCTGCCACCTCGATCTTCTCCCCTTGCTTCAGCACGTATAACGCGTCAGTTCCGCCCTCGTTGGACACATAGATCGTTTTCCCTTCCTTCACATCGATGAGGAAGTAATGGTTTATGGAAGCTATGTCGTACGTTTTTTCCAAAATATGCTTATAGTCCATAATAGTAGGGAGGAAAATAGTTAAAAACTGTTGTGATAGTAGATCGACTTCTGTTCGCTCCTGCTCTCCCTCATTGTCTTTTCTGGAGGGCCCCTTGAGGAAGGGGCTGAAACGAGGTTTCAGCCCTTCCCCGACGCCGACCTGGCTGCCCTAATTCAGGGATCTGGGAAAGTGAGAGTGAATCTGAGGTAGCTGGAGATCCACTGGCTAGAGGTGCCCCCTCCTGAGGGATCATACTCGGTCACCCCCAGATCATCGGGACGAGAGGAACGCATTGTCCTCCCATCCGCCTCTTCCCTCCCGTGGGCGGAGCCCTTCATCGGTTTGGAGATCACGGAGAGTCCAGGCCCTGAGGACTCGGTCCACTATCCGTGGGGCAGAGGCTTACCTCACTGGCTCAGGCGCCTCAGCGACGCTCACCTCGTCTACGAGTGTCGAATAAGCTTAGGGAAAGTGGTGTTTGAATTGGGGAAAATCCCCTAGGGACTCGACTACACCGCCCCTGCTCACGCCCACAATTTCAGTCTCGCTGGAGTAAAGTGACTCTCCACTTAAAATTGATTAAAAATGTTTGAAAGTTACACAGAAGTGTTATAGTCCCGCGACCCACCAACAGCCAGCGGTCGAAGTGCCATGAAGGCTGCTCGCGGGTGGCGTTGGGCACAACAGTTCACCCGATCTGTTCCCCCACTGCTCCAGTCCCCCACCGCTCGATCCCGCCCTATGCTTCCGGTCCGCCTTAGGGGTCTCAGGATCGCGTCCCCCTCGAGGACCTGGAAGTAGTACCTCAGCCTCCTGAGGGCCTTGATCTCCTCCACCTCCGGGACGAGGGCCTCGGCCTCTCCGTACCTCCCGTTGAGCAGGAGTTCCACTACCGCCCGTGGGAACTCGCGTCCCTCGGTGACCCTGATCACCGCTGGCCTGATGAACTCCAGGAAGGCCCTCTCCCTGACCTTGAGGCAGGAAGAGGGAACCTGGATCACTAGCCTCTCCAGGAGCTCTAGGTCGTCCCCGGCCTCTTCAGACTATAACACTTCTACGTAACTGCTCGTTATTTTTAATTACTTCTAAATATCGTATTTGATGTTCGTTATGTTTATCTTGACGAGGGTTGGGGGCGGAAGACCCCCTCCCTAGGCACGGGATCGGTCTGTACTTACGAAGTGGCGTCAGGTGGGGGAGAGGCGTACCTCTCCGACCCCTACTCCAACCGTGGCGCCTCGGCGACGCCTACTCCGTTGATGAGCTACATTGGTATGGCGTTTCGCGAACTGGCATTCAAACGAGGAGATCGTCCTCCTCCTTCCTCCACGGGAGGGGACTACCCCCGGGCCACCACTAAGTCAAATCTCGTGAGGTCAAGGGGTTAGAAGTGATCGAAAGCAATGAGGCTACGTAAAGGCGTTACGGACTCGGCCCTTACTCGTGGGTAACGCCCCCCAGCCCTCGACCATTCGCCCGTTGTCAGCTTACTTACTCAATGAGGATATTTTACGACGTGAGAGCGGGGGCAGCCCGCGTTTCGAACCAGGGACCCCCGTTGGAAGTCCCCCACGTGGACTGCGAACGCAGTGGACTGGGAAGTCTCCCAGCGTAACCCCGTAGCGGAGGGGGAGTGGGAGGCTGTGACCCCAACGCCTATCCATAGCTCCGAACTGCGCTGTGACCTCAAGGGGAGTTCCCATGCTACCCCTCTCCTCGCCGAGGGACTGCGGACCCATCTCGACGTAGGTGTAACCAGAACGAGGTCGCTAAGGCGGGCACTCCACGGCCGCTACCGTTGAGCGAGGCCAGCGCTGGAGTCGCCACTAACCCCGCTTAACGGGAGCTCTCGACCACCGCGAGAGGAGCCGCTAGAGGCGGGCACGGTCACTTTCGGTGTGGACCCACTCGCTGTATTCCCCCACCACTTAAGGAGATTTAGTAATACCGCGCTAACTGGAAGTATGGGGAGAACGCAGCCTTCGCCTACCTCTTCCATAGAGGCGGAGTTCCGTAAGTTGTACAGGGTGGCGAGGAGGGTTGGGGACGAGCCCTTCGTTAAGCTGATCAGCGAAGCCGAGGAAAGGGTCAGGTACTTCCAGGGGGCTTCATACGACGAGGACCTGGATCCATGGGAGGTGATCTTGTTGAGCATCCTCTCGGTCGTTGCCGAGCGTGAGGAGAGATGGAGGGGTATGTAGTCGACGCGGTACCCGGGAGGGGGTTCGTGGAGCTGGTACTGGACGGCTTCAGGAGGATCAGGGTGAGAACGACCTTCCCCGTGTACGTCGTCACCGATAACCCAGAGCTAATAGCGCAGCACCCCTCAGTCTCCTCGTACGAGGGGGAGGAATGGAGGGATTTGAGCGGCGAGCCGCTGACCGTCTACCGCTTCGAGCTGACCGACTTGGGAGCGTACGGCTACATCTCCAGGAGGGCCGAAGTGGTGAACAAGGTGCCCACGGTACTCTCCCAGACGCTGTTCAGGTTGAATGCCCTCCCTTTCAGGAGGGTCGTCGTGGAAGGACAGAGGATCAGGTTGGAGGGGAAGGAGCGACTCGCCAGGCCCAAAGTGAAGGTGGCCAAAGTCGAGACTTACGACTGGTACGGACCCTCCCCCGACGGCGACAGGTACCTGGCGGAGGTGGACGGGGAGACTGAGAGGGGGTTCCTGAGGGACCTGGACCTATGGGCTGACGTGGTGGAATGCAGCGGCAGGGCCTGCGATCGCGTGAGGGCCTCGGTGAAGGTTGACTCCTCGAGGAAGAGGTCCCCAGTCTCCATATGGGGCTTAGTCGAGTGGTCCTACGTGAGCATGACCCCCCTCAGGGAAATAGCCTACTCCACCATCGGCAAAACCCTGACCACGAACGAGGCATGGGTGGCCTTCAGGAGGAAGGTGGTGATACCGGACGTGGTGCCGAGGGTGGAGAAGAGGAGGACCTTGGAGGAGGTGAGGGCGGCGGACAAGGGAGGTCTGGTGCTCTTCCCCAAGCCAGGGTGCTACGACGGGGTGGCCCAGGTGGACTTCTCCTCCATGTACCCCTCACTGATAATCAAGTACAACATCTCCGCTGAAACCGTGGACGCGTGTGAAGACCTGAAAACCGAAATAGGTCACTCGATCTGCCTCGAGGAGAGGGGGATCGTCCCCGCAGCGCTGGAGTGGCTGGTCGAGAGGAGGAGGGAGCTGAGGGGCGTGGACGAGGAGCGCTCGCAGGCGATAAAGTGGATACTCGTGGCCTCCTTCGGCTACTTGGGCTACAGGAACTCCAAGTTCGGCAAGATAGAGGCCTACGAGCTGGTCACATACTTCGCCAGGAAGACCCTGAGGAGGGCGATGGAGGTGGCGCGGGAGGAGGGTTTGGAGGTGATCCACGGGATAGTGGACTCCCTCTTCGTCAGGGGAGGAGACCTGGACGAGTTCGCGAGGAGGGTCGAGGAGGAGACCGGGATGAAGTTGAGCGTCGAGAAGTACGACTGGGTAGTCATGGGGTCCACAGCGGGTGGGAGACCTCACCCCATGAGGTACTACGGAAGGAAGGAGGGAGGAGAGGTGAAGACAAAGGGAGTGGAGAGGGGGAACATGCCCAACCTGGTCAGGGGTTTCCTGAGGGAGTTCGCGTTGAGCCTGTCCAAGGCCAGGGACTGCTCCGAAGCCAGGGAAGTGCTCCGAGGCGAATGCAGGGAAATCCTAGGGGCATACGAGAGGAAGGCCTTCACCGGGGAACCTCTGGACTACGTGCTCTGGATAGGCGGGGAGCCATACGTGAGGGGGGTCAGGGGCTTCTACAATGCGAGAAGCGGGTACAGGGGGAGGGATCCCTACTACTACCTGGGTTACTTGAGGAGGACGTGGGAGAACCTATGGCCTTGATGACCGGGTTCCAAGAGGTGGACGAGGTCATAGGGTCAGAGGGGTTAGTGGAGTTCTACTCCACCGACGGGGAACTGCTCAGCCTCTTCTACCACAGGGTCATAGCCCTATCGGCCCCGGTGGACGTGGTCCTGGTAGGGGAGAGGGGCGGTCTCGACTCCCTCCTCTTGAGGAGGCTGCAGAGGACTTTCCGGAACCGCGGTGAAGTGTACCTCAGGAGGGCGTTTAAGGCGGAAGACGTGGCCCCCACCATCAGGGCAATGGAGGGGGAGGAGGTAGTGGTGGTGGATCCCTACCACCACTTCAAGGGGTACTCCCAAATAGTCGGGGCTATGAGGGGGAGGGAGGGCAGGGAGTTCGTCTTCAGCCTAATGGACAGGGAGAGGCGCGGTTCGGTGTTCGGCCTCCACTCAGCCCACTCCATTTTCAAGTTGGAGGACCGCGGGAGGGGTTTCAAGGTCAAGCTGATCAAGAGCCCCACGAGGGGGGAGGTCGAGTTCTCCTATGGGAAGTGGGAGATCTACGGCCGCTATGAGCGAGGACTCCTGAGGTGGATACACTAGGTGAGGCTACTGCCCACCCGGAGTGATGTCCGAGAAGCCTGTGGGTGTTGCGTGGGGAGGACAATGGAAACCGCGCTAGGAGTTTCAGGGGGATTTCGCGAGGTGGGATCTCCGTGGGGGTTCACTCCCTTACGCTACAGGGGGACCTTACAAGACCGGGACAGAGCCACACGGGGGATCCCTAACTTTCCCTAGGCTGCGGCCCTGTTCCCTGATCCCTCTCGGCCTACCCCTAGGCGTACAAGGCCGATAACCTGGCGTTAACGAAGACCGAGGCCAAACTCAATGCCATGATGACCATCGCGAGTAGCCCGCTCAACGCCCCCAACACGGCTAGGGGGATCCCTACTGCATTATACAGAAGCGCTAAAGTCACGTTCGACGGTATGGCCTTGCTCGCTCTACCCCTCCTTTCGAGTATCGACAGGAGGGTTTGAAGGTGGTTGTTCAGCAGCACGATGTCGGCCGTGTTCTTAGA
>Ga0081474_117198_pt1 | contig 22328 bp, 19 predicted proteins | sample OneHunmetagenome_2_FD_70978 | JGI IMG/M metagenome (GOLD analysis project Ga0081474, IMG submission 70978) | Ferrous microbial mat communities from One Hundred Spring Plain, Yellowstone National Park, USA v2 (version 2) | ecosystem: Environmental > Aquatic > Non-marine Saline and Alkaline >... | reverse complement strand
TTATTCAAAATTACTTTAAAGTCTTCTTTTGACACTTTAGTTTTACAATAAAAATTTTAATTAAATTAAAATTATTACTACCTACTTTATTAACGAATTAATCTTATGATGAATTAAAATTAAATTCACACTTTATATAATTTATACTGAATTAACAAAATTATTGTACACACTCACAGATAGAAAAGAAAAGTTTTAGGTAATAAGATGTATTCTTTAAAAAATAATCATAAATCAAGCCTCTATATCCCTTTTTATTCATATCTATATTTATATATGCTAAAATAGTTTATATAAATGCTTCAAATTTAAACTATAAAACAAATTTTTAATTTCATAAATAAATAAATTTCATTATAATAATTTTTTAAAAAAAATTACCTTTTCCTACCTAATAGTAGGGCAACAACTAATGCAACTATAACTATTACTATTTCTAATCCAACTGAACCATAAACTGCAGTAGCAGTAGTTACAACTATTGTAGTTACTGAAGGCAATGAAGGAGCAGTAGCACTTGGAACTGGGCTTATAGTAGAAACTAATTGAGTTGTGGTTGTTGTAGTAGTAACTGTGGTTGTTGTAGTAACCGGAACTGTAATAGTTGGCACTACATTAAATGAATAGTAAGCATAATAAACATGAGGAACATCAACTATCTTAATTCCAGTTCCTATACTATTAGCACTCATATTCAAAACTAAAGGTTCTATGTACGTTGCGTTAATGAGCAACACGTAAGTGTTACCTGCAGTAAGATTAGATGTGGGTATTGAAACTTCGTAAGTATCACCACTAACATGTGTTATAGGTAATTTTTCTATCACATTAGTAGAGCCATATATCCATATTTCAGCATATCCAGTAGCGTTATCTATTGGAACTATGGGATTAGTAACAGTTGGCTTTCCATCTATATAAGCTGGTGCAGCGTTAACTTGCGTAATGTTAAAGGTAAAATTATAAGTTTTTCCCTGCGTTATATTTGCAATAAAGTTAGCCAATGGATCTAATCTAAAGTATCCGTTATTTCTATAGAAAACTGATCCGATAGTCTTATTCCATGCATATAAGTAGTAAGGTCCAGATCCTATAACTTGTCCATGACTAGAAACAGAATATATACCCTCTCCTAAGATATATGGAGGAATGTTCTCAAATATTGATGGTGGAACTATATATATGCCACCTAATGAATATATAGACCATACACTACTTGTGTTAAAGTAAATATCTATCTGATATGGATTATTAGGTGGTACGTAACTATATACTAATCCAGGTAAGTTGTCAAACCACTCAAAAGATGGGAACATTGACTCTGCCGTGTAATTTAATATAACTGGCTTACCGTAATAATTACCAATATATACAGTATCCTTTGAAGTGTTAAATGGATTACTTGAATAGCCTCCCATATCAAAGTACCAAATTGTGAAATTAATTGCTTGAGCAGTTAAAGGTAAGCCGTTCTGAAAAGTATCATTATGGACTAGGTTTAATATTATTTCCTGGCCATTAACTATTTTTATATTAGTGCCAGGTATAGTCTCGTTTAAATTGCTAATTACCGTCCAATTTGCAACAACCCAAGGTAATAATTCTAAAGCGTTAAATGGAGGAGATGTTAAGGGGGTATCATAAACTTCTTGTAAGCCATCAAACTCACATACAGTCTCAGCAGTATATACATCATAAGTAGTCGGAGCAGCACTTTCTGGTGTTAATCCCCAGTTAAACGTACCGTGGGTACTATTAGAAACATGAACGTTCATTAGACTAATTCCAGCACCCACAGTAGGTATATAATTTGCGTAACCTGGCAAATACGCTCCTACTACATTATTAGCCCACCCTGCAATAATCTCTGGAACTGCAGCTTGTAATAAATAAACCGCTTGCCTAGTATAGTATGCTGACTCATTAACTGTCGTAGATTTAATGTAAGCTTGAGTAAGCAACTGATTTATAGTAGCGTTTACGAAGTCATTATCGCTTGTAGAAGGAGCTAAAGGTCCGTCAATGAAATATAAGAAACCTGGTGCTATCGCATTGACACTCCAGCCAAATGTTATCAACTCGTAGTTACCAGAAATTAAATCTTGAATTAAAGTTGGAGTAAATGGTACAACTTGATATTGAATGTTTAGTCCTACCTCCTTAGCAGCTTGCGTTACTATTTCAGCAAGTTTTAAGGCTGGTGGAGCATTAGCTGGAATTATCCATGTAATAGTTACTGGGGTTCCATTAGGATATGTCCATGTATCCATTGAAGGGCTGTAAACTAATCCTGCCATTTGCAGATAAATCTTAGCCCTAGTCAAATTGAAACTTTCATGTGTTTCGTAAAATATAGAAGCATTAGGATTGTAGAATAGTGGATATAATGAGGGATTTACAAAATAGGGGATTGCGATACCTAACAATCCATTATCAAAAACTTCTTGTTGTACTAATTGATAGTTAACTAAGCTAAATATCGCCCATCTGAAATAAGTATTGTTCATTGGATATTTAGCAAAATTAAACTGTATTATAGGTCCGAAACCATAAACTGGTTGATCATATAAGTATAAGTTAGGATTGTGTTCAGCTTGAAGGATTTCGGATTCGTGAACAATTCCAGCCAGTTGTACTTGTCCTGCTATTAATGCCTCATATAGGGCTGTATTTGATGTATAATCCCACACTTCATTTAGCACTGCCACATATGGTGTAAATGCCCTATACTCTGAAGCTGGTAAAACTGGAGTACTGAAATTAGTTATAAAAGCATAACCGTCTGAAATTATAGGAGATATCATTAATATCATTAATATTAACATAGATATAAAAATTGTTAACTCCTTCTTCATAGTTATTACACTAATCTAACACTCTAATAAAAGATATAAAAAAATTTTCCTAATTCCCTTTATAAGGTGTTTATTTTGGAATTATACTTTGGATTTGTGTTACTGTTAAATCATTTAAAATGTTAAATCCAGTAATTTGAAATTCACCATTTGGCTCTAATTGTTCTATAAGTTTTAGCTCTGTAGGATAGGTATAAGAAGTTCCATTAGTTAACGTTATACTCATATTACCGTAAATCCTAACAATACCGGTCTGATTGCTGGTAAATTGGATAGTAAAGTAGAAGGGGGTAAAGGAAACAGACTGGATTTCCTTAGCTATTATAGTATCTATAAACATATCCTCTACAGTAACTGGACCGCTATAATTACCTGCAAAAGGACCTTGTGCTATATATACGTAACTAGAATAGGGTCCTAATAACGTACTAAGAAGAGCACCTAAATTCTTAGTTTCTAAATTTTGTATTAACTGGAAACCTGTAGATATCATATTATATTGATATACATATATTGAGTTATCTATTTTCACATAAGTAATCTGCCACTTATAGGGTGCTATATTCTGACCTACTACGTAAATTATTGCGTAATTATTAACAGTAGTACCATTTGCGTTAACGTTCTTAAAGGCAAGTAATCCTTCACCGAGCATATAACTGCCGAAATAGTAAATTATTAATTCTTTAGTAAAACTTCTTATTGTAATATAATCAAAGTATTGTGATAGATGAGAACCTATATCTGCTAAGGCTGTTGAGAAGTTTGACGGAGTTGCGATTACAGTACCGTTCCCAGGTGGTGAAGTTATCTGGAAGTATACTGGCATTGGTCCTACCATTAAACTTTCCATCTGATTAGTGTTTACTTGAGATAGACTTACGAAGAAATTATATATTGTAGTTAGTCCAGTAAGTGTGTTATATTCTGACGATAAGGTGCTATAATTTTGTGATAAGGATTTATATTCATTCATAAGCGTTGTGAAGTTCATATATAATGAGTTATATTTTGATGCTAAAGAATTATACATATTCACTAAATTTGTATAATTGTTGTATAAGGAGGAGTACATAGATTTAAGTGTAGAGTAATCACTTACAGCAGTATTATAATCTGAAGCAAAGGCTGAATAAGCTGACTGTAATGCCGATACTTGAGAGTTCATGTAAAATAGAAATCCTATATTCACTATAAAAAGTATTATTATTAATACAACTAGGATATATTTCACATCCATATTGATCTCAAATATGAAAGGCGTTAAAATGGGTAATAAATTTTTTTGCTATATCAACACAATATCTATAATTAATATAGATTATATCTCAGCAAGTATAATTAATGAATAAATTACAATAGTTATCGCTTTAAATTACGTTTTAAGAACCAAGATTTTCTAATATATAATATAATGAATAAGATGAGCAATGTAATAACTATTAGAGCTAATATAAGATCATAGTTTGTAGAGGTTCGTTCAGAAAGCGTTAATTGTGTTCCTAGAAATACTTCGGCAGATGTGGTGTAATTTTCTACTACGTTTTGTAAAATCCCATTTTTGTATATGTATTTAGCGGAAACGTAATAGATTGGAATTGCAGTTAAGTTTAAATCACTATAATTAATTACAAGTTCCCCATTAATATTAATTATAGAGGCATTTGTTATAATTTCTGCACCTATTTTAGTTTGATTCATAATTTTCGCATATAATGGTATACTGCCATTACTTAAAGAAAATGGAAAATAGAAAGGATATATTATCAAATTAGAGTAATTATTAGAGTAGTAAGTTATAAATAATTTATTATTAGAGTAATTTATAATGTAATAATATTCACCAGCTATTTGTTCCTTAAGGCTAAGCGTGGAATTATACGCAATGCCTCTTTCTTGCACACTAACGTTATATGAATTATTAGAAATTTTCTCATAATTTATGTTTATATTTAAATTAACGTTTAAACCTCCGAATATACCTTTATATCCTATTAATTGATGCCCAGTAAAAAAGAGGGATAAAAAAAGTATGCTAATAAAGATGACACGCAACATAATGATCTCCCTTTATTTTCCTTAACTCTGGTTCTCTTTCTTTACATATGTCTTTTGCAAAAGGACATCTGGGATAAAATGCGCATCCTTTAGGCAATTCCACAGGGCTTTGTATTTCACCTCTTATATTTGGTTCTCTTACGCCTACTTCTGGATCTGGAATTGGAACTGCTTGAAGTAAGGCTTGAGTGTAAGGGTGAAGCGGTTCAGAAATTACTTCTTCAGGCTTCCCCATTTCAACTATTTTACCTAAGTACATCACTGCTATCCTATCTGAGACATAACTTGCAATTGATATATCGTGAGTTATAAAAAGATAAGATGTATTTCTCCTCTGTCTATCTTCCAATATGAACTCTAGAATTTGACCCCTAGTCGAAGCATCTAACATTGATATAGGCTCATCCGCAACAATGAATTTAGGCTTTAATAGTAAAGCCCTAGCTACTACAACTCTTTGCCTTTGACCACCAGACAATTCATAAGGTCTTTTATTAATGAAATTTTCGGGTGGTGTGAGTTTAACTACTTTAAGAATTTTGTAAATCTCCTCTTTTTCCTCTTCTTCAGTTTTGGTTATCTTATGTAGCCTTAATCCCTCGGCTAAAATTTCGTATATAGTCATCCTTGGATCTAAGGCTCCATATGGATCTTGTTGAATTAACTGGAAATCTTTCCTTAATGTCCTTAATTTTCCATCTCTTAGTCTAGTCACGTTAACGTTATCCCAATATATGTCTCCCTTATATATATCCACTAGTCTCAGAATTGCTTTCCCTAAAGTAGTTTTACCGGACCCAGATTCCCCTATTAAACCTACTATTTCTCCCCTATTTATCTCCAATGAAACGCCATTAACTGCATGTACGTAAAGCTTTTTAAATAATCCAGTCCTTCCTAAAGGATATCTTACCCATAAATTATCTACTTTTATAATGGGATTAGACGTTCTTTATCACCTCTTTATCTGCAAAATGGCATGCGACTAGCCTACCCTCTATAACTCTCAGTTCTGGTTTAGATTCCCTACATATATCTTTAGCTATATTACACCTAGGAGCAAAGGGACAACCTTTAAAATTCATTGCCATATCAGGTGGGTCTCCAGGAATATATGAAATTCTCTTTATTTTTCCATATCTTAAATCTGGAACTGAAGCAAGCAATCCCTTAGTATATGGATGGAGGGGATTCTTAAATACTCTTATGGAATCTCCAAGTTCCATAATCTCCCCCGCGTACATTGTAGCTATCTTTTTAGAAATTCCTGCTACGACAGCTATATCATGAGATATGTATATTAACGAATGTCCAGTATCTATTATTCTACTCTTAATTAAGGATATTACTATAGCTTGATTTATGACATCTAAAGCGGTCGTGGGTTCGTCTGCTATTATAAGCTCCGGGTTCAATAATAGTGCGGAAGCTATGACAGCTCTCTGTCTCTGACCTCCAGATAATTCTTCTGGATATTTCTGAAAAACTTCAGGGGGTAAATTAAGACTTTCAAATAATTTCAGCACTCTTTCTACTGCGGAATGTACATCAGTATTAGGTTCATGTTCTAATATAATATTTACTAATTGTTCTCCTACCTTTTTAATGGGATTAAAGGAATTCATAGAATATTGAGGTATAATTGAAATCTTCTTCCACCTGATATTCCTTCTAAACTCATCTTTATCCATGTTAAGAATATCAATACCGTCTAAGGATATACTTCCAGAAACTGTAGCATTATCTGGCAAAATTCTCATTATGGCTGACGCTAAGGTACTTTTTCCGGAACCAGTCTCTCCTATAATACCTAAAGAGTCTCCCCGCTCTAACATAAAGGATACATTTTTAACCGCTTTAACTGATATATTCCTATTCAAATGGTATTCTACATACAAATTCTTGATTTCCAAGCTCAACGGGTTTCACCAACCATTGTGCCATAATATCTCGTAATAGCTTCTCCTAAGTAAAATAGACTAATCCCTAACAAAAATAATGCAATACCAGGTGGCAAAATCCACCACCAAGCAAATGATGGTGCGGATAAGGCTGCATGAGCTGAAAAGCCTAACATGTTACCCCACGTTGGGAAAGTTATTATTCCTATTCCTAAGAAATCTAATGCAGATTCTACTCCTATTACTGCGGGAATATCGAATATTAATTGAGCTATTATAATTGGAATTACATGTCTGATAACATGTTTCCTTAATATTTGAAAATTACTCATTCCTAAAGCCCTAGCTGCTTCAACAAAAGGCATATTTCTAATTGCCATGGTCTGCCCTCTAATTATTCTAGCAGTGGGAGGCCAACTTAGTATAATTAGCACTATAGCTATTAATATCACCTTATTAGCGCCTAAAAATACTTGCTGGAATATCGTTATTAATATAATAAGTAATGCCAATCCCGGAATTAAAAGTATAAAATCTGAAATTGAAGTTAATATCTGGTCCATTTTGCCCCCATAATATCCAGCTAGTAACCCAAATACTGCACCTACTCCTACAATCACTGCACCAACTATTAACGCTAATATTAGATCGAATATCCCTCCTTGAGCATATTCTGCAAAAACACTTGCCCCACTATTATCAGTGCCTAACACTCCGTACCTACTGCCTAAGAATTCAAAGTAGAGATCAGAAAGATATAAGGTGAGTTTAGAATTAGCATTGGATGGTAAGTATTGTATTTGAAATTTCACAGTGTAATCTCCAGTAGTGTTAAAAGCGTAATGAAGTAAAATGTCAGAAGCTATTGCTGATACCGAAGGTGGCAAGTTAGCTGTATAATACCAAGGTGTTAGTTCGGCATCTCCAGACGAAGATAAAATGTAATTCCATGACTTAGGGCCTATATACTTAATTACAGCACTTAATGCTGCTAAATTTGCAGGTATAGTATTTCCCGTTATAAACATCCAGAAACTTTGATTTTTAGGATTAATCAAATAGCCATTAAATAAAAAGTTGGCATTAGAAGATTGATAGAAAAGACTTGCTTGAATTAAAAATGAATTTAGACTATTAGGTAATAAGTAATTATAATTAAATGAATGATACAAAGTTAAATTCAAGGGATTGGGACCAGTAATAATTAGCTCTATGGAACCATTGCCAGTATTACCAAAAGTAGATAAAGTTCTTTCAAAACTACTTTCTCCTTGAGGTCCAAAAGTACTATTCCATAAAACTAAAACATGATCACCATTTATCGTGAGATTTGAAACATGCCAGTAATCTAATACAGAAGGAGACTTAGCAGCTATAAGATTGTAATTTGAGGGCACTTTAATGTCTGGCGGTAAATTTCCGTAAAATATTGAAGCCCAATAGGGGATTGCGTAAGGAGCTGCAGCTTCTTGTCCTGCGGGCGTATAAGGATTAGCCTTAGGTGCTACAAAATATCCTACTACTACACTACCTATTAGCAAGATTAAGAAAAATAAAGATACCCAGAGAAACTTAAACTTAAAAATGACAGATAGCCTCATTTACATCACCTTAATTTAATTCTAGGATCTATTAAGGGGTAAATTAGATCGTTAATATAGAGAATGAGTAACGCATATAGAGTAAGTAAATAAAAGCTACCTACTAATAGGGGGATATTAAGTTCTAAAGCTGCCTCAACTCCTAAATATCCCATACCGGGGATTCCAAATATATATTCTACAAAATATATACCGCTTAATACGAATGCTAAATCAATTGCAGTCCTAGTTATTACGGGTATTAATGAATTCCGTCTTGCCATTCCTCTTATAATTTTCTCTCTAAATCCAACAGTTCTAGCGTATTTAATGAAATCTGAATCTATTACATCTATCATCGTATTCCTCATTAAGATTCCTCTAACTGGAAATCCAAATATTAAAGTAAGGATTAACCAAGGAAGCCAATAGGCGTCTAAAACTGTTAAAGGTTTACTGAAACTAATTACTGCAACAGCTGATATAGGAGCAATCTTCATATATACGGCGAAGATTACCCAAAAAACTGCAAGGATAAAGAAGCCAGGTATATTATACTGTATTACTAAGTAATTGGAAATCAAGTGATCTATCCAAGTATTTCTTTTTAAAGCGGCATAAGATCCTAAGAGAATCGCTAAAATCGTTTGAAGAAGTAGAGGAGGAACAGTTAAGACTACAGTGTAGGGGAGGGCTCTCATTATCTCACTAATTACATACTCATGATGCTGAAAGTCATATCCTAAATTAAATGACAAAAGGGCTTTAAAGTAGTCTACGAACTGGACATAAATTGGTTTATTAAATCCGTAAATCCTTGTGATATCTTGAATAATATTTTGATAAAATTCTGCTGATTTACCCAATTGCCCTACTGGAGCATACCATACTGCGGGATTTATTCCAAATAATTCCGGCAAACCCTCAACTATTAACCACATGACAATTAACAAAGAGATCAAAAGAATAATCCTATCTACCGCTCTCCTCAATGCGTAATTTAAGAAGGCCATTAAGTAAAATAACGTTTATAGGCTTTTAAAGTTTATCAAAATCTATTGAGTAAAATATTAACAAATCAAGTATAAAAATACAATACTATACAATTTGATTCTTTATTATTAGATTATTTAGTATCCAATTAATACTTTATAAGTTATTTATATCAGATTATGCAACATAAGCCTTATAATTTCTACATTTTATTATATTTTATATAATTTTAATCCGTATACTCTAGATTTAAATAACATTAGTATATTATATATCTCATGATGCGTGAAGCAAATGTAATAACAATAGGTGCAGGAGGTGCCTCGTATCCTGCAGCATTTCTCTTAGCTAAAGCAGGTTATAAGGTAATAATGATAGACGATAAAGGAGTAATGAGTGGAAATTGTTTGTATGAGGGTTGTATACCCAGCAAGACAATGAGGGAAATAGCACAATTAATAATTAGAAAGAAGAGATTTGAAGAATTTGGAGTATTAGGAGAAGTGAAAGTTGATTATAAACGCATGATTTCTCATAAGGATAAAGTTCAAGAAATGAGATACAAACAACATGAAGAGGAATTAAAGGAGACAAACGGCATGGTAGAAATAATTAAGGGAATTGGGGAAATTATAGATCCCACTACTGTTTTAGCTAAAACTGAGAATGGAAATATAGAATTTAAAGCTAAAAATGGAATAATTATAGGGACTGGGACTATAGCCGTAAAACCAGAAATAGAAGGTAAAGAATATTGCATAACGAGCGATGATATATATAAACTTCATCCAACAGTTCAAGATTTACCTGACTCCTTTGTTATTATAGGGGGTGGTTATATAGCATTAGAAACTGCGTCTTTCTTCCAGGCCTTTGGTTCTAAAGTAACAGTTTTAGTTAGGGGGCATAGATTTTTAAGGACAATGGATGAGGAGTTCGTAAGTAAATTAGTATCATTATTAGATCCAGAAATTAAAGTCGAATATAATTCCCCAGTAAAAAGAATTGAAAAAGCATCTAATAAATTTAAAGTAATTTATAGCGGACAGGGAACTGAAAAGGAAATAGAAGCCGATTTAGTTTTATGTGCAACAGGCAGAAAGCCAGTTCCACCTAAGGGTATTGAAAAAGTTGGAATTCCAATAAATGAAAAGGGGCATATTATAGTAGATAATAGTATGCAAACTAACGTTCCAAACATTTACGCCACTGGTGATGTAAACGGATTAAAACCCTTATTTCACGCTGCAGTTAGAATGTCTATTGCAGCTGCTAGAAATATATTAGCTGGAAATAGAAAAGTCGATTATGTTTATTTAGACTCAATACCTACTACAGTATTTTCAATACCTGCAGGTTCCATAGTGGGTATTACAAAAGAAGACGCTTCTAGGCTAGGAATCCCAGTTTTAGAAGCCTCTTATCAATTACGTAAGGATTCCAGAGCGCAAGCTTTCGGTGAATTAGGAGGAGAGATAAAATTATTTTTCGACAAAAGAAATATGAAGCTAATAGGTGGGTGGATGGTAGGTATTAATGCGGGAAATGTAATTAATACTATTGCTTTAGGAATTCAAATGGGTATCACGGCAAGAGAGTTAACAGACTTCGCGGGACAGCATCCGATGGTTGAAGAAGAGCTGGGAGCTATAGCGAGACAAATAACGTTTTAAAAACTATTTACCGTATTTCGTAACTACTTTTTTATTGAAATCAATTATAAATAAATTCTCATTCTCATCTAGAACTATACATTCAGCAGCATTTTTATCACAATTTATCCAAATATTTTCAATTTTTATCCCATTCTCCTTAACGTTATTAATTTTCTCTTTAGGCTTCCTTTTTTTCACTTCCAATTTAAAGCCGAAACTCTCTGGTTTTTCAATGAGGTTTTTGACATCAGATAACGCAAGTCCCATACTAATTAAATAAAGAGTTACTCTATATTATAAAATCTCTGAGAGAAGTTCCTCAGTTATATTATAAGCGTAAAATTCCTCATTAACTTTTAACACACTTTTACTATTCCCACTAACTTTCACTATTTGTTCCTCTTCTTTACCTCTCTCCTTAAAAATTATTTTATCCCCCTCTACTCTACCTATGTAGATTTTATTGTTATCATTACAAATATTTATCATTATGAATTTTTCAGCATCCTTCTTGCAAATATATAAAATAGATTTACAAGTGTTGTCTTCATTTAACGTACTGATAATGGAGGAATAGTCCATGATAGTAAAGCTTATGAAATTGCTTAAAAGGATTTTCGCCTAATAATACTGAGAAATTACACTAATTATGATAATACGTTCATTAATATCTTTTAAACTATTGAGTATCATTTTTAACAATATTTTGTTAAAGAGTTTACTTATTATACTTAGTAATTCCACGACAAGTATTATGAAAGATATTTAACGATACAAGATAGAAGTCCAAAGATAAATTTTTAATCCTATTTAGCTTTTTTATCGAAATTATTGATCTGAATTATTTCTCTTATATAGGGCGATACTATAAAAACTTTTTAAATTATATGTGCATAAAGTAAATGATTTAATATACATATTTTCCCTATGTAAATTAAGTTTTATTCGCTTAAATGAATTAAAAAATCTAAGAACATTACATCCCCATTATCTAAAAATATATTAAGTAATAATTGTAGTTGAAACCGCCACGGATTTTAAATTACCTTCATACTTCTTTCTACTTTAAAGAATATTTTAAATAAGTGATTTCATTAAACAACTTTATTTAAAGATTAATAATTTTATATATAAAATTATATTTTAGATATTCATTATCAAATCTATGATAACATAGTCATTATAACGTTAATATTTACGAAAATTTCTTATATTTCATTATTGATTAATTGTTTATATATTAAGATAAACAGAGTTAACTCATTAAGGTGAACGTACTCACCGATACCAAATATTATTATATAACCATAATTTTTCATTTTATTTTATTAACTAAAGTAAATTATAAACTTAATAAAGTATTAGTGTAAATCTTAAGTCACCATTTTTACTATAAAATATTGCTGATGCATAATATATCATAAAGTTTCTGGACGGACTAAATTTGTTCCTTAACACATTTGGTTAAACTTTAAACTTAACATTTTATTCAAAATATAATATGAAACTTACAAACGTCAAAATAATAACTCCCTATAAAGAATTTAAAGGAACTATTGAAATAGAGAAGGGAAGGATAAAGAGGATATCAGAAGAAATAGAAGAGGGAGAAAACTTAGAAGGAATGATCGCCGTACCAGGCTTTATAGACATTCACACTCATGGAATTAGGGGATATGATTTCACATCATGGAACAACAAGGACGAATTTCTAAGGAATCTGTTAGAGATGAAAAAATTATATGTAAAACATGGAGTTACCACGTTTCTTCCTACTACTGTAACATTGCCAAGGGAAAATTTAATGGAAGCATGCAGAGCAATAGGGGAAATTTACGATGATGCGATTCCAGGAATACATCTAGAGGGACCTTATATAAACGAGAAATATGCTGGAGCACAAGATCCTAGATACATAAGAATTCCAGATGTCAAAGAAGTGAGAGAATGTCTAGAATTAAGTAAAGGTAAGGTTAAGACAATCACTGTAGCTCCAGAGAAAAATCTAGACTTCATAAAATATCTTTCCGATTTAGGAATACATCCATCAGTAGGGCATACTGATGCGGATTACGAGACCGCTGCTAAAGCTTTCCTTTATGGGGCCGATAGAACTACCCATTTATTTAACGCTATGAGACCTTTTCATCATAGAGATCCTGGGGTTATTTTAGCTAGTATTAATTTCTCTAAATATATAGAAATAATTCCAGATTTTATACATATAGATAAAGAAGTCGTAAAGTTCCTACTTGACTATGTAGGCGTTAATAGGTTAGTTGCAATAACAGACTCGATAATTGCAACTGGTCTAAATGACGGTTACTATACTTTAGGTAAGACTATAATAACTGTGAGAGGAGGAAAAGCCTTAACTAAGGAAGGAAAGTTAGCTGGGAGTACATTAACTATGGATAATGCTTTTAAAAATTTAGTTAGTTTAAGAGATTTAAAGGATGCAGTACTCATGACCTCTTTAAATCCAGCATTAGCTGTAGGACTATATGATAGGGGATCTTTAGAGCCAGGAAAAAGAGCTGATATAGTAATTCTAGACGAGAATTTGAGAATTAATAGAGTTTACGTTAAGGGTGAAATTGTCGAACCTTAAGCGCGTATTTTACTAAATACACTGATAGGCTTCCTATATAGTATGGTAATCCGAAATGATCTCCATTAAAGGCATTTATTTTTGATGGTTGATTCCAAGGATACCTACTTGAAATCGTACCCCACTCTTTTCTAGCTATTTCTAAACCCTCATTGACCATTCCCTTTAATATCATATGTGAGGCTATAGCAAAGGAAATTCTGGGCCAGCAAGATTTCATCTGATCTGTACTTTCATCTATACTACCATCGGGATTAACAGAGTTTACAAGACAGAATTTAGATGCCTTTCCATTAAGTTCATAAATGGATTTTAAAGCTGAAATTACTTTCTCTTCATCGATTACGTTTCCTAAACCTAAAATATCACACCAAAACTCACCTAATATTTGGGAGTTCATACATGACTCCTTTTTCAATTCTCCAGATTTCCAAGCTATGAAATACCTACCATTCCATAGGGAATTCATAGTTTCCTTAGCCTTATCCAATATTTTCTCATACTCTGAAGTATCATAGCCTAAAATTTTTGAAGCCGTAATAAACGCTTTTAAACTACATAAGAATAGAGACCCAACATAAGAGGAGGCACCATACATGTATGTACCATCATAAGAATTATCAAATCCACCCTTTGAGTCTGGAATTCCGTCTCCATCCTCGTCTTTCCTTATTAACCAATCTATTACCTTTTTCATATATGGATAGTTTCTTTTGAGAAAATCTAGATCGTTAGTGAATTTATAATCCCTAAATATCATTAAAATCCACGTAGAACCTAAATCGTTCCAAGAATAAGGATATGAGGCACCGTAAATAGGGTCTTCAATGCTTTCCTCCCCTAAATCGTGTGGTACTTCCCCCTCATTTATATAAATAGTAAAATATTCATCCATTTTCTTTACGAGTTCAGGGAAGAATTCTAATAGTGCAAAAGATGCTCCATCCCAAGTCATTCCACCAATTGTGTTCATCAAAAGTGATATTTGGGGATCTTCATAAATCGCAAATCTACCATCTTTAGTTAACCAACTATTAGTTATAACATAAAGACTATTTCTGAAGGCTTCATTTAACCAATCTCTATTCTCGTCTAATTCTATGCCAGGCTTATTTTCATTAACGTATTCAGCTACATCTACTGCACTTTTGAACCAGTTCTCATAATAATGTCCATAAGGATAATTGTGTGGTCTTCCGTTAAAATACCACGTTAGATAGAAATACTCTTCACCTTTAACTTCCTTCCATACTATTCCTGAAATCTCTTCCCTCGCAAAGGGCTTTATATAATATTTTTCTAGATTTTCATTCAATTTGTTAAATACACTAATGTCTTCAGTCATTCCTTCTTTTATGGCTGGAACCCAAAGGGAATGCCCTACATGAGTTTTACATCCCTCACATCCTAAAAATATCTCTCCATAAGCTGGATCTGATTGTAATGCTCTTAAATTCTTCATTAACACTCCGTTAACTTTTCCTTTTACCTTAAAATTCGCTCTTCCCCATCTTCTACTTCCCGTTATATTAGGAAATGAGATAGCTATAACACCGTTTCCCTTGAAATTAAAAATTATAACTGGTAAGGAAGAGTCCTTTAAATTGTGAGGTACGAAGGGAGAGTAAATCCTTATCGTAAAATCTGGGTCTTTAGTCTTATATAGTACTTGAGGAAAAAACGCATCAGCTTCGATTATCTTAGCAGTCTTAACGTTATATTTAACCTCTGATCCCTTTAGAGGATTTCCTTGTAAGAAAGTACCGGTAGATAGTTCAACTATGTGAAACCCCCTTACTAATTTCAGCGGATTACTCCAGTTATTTATTATCGTTAGATTTCCTATCGTTAAATCGTTAAAGAAGTCTATTTTTCCAGTGTCTAAAGCACCTATTGGGACACCTTGCCCGTCAGGAATTTTCAGAAAAATTCACCTCATTTACGTTTTTAGTTACTCTTTCTTATTTAAACGTTTTTAATATTTATACGGAGTGTGGACAACAATTTTGTTAATTCAGTATAAATTATATAAGGTGTAAATTTAATTTCAATTCAGCACAAGATTAATTCGTTAATAAAGTAGATAGTAATAATTTTAACCTTATTCAAAATTTTTATTATAAATCAGAGAGTTTAAATGATACAACTTTAAGGAAATTTTAACCATATTTCAAATGAACGAAATTGTTGTCCACACTCTGTTTTTCAAGTACAAGCATTTAATAATTCAAATAAGGAGTTTCATTAAGGTTTAACCTATAGTTCTTCTCGTTATAGAAGTACTATACTTATTCTTTCCTTATGTAATACTTTTTTAGTTTACATCTATTTCTCACTTTTTTATCTTAGAAGAGTTTATAATAGTACTCAGAATGCCAGATTGAACTAAAATTAATAAAATAAATGAAAATGAATATAAGTATTTCTCAAGAATCTTCTATGCAAATTTCTTTACCTTTCTTAAATTCTATCCTCAGCTCCTTTAGTATTTCTCTACCTAAGAGAGCTATATCCCTTCCTAAAACGGGACTTTCAATATAACTGTTAATCTCTATCTTTCCGATTCTTATCTTAGCCCTAGCCACTCTAGTCTTTATAATTCCGTTCAAAGTGAGGTAATTCCTCGGCTCCTTTAACTCAAGTGAGTTCACTTTGTTGTAAAGTGAGTTTGGTAATAACAGATAACCAGAAAATCCAGTATCGATTAAAGGCGAAACATTTACAGAATTATTTTTTACTGGGTCAATAACCTCTACTTGTAAGATAGGTCTTTCTTCTATTCTAAAGCAATCGACGACCATCCCCATTCTCCTACGAAACTTCTGGGATAACCCTTATAATCAATGACACATTTCCCGTATTTCTTAGCCTCTCTAATAGCCTCTTCTTCAGTATCAAAAGAGCCGATATATTCGCCGTCACATGCAAGTACGTATTTACCATCATTATAAGCCTTAATTGCCTCTGGGTGAGTATTTAGTACTACCCTATTATGATCTGAAAGTGAATCGGTAATATCTAACCATATGGATATTGCTTGCTGAATTGCTTCGGAAACACTAATTCCTAAGATTGCCGCCCTGGCCTTTAGCAATCTGTAGAGCTGTTCATCCATGTTTTTAATAAGTACTTTAGTGGTCATAAGATAAACTCTCTTACTTTTATAATAAAGTTTATCTCTATAATCATATAAGCGTTAATTAAGTACCGGGAATCTGTATATTATTTTAAAAATCTTTCAATAGAATACTTTACATTATAACTTTTTTTATTTTTAATAAACAAAATTAATATATAAACGTTTTTTATTTTATATAGACATGTTAAACTGGGTTAAATATTTATCATTATTATCATAATAGTTTTTAAAACTATTAAATCTTAAAATTTTATAAATTAAACACTGTTTTGCAAAATTCTTATATATATATGATTAGTATAATAAAATAGTGGATAAAGTATGAGCGTTCAAGAAAAGCTCGAAAGGTTAATGAAAATAAAGGGAGTAATAGCAGCTGCTGACCTCCTCCCCGCCCTAAAGGGCGAGGGTTCCCTTAGGACGGATCATAGGTTTGTGGTTTACCGCCTTCATTCTCATCACCTCATAGCTAGTGGGATTCACCCACCCCGCTCCGTTCATCCAGCGGTAGACCACGGGCTGGGCCTTCAGCCCATTACCCCTATCCCTCACTGAGAGTTGCCCTCCACTCCCAGATCCCAGGGACTCGGGGATATGTAGAATATTTACCGCCCCATTCAAATCCGCATTTATAACTTTCCCTATGCGAGGACACTTAAACAAACCACGTTTAACACGCCCACCCCCATGGGCTTCCCCGCATAGGGAGCAAGTCCTAGAGGTATAGGATTCGCCTACCTTCGTTATCCTAATCCCTAATTCCTCTCCTACCTCCTCAAAACGCCTAATAACGTAACTATAATTCCAAAAGTTCACCGTGACCTTATTGCCATGGTTCCTATTAATCTCTTTAGGATAACCTATAACAACCTCACCTACACCCTTTTCTCTTAACCCCCCCATTATCTCCCTAACCATACTGTTTAACGCATGTTTCAAGAACCTCCTCCTCTTATCGTAAAGTATTTTAAGCCCCCTACCCCTCCTTTGCCCATGCCTAGCTAAAACTTTCTGAACCTCACTTACCCTCTTACTATAATACTCGCATCGAGAGAGAACACCACCACCCTTGAAAATATACCATGTCCCGTCCTCAACATATACTGTTGCCAAGTTAACGATCCCTAAATCAACTGAAGCCCTTAAATTACCCTTACCTTTGACTACATTTTCGACTTCAACTGGAATATGAGCATACCAACTCCTCCCATCATAAATTACCTCTAATCTACCTTGTTTCCCGTGCCACTTAAATTTCCCTTTAAACCTCAACGCTAGCTTAAAGTCCTTCAAATAAATAACCCTATTTTCTTCATCCACCTCATAACGATCGTTCCTAATGACGATCATTAATTTATATTTTCCACTCTTATCCTTCCAATAGCCTGGAGGTCTAGGTTTAAACCACTTCGGCAACTTCCCCTCCTTCTTTTCCTTAATTAGGGAGAAGAAGCTCCTCCAATCCTCAGCGTTCTTCCTAGCAACTTGTTGTGCGTTAACCTTTAGCACTTGTTTGTACTTCTCATATACCTCCTTTTCCGTGTTGGTAAAATCGACTCTTCCCCCTTTCTTAAACTGTTGCATTCTTAACCAGTTCACTTCGTTCCAACATTTGGCAGTTATTATAGCTAGTTCCTTCAGTTTCTCGTGGATGTTTTTATCCACTACTAGTTTAACTACGTTAGTTCTTTTCATTCTCTTTCCTCCACTGTTCTTCAATATATTTCCTTATTGTCTCGCTTGATACATTACCAGCTGTTGACACGAAGTAGCTTCTTGTCCAGAGTTTTCCCTTAGTTCTTAGTTCTGGAAATTTCTTCAAAACTAGTCTAGCAGACTTCCCCTTGAAGTAGTTTGCTAAATATGATGGTGAATATCTGGGTGGGCAGTTTACGAACAAGTGTATGTGGTCTGGCATTACTTCTAGGGCAATTATTTCACAACCTAATTCCTTAGCGATTAACTTCAAGATCTCTTTAATGTATTCAGCAACATCTTCAACCAACAAGTCTCTACGGTACTTAGGAATCCATACAAAGTGATAGCTGCATAGGTATTTCACATGTCTTGTTGATTTATATTCCACAGTACTTTAAAGTATTCAGAGTTTTTAAGCATTTACCCCGCCCCTAGAAGGGGCGAGGCTTGCCGTTCATTTTGTCAATAATTTCATTTATTTGAAATTTATTAAAAATTACCTTAAAGCCTCCTCCTTTGTACACTTAATTTTACAATAAAAATTTTAATTGAAATTAAAACTGTTACTACTTACTTTATTAACTGGCAAATCTTGTGATTAATTGAATTTAATTTACACTTTATATAATTTATACTGAATTAACAAAATTGTTGTCTACACTCTACTCTGCGATGAATTTCCTTTTAACTAAATAACGACAATTTCAGAGCCTTAAGTTTTTATTATCTCATGTATAATTTAATTGGTGAGAATAAAGGATGCAATAAATATGGTATTATGGAAATATAAGGACAATATATCTGAATTTAAGCTAATAATCTATGATAGATATGTCTCGATAGCTGAGATACCCTTTGAACAAATAGAGAGAGTCGATAATTATTATATATATCTTAAAGATGGGGAAACTGTAATTCCTATTCACAGAGTAATTGAGATAAAAAGAGGAGAATATGCAATATGGAGGAGAAAAGGTCGATGAACTTCACATTGTTTGCAAAATGTATAATTATTTCCAATATATTTCTAATATAATATTAACAATTTTAGAAAGATTTATGCAAAAACATGCTTTAGTTACAGCAGTTATTAGAGTTCTCCTTAATATTATATAATATGGAAAATCCTTAACTGCTACTCAATTATTTGCTGAGAATGTGAATGCAAATGTTATGTTAGAGAATAGATTAAGCGTATTAGTAAATTATCTAGTGTGTTTAGTGATAAGCTTTATTTAATGTAGTATTGTTGTATTCAGTATTGGATTAAGTAGTGGATTAAAAAGTATGATCTTTTGGTTGAATATGTTAATTCTGAGTATTATTTGTCTTTTTCTTATCTTATTCGAGAAAAATGAGAGAATCTTCTCATCATTAGTTTAATTGTTCTTGTATTTATGATAAGGATGTTGTTATTATTAACCTTAACGGGAGGGGTCTCTGGCCCTCTCGTCTGCCCACTAAATAAGAACCGAACAGATGGTGGGACGATGAACCCTATGGAGGAAATCTTAGCCCTTTTAAGGCGTGAGGAAGTCATATCAGTTAGTTTACGTTAACTTTTATATTTACGCCCTTTTTTAAATAATATGTAATGTTTACTATCGCGTTAAGGGTTTTATGGAACGGAGGAGTTGCCAGAATTGCAGTGGAACAGGCTAGGAACGCTAAGGCTAAGTTATTAGTATATAGAGAATCCTTTTACAATTACGATCTCAGTGGAATATGCGTTAAGGGTTTTATGGAACGGAGGAGTTGCCAGAATTGCAGTGGAACAGGCTAGGAACGCTAAGGCTAAGTTATTAGTATATAGAGAATCCTTTTACAATTACGATCTCAGTGGAATATACGTTGAGTTCTTGAGAAGGAAAGGAGAGAAAGGATTCCTCACACCTCTCTTTAGGAAGATAACGGAAATTTACGCTAAAAATAGGGGTGATGAAGCAACTGTGGATTTAGATCTTATAGTTAAGGCATCTAGAATTATTAAGGAACCCGCGTTGTTTCACGATCAATTTGCTGGGATTACTGGTTATTTACGTAAGGTATTTCATGGAGAAGATTACGCGATATATCTTCATGAGACTTCTTTAACTTTAAAGGGTATTAAATATCTAATACCTAAGGTAATGGAAAGAAAAGTATTAGAAGGTGCTAAAATCATACTTACAAATTCACAATGGAACAAAAGAGTTCTAGAGGATAAAGGTATGGGAGCTGAAGTGTTATATCCAGGTTGTTACACAATAGATGAGGTTGAAGAAGATAAGGAAAATTTCGTTTTAGCGGTATCAATGTGGGATGAGGGGAGGAGACCAGAAATTTACGGTGAGATAGCTAAAAGAATAAAGGGAAGGTTAATAATGGCGGGATCCTGGGCAAGAAGGGATACTATGGAGGAGTTTAAAAGAAAATACCCAGAAGTTATAGTAACTGGTAGGATTAGTGAAGATAAACTGAGGGAACTTTATAAAAAAGCTTCCTTAACTATACGCTTTGGATTCGATGAAAGAGGACCTGGTATGGCTGTTTTGGAGTCCCTATGTAATGGTACGGCTGTAATAGTAAATGACGGAATAGGAGGAAAGGAGTTCGTAATTGAAGGGGAAAACGGTTATGTGGTAAAAGACTGGAAGGAGGCTGTAGACAGAATAAACGAGGTTTTAGAGAATCATAAGCTTAGAAGAAGTCTTTCAATTAACGCTTTAGAAACAGGTAAGAAATACTCTTGGAGAAACCACGCAATTAAGCTAACGGAAATTATGGAAAAGTTAGCTTAACTCCACGGTCTCAAACTTTTCTCCAAAAATTAGCATAAACCAGAATTTTTATGTATTTTATTCATCTCGTTTTTTACGTGAAAAAAGAGATTCTCATACTGACGAGCAGTTTTAAGGTAATTTCAAATAAATGAACATTATTGGACATAAAAAGAGTGACATGAAAAACATTAAATTATGAAGTTCTTCGTATGATTGGCATTCTATATCAGTTGTTAATCCTTTTAAACATTAAACCCAGTTATATATTTACATGGGAAGTATTAATCATGATGAGATACTTAGAAAATATCTTAAGGAATTTATTAATAATAATTATTTATCTTGTTATCTTCATGATCTCTTTAAAAGTATTATAGTGAGGGGCGGACAAGAGAGAAGAGACTGTGATATTACAGCTAGTATTAGTGAGCAAACTAGTGAATTTGCTAAAAAAAATGTGCGTCTTAGAGACAGTCTTGAAAAACTACCCTCAATAATTTTAAATCCGATCACCTTATCTCCGATATTTTATATAGATAGTGAGGGAAACCTTTTTGTTGTTAATTTTACAGAACAATTTGAGAAACAAGCCGAGGAATATGTGAAGTACTTTCTAAACTATAAATACGGAAACAAAATATATGATAGGATTAAAGAGAAAATTATTAGATGTGCTAAAGAGAATATTAACAAATGTGAGAAGTTAAGTAGTGATGAATTCGTTGCATTAATAGACGCTAATAGGTTTATGGCTCAAAGGAGCTGGATCTCTGCAAACGATATAAGTATACATGCTCATCTGCGAGGTGCTTTATTAGCTTTACTGGATAATGTTGTATTAATTCGCTTGTATAATCCGTTTTATTCTGATTATAAGACCCTAAAGGATTTAGAGGGAGTTTATGCTATAACTAAAATATTTTTATATTATTTAAATGATTGTTTATTAAGAAAATTAGCAAATGTAAGTCTTAATGATGCTATAGAAAGAATTGCTAATGATTTACCGAAGGATAAGTATAATACACCATTAATAGATTTTTATACACCGTTTATTTTTGATGTCGATGATAAGA
>Ga0081474_133037_pt1 | contig 22369 bp, 19 predicted proteins | sample OneHunmetagenome_2_FD_70978 | JGI IMG/M metagenome (GOLD analysis project Ga0081474, IMG submission 70978) | Ferrous microbial mat communities from One Hundred Spring Plain, Yellowstone National Park, USA v2 (version 2) | ecosystem: Environmental > Aquatic > Non-marine Saline and Alkaline >... | reverse complement strand
TCTCCTTAATCCCACCTTATTAAGCATAGCCCACATTAACGTGAGAGGTCATCCTTTATCAATAAAAATTTAGAATAAACGAATATAAAAAATCCATTATCATGAAAAAGGATTAAGCCCCAATTGAATGAGGTTTTTAACCTCAATGAAGGGAAAATCTATAATATACAATAGGTTATAAAAGTTCAATGCGATGAGTTCGTTATTTACTCTACCTCCAAATAAGATTTCAAGCATGGGAGAGACTAACTTTGAGAAAACCCTTCTAGAGAGGAATTCAGTCGCACAACTAATGGTCACTTAGCAATAATTTGTAAGATTAATGGTGGGATGATACTGCAGCGAATTTAATAACCCCTTTCAACTGCCCTCTTTAATTCCTCTATAGCACTCATATCCTCAATTGTAGATAAATCTCCCAGAGGTTCATCCCTAATGAAAGACCTCAGAACCCTTCTCAATATCTTAGCGCTCCTGGTCCTTGGGAGCTTACCAACAAAGAAAATTTTGTCAACTATTACTATCCCTCCAATGCTTTTCCTTACTATTTCCCTTATTTCCTCAGCTATTTTCTCTGATGGATTATACCCTTCCTTTAATACTGCGAATACTACTGCGACCTCTCCCCTCAACGGATCTGGCTTCTCCACTACTGCAGCTTCACTGACAGCCTCATGTTTAGTTATTGCATCTTCTATTTCCTTAACACCTAACCTGTGTCCAGCTATCTTTAATGTATCATCAGCCCTACCTAAAACAACTATAGAACCATCTTCATTCATTAAAGCGTAATCTCCAGTGAAATAAAAGCCCTTCATTACATTGAAGTATAGCTCCCTCAATCTCTCCTCATCTCCCTTCCAACCATCGCTCCCAAGTTCTTCGACTTTTCCCCACACTGTCCTGAACATCCAAGGAGCCCTTATTGGTAACTTAATAACTAAATACCCCTTTTCCTTCGTTAATTGCTTTCCATTTTCATCAACTACATATGCTTCAACTCCAGGTAATGGAAAACCAGTTATCCCAGGTCTCGGAATAACATCTAGGGGAGAGGATATTATTATCCCGTTCTCGGACTGCCCATAACCGTCCTTCATCGTAACTTTTCCCTTTCCAACTACCTCTTTTATCCAATACCATGCCTCTGGGTTTAGGATTTCCCCAACACTTACAATAGTCTTGAGCGTTGAAAGATCGTATCCCTTAACCCATTCATTACCATATTTCATTAATATCCTAATAGCTGTCGGGGAAGTTATCACGTAGTTAACCCTGTAATCGTCTATTATCTTCCATATTCTATCTGGTGTTGGGTAGTCAATTGCTCCTTCGTAAGTAACTATTGTGAGGCCAAATGCATGTGATGTGAGTATAGTCCAGAAAACTCCAGTAGCCCATCCTATATCTGATGTGGAGTACAACACTTCGTTCCTAAGTTGACTATCCAAGTTGAAAACCTGCTTTAAGTCCAAGTAGGTCCAGACTAGAAATGCAGGAGTATGTACCACCCCCTTTGGTTTTCCTGTAGTACCTGAAGTATATAGGATAAACATAGGCTCATTCGCTTCAAGCCATTCAGGCTCTACATGTGCATTCTCATCAACCGATCTCATTAATTCCCCGTATTCTACATCTCTTCCCTCTTCAAGATAAACCTCGCCTTTCCCTCTCCTCACGAATATAGCCTTCTTGACTTTCACTTTCTCCAATACTTCGTCCACTGTCTTCTTCAGCTCTATTGTCTTTCCCCTCCTAACAGCTATATCCGAGGTAATTATTACGTCTGGTTTCATGTCTCTTAACCTAGATTCTAACGCATCACTAGAGAACCCGCTAAATATTGTACTGAATATTGCCCCAATCCTGTGAACTGCAAGAGCGGAAACGAAAGCCTCAGGGATAACTGGCATATATATAGCTACCCTGCTTCCTTTCCTAACCCCCAAATCCTTTAGGGCCTTAGAGAGCATGTTCACGCGTTGAAACAATTCATGATATGTGATCATCTTCACTTCCTGGGCTTTGCCATCCTTTACCGTCTCCCCTTCCCATATATAGGCGTATCTTTCCCTCAGGACACTTCTATCTAATATGTCGAGCCAGTATGTGTAATTTGTTAATCCCCCCACGAAGTACTTGTGTATAGGTTCCTCAAACCTGAAATACTCCTTCCATTCCCTCTTCCAGTATAGTGCTTTTCTTGCTACTTCCCCGAAATACTTCTCTGGGTTACTGAGAGAATCCTCGTATTCCCTTTTCCAGTTTTTTGCAACGTAAACCATATTTAAGAATTTACATTAACCCATTTAAACTTTCACAAAGCTATTAATGTATTAAATTATTTTATTCTGATTGGTGTTATATATTGATCAAAAATATTTACTATAAATCCTCATTAGACCGAACTAGCTATTAAATGCCTCATGATTGTAACCCCTTTCCCCTTTGGCTTAAATATTGAGACGAATATATTGTGAAGAAATCAAGTTTATGGTCTAGCATAGGGCTATTAACATAGGATTCAAGTGCATCTCTATGATTATCCACTCTAAGGGCAAAACATTAATAAAAGAGCTATTATAGGCATTCAAAAGGAGGGGATAAAAATATTCTCGTTAGATTTATCTGTGTTACTTGAGGAGATGTGCAATGCCATCATTTTCTTTGGGTCGAATTTAGTCCTCTGCAAGTGCTAATTATTTCATTTCCAATAATATTGTAAGTACAATTAAGACTGAGAGATTCTATTGCACAGCTTAACATTATTAAGAAGGTGGATGGGAGAGGTGTTTCCCTCGACTAACCCAATGACTTAAGGGTAAACGTGTATGATCTCTTAAGAGGATGCCGTGGCGGAATTAGAAGTAAGGAAAAGTAAAGAGGAGTTGCGCCACGGGTAAACACGAAGAAGTCCTTACCATTTGTAATAAAGCTATAATTTAAACCTGATCTTCTCAGCGTAAGTTATATTACTGTTAATAATTGAACTATGGGATTTATCTCTCTTCCCAAACCCTCAACCTGTTTAACTGACGTTTAGAAACCTCTCAACGAGTTTGATTTACAGGGTTAAAACGCATTTCACCAAATTTATTAAATAATATCTCCTTCTATCCGTAAATGAAAAATAAGGATTGTTTTATAACCTTATTTGTCCAAAATTATAGTGTTTGTAGTGAAATAATATTTTTTAAAGTTTAGTTTATAGTTAATAGATATTTATACTAAATTTAATCCTTAAGCTCCATATAATAGGTGAAAATATAATTTATTAGTGAAGGACATGTTATGGAGGCTAATTTTGATGAACTCAACCCTTTTCCTTTTTACAAGTATATGAGGAAATATAAACCAGTTTTTAAGGATGAAAACGGGATATATCAAGTTTTCAAATACGACGATGTGAGATACGTATTATGGGATTGGTCTAAGTTTTCTTCCGAGTTTGACATGGGCGAGGAAAACATATTGAAGGGGACTATAATTAACCTAGATCCACCTGCTCACGACAAATTGAGGTCTTTGGTATCTGACCCTTTTTCACCAGGAAACATAGAGGCTCTAGCTCCTAAGATAAGGGAAATAGTTGAAAGTATTATAGTTAAGGTCAAGGATAGAGGTGAGATGGACATAATAAGGGATCTGGCAATCCCCCTTCCTGTAATGGTTATAGCAGAAATCTTAGGATTACCTAGGGAAGATCTTTGGAAATTCAAGGAGTGGACTGACGATTTAGTTGGAGTAGGAAAAGGTGGTTGGGACGTAATTGAAGAGTTAATAAATTACCTCGAGAGGATTGTTGAGGAGAGGAAAGTGAAACCTGCAAAGGATTTGATATCGACACTATTAGCCTCTAGTATTGACGGTGAGAAAATGAGCGATAGGCAAATACTTGGTTTCACAGTTTTACTCTTAATAGCTGGTAATGAGACAACTACTAACTTAATAGGGAACGCAGTTCTGACAATGCTCGAGAAAAAGGAGATCTTCAAGAAGCTGAAGGATAGTCCAGATTTGATGGTGTCTGCAATAGAGGAGTTCCTAAGGTTCAGATCTCCAGTTCAAGGAATGTTCAGAGTTGCCAAGGAGGACGTGAGGATATCTGGAGTAGAAGTCAAGAAAGGGGATACACTTATTGCATGGATAGGATCTGCTAACAGGGACGAATCCAAGTTCCCAAATCCGGACGAATTCATACCTGATAGAAGACCTAATCCACACCTAGCCTTTGGTACTGGTATTCATACTTGTTTGGGTGCACCTTTAGCAAGGTTAGAGGGGAGGATTGCGATAAGTTCTCTAATAAAGAATTTCCCAAATATGAAATTAGAAGATCGAAAGCTGGAACCAATAGGTAACGGGATCTTCTATGGAGTTAAACAGTTGATTGTGAAAATAAAGTAAAAGTTAAACTACTTTTTAAGCAAAAAGACTTTATCCTATTTTTGATGTAAACCCGTGAATATGGAAAATAGCTGTGTTACCCTTTGGATTCAGGAGAGCAATATGAAATCTACATATTAATAATTCACCTTGAACAATGAACTGTGAAATGCTTAATCCAAAAGGAGGAGGGCCCTTTACTTCAATCTTTATTTAAGAGGAGTAAAAAGTAAAACGCTTTTATCCTCTGACCAGTATATTTCCTCCCGAAGTTGTTCACCTCCACCCAGCTCTTCAAGTCCTTACACTTCAATCTCCTAAGGGCATTCTTCAATCTTCTTGGAATACTGGCTCTCCTCTACCATTTCCTAGAGAAATGGGCTTCCCATAACCTAATTAACCTTTCCAGCTCAACTATAGGATCCTTCTGTCATCTACCCTAACATCAATTAGTTTTCCTACAGATAAAGGATTAATTGACCTGCTTTCATCTTCTAACGGCTCTTTAGCTATGATTATTGCACTCTGTGTTTATCCTTGGCGTAACTCCCTCCTCCTTTAGGGGGTCTGTAGATATTAACTTATGCAAAACTGTTCTAGCATAGTACTTTTAAAAGAGCTTTAATCCCTTTGAACCATACCTCAAATTAGCTAAAGCCTGAGTCGCAATAGCCCACACCTCCCCTAACCCATGGAACGAAAGCTCCAACTGCAGGAAACTTACTAGCAACTCCTACCTCCCTTCTTGTGGATAGTATATAACTATTGAGAAAGTCAAAGGAGATTTCATGTTTAGCCCTTAAATTTTCTCATTCATAGTCACTCCAAAATTGAAATTTATTACTGGTTCAGGACTTCTCCCTCTTTACAACAGGTAGTTATTGTAAATATTTGAAAAATAATCGACATTACAATGAATAATGAATATTATCCCGTTGGCAATATTAATTCTAAGTAATTCAAATTTCATGCTTCCACTGGAAGGAATTAAAGTGATTGACTTAACGCAAGCAGTTGCTGGACCAGTTGCAAGCTTAATGCTCGCGGATCTAGGCGCGGAAGTAATAAAAGTTGAGCCCCCTGAAGGGGACATGTCGAGGAGTTGGCATTATTCGATTAACTTCAAGGGAAAAGCAACTAGCAGCTTCTTCATTTCTTTAAATAGGAATAAGAGGAGCATAGTCTTGGACTTAACTAAACAGGATGATAGGAAGACATTTGAGGAGCTTGTTAAAACTGCAGACGTAATCGTGGAAAACTACAGCCTAGAGGCATCAAGGAAGCTTGGCCTTGAGTACGACAGAATTAAGAAGTTAAATGAACAATTAATTTTATGTTCTATAAGGGGTTTCTCAAAGGGTAGTATATATGAGGAGAGACCTGCTTTCGATTTAATCATTCAAGGGATGAGTGGTCTTATGAGCGTTACTGGTACTGAAAGAGGGGAATATGTAAGGGTAGGAACTCCAATAATAGACATAACAACGGGCCTTGTGGCATCAATAGCCATTTTAGTTGCGCTCTATCAAAGGAGGTTAACTGGCAGGGGTCAATGGATAGAGATCCCATTGATGGACGTTGGTGTCTTCACTATGTCAATATTTTACTCTTATTACTTGATGTCGGGAATTAACCCAAGACCAATGGGTACGAAACAAAACATAACTGCTCCCTATCAAGCCTTTAAATGTAAAGACGGTAAGTTCGTTATCTTGGCAGCAGGTAATGATAGATTGTGGAGGAGGTTATGTAAAGTGATGGGTTATCAAGAGCTTGCTGAAGACCCCAGGTTTTCTAGTGTTCAGGAGAGGGTTAGGAACTTAGATGTCATAGAAGGGATTCTGTCCAAGAAGTTCATAGAGAAGACTAGGGATGAATGGATAAAGATCTTAAATGAAAATCAAATACCCTGTGGTCCGCTTTACACACTTGACGAGGCAATTAATGACCCCTATATTAAGGGTCTGATCTTTTACATGGATCACGATGAGATGGGGAAAGTTGTGGGGATAAAGAACCCTATAAAATCTAGCGAGTTCAAAGTGGAGGCAAGGGTTGCTCCTCCTCTACTCGATGAACACAGAGAGGAGATATTAAAGAGATTGAAGTGGAATAGAGGATGACCTTTTGAGGGAAACAGTAAGGAGGGTTGTTGATTTAGCTGGAGATTTAAATGCTAAAGTTATTGTTAGGAAGTTTTCCTTAAAATCTAAGGATAGAATGGAGAGTGTCAAGGATAATAAGCTTAAGCGAAGGATTCATCAATGTAACGCCATTAGGTTCCTCAATATGTTAAATTCTCAGCCTATTGAAGTTTAGGAGCTCTCTGAGGCTCACACAACGTCAGTTAATCCCTTTACTGATGAGAGGTTTAAGGAACGATAAACAGTTCATGGAAAAGGTCACAAGTGTTTTTAACCTCTCCCTATGAAGGGCCTTACTCACCCAAATGAGTTAGGTGTGAATATGATTCCCTAAGAGGGTTCAATGTCGAGATTAAGAGTAGTTAAAAGCAGGGACAAGTTATGGCATGGGCAAACACAGCTTGCTTTAACCTTGATTATACTATAAAGCATGAGAGCTCAAGGAAGTCAACTTCCTATAATCATTAAATGGATTGGGCTTGCTCGAACTTTCATGAGTTGTATTCAATTTTCAACACTTGAGCTTAACCTCTTTATTCAATCAGCAACGCGTTTACGTATTTTCTCCTCTTTTCATACTGCTTTTTATCACTCGTCAGAAGTGAGATCCCCTCGCCCTCGGCTAAGGCGATGTAAAGAGAGTCGTAGATTGTAATCCCTTCACTTAAAGAGATCTCGAAAGCCCGCAAGAAATAGTCTCTGCTATTATATATTTTCAATAATCTCATTACGTCGTTCCTCAGGACTTCAACTATTATGTTTCCCTCCTCCTTGTTCAGGTTCTTCAGCATGTAAACCTTTCTCCAGACCGCGTTGATAGTTTCCACTAGTGCTAACTCCAGTGTTCCTCCCTCTTTTAAATAACCCTTTATTTTCTCCCAACCAGTCTCCCTAGTAACGTATTTAGTTAACGACGATGCATCAATTACTGTCTCTATTTTCCCTCACCAGCCTTGAGGCTTCTCCAGGTTCTCCCCCCTTAATACCTTTTAATTTGTTTTCCACCTCCCTCAAAATCTCCTCCTTCTTGAGTTCTTCAATTCTCTTTGCAATGTATTTCTCTATCTCCTCACTCCACCTAATATTATAATTCTCCATCTCTTCTCGTAAACTCTTGTCTATTCTAATACTGTAGACAACCTTCATAGATGATGATATGTGTACAAAATTTTTATAATTTATGACTACAACGAGGGAGGAATTTCGTGTGGATTCAAAGGTCCAGGCACAGGCAAGGAGTAAAATATCATATGCCGTTTTCATAAAGTATTAGAGAAAAGTTACAAAGTAATGAAATCCTCTGACATTCTATTAATAAAAATGATGAACCTCTTGAGGGGAAATACAGGATGAGGATGCCAGATTAAATAACATAAACTTCACTACTTATTGTTGGTAATGGCGAGAGCCTCTACTTCCAGAATATCTCCTCTGCTTTTCCCCCTATTATCCCAATCCCCTTTTCCTCAGTTACAGTAATCGTGGAATTGGTTTTCATCAGAATTGAATATGACTTATCGTCAACTATGCTCCATAGAGCTAAATCGTTGGGGTAAGGGAAATTCTCGGTCGAGGCTATTAGTTGTATGTTTGCAGATATCCCGATTGCTGTATCGAAAGCGCTTATTACTACGCACGATATTGAAGCTGTTTCAGAGAACTCAGCGATCCTCTTTGCTTCATATATACTTCCACATTTAGCGAGTTTTATTGCAATTAAATCCACAGCGTTCCTCTTTATTAGGTTAAGGACGTCCCTGGAATTAAGGGCACTTTCATCAGCCATTATTGGTATTGTTGTAGCCCTCTTCACTTCCCTCAACCCCTCTATGTCTTCCCTGGGAACGGGTTGCTCGAAGTACTGTATTCCCTCCCCCTCAATTAGCTTTGAGAGTTTTATTGCTGCTTTAGCATTATAAGCACCATTAGCATCTAACCTTAAAACTATATCATCCCCTATAGCTTCCCTTATCATTTTAACCTTCTTCGCTTCCCTTTCAGGATCTTCAATTACCTTTACCTTGAAACACCTGTAACCCTGCTCCTTTAATCTTATAGCTTCTTTAACGGAACTCTCAATGTCTTCAGAACCTATAGCAGTAGAGACTTTAACTTCGCCCCTGACCTTAGTTCCCAAAACCTCATATAAGGGAACCCCCATCTCCTTAGCCTTAATGTCCAGTAACGCCATTTCAATCCCAGCCCTCGTTGAAGGGTAAAAACTTAGCCTTTTCGTCAAGTTTATAGCCTCGTCTATTGTAACGCCTTTAAGTCTTGGGATGAAGTCCTCTAGCACTTTCTTAGATATCTGCACTGTTTCTCCCGTGAAGAAAGTTAAAGGAGTTACATCGCCGTAGCCAGTGAAGTTCTCAGACCTTACCTTAATTATTAAGTGCTCGATGTATTTGTGTTCACCGTATGTCACTTTAAAAGGCTTATATGTGGGAGTAATATATTCTCTAATATAAACATCCTTGATTCTCTCCATATTTATTTCACCACTCATTTATTTCCCTAATTACTTTCTCATAATTAGGTTCAGGATAAGTCCTCCTACTATGGGATAGGGAAAACGTTGAGAAGATATAAGCCATTCCTAGGGATACCTTTACTGGGTTGACTACTGGTACGCCTAAGCTCTCTCTGATCTTCTCGTCAATTAAGGAGAAACCCATGGACATGCAACCTAATAAAATCCCTTCGCTCCCAGTTCTATCTATTTCTAGTTTAAGATCATCAATTAACCTCTTCACTAAATTATCAGGGTCTCTATTTATATCGGAGATACTTGATTCAGCTACATATATAGATGAAACCCTGTCAGAGAAACCGTAAAGCTTCACCACTTCCCTAGTAATTCCAATGGTTGTCTTAAGAGGAGTCACTATAGTGAATTTCTCTGCTAACTGTGAAATCACGTGAAGGGAAGCCTGTGCAGGGCCTATAACAGGTTTCTTTATTAATTCCCTGGAAGCCCTGAGCCCAGGATCTCCGAAGCATCCTATAACAAACGCATCGTAATGATCTTTCATCCTAATCACTTCAGGTAAATAAGAGACCGAGGCCATGGCTTCCTCAACAGCGCTTTCTATGCTATCTGGACCTTCCCTCACAGTAATTACTTCTACGCTAGCTAAACCCCTCATTATATCGTTGGCTATTTTCCTCCTCCTCACAACCTCGCTCTCTTTCAAACCCTTTCCTGGTATTATATAGGCTATTTTAGCCATGAATTATATTACAAGCATCACCTAATTAACTTTGCTACTATAGAAACAAATTGTTAATGTTATTATTCGGAGTGAAATGGTCATGTTAATTAAGTCTTAAATTCTGGACTTTAAATTGCATTAATATTTCCATTAACTCTATAATAACATTAGCTAGGATATATTAATCGCTTAAAATATAAGTTTCAATTTTCTATAAACCATTTATAAAAGTGTTTGAGAAAATTTAAAAGCTATTTAGTAAATAGCAATCCATGCCACCAAATGGAGGAGGTAAGGGAAGCGAATTATCAACTAGTAAGTTGTTAAGCATTATGGTTATAGGTAACTTAGTTGAGTGGATAGATTGGGGAGTCTTCGGGTTCATTACCCCAATACTGGGGAAGCTCTTCTTCCCTGTACAGTCCCCCTTAATAGCATTAGCAAGCACTTTCCTCATATTCGGTGTAGGTTTCCTAGCGAGGCCAATAGGTGGAATAGTGTGGGGTTACGTTGGAGATAAAGTGGGCAGGAGGACTGCAATGCTTTGGGCATTTATCTTGATGGCTTTAAGCAGTATATTAACAGGGTTGAGCCCCACTTTTTCTCAAGTAGGTGTAATAGCCCCATTCTTCCTCGTTGCTTTCAGGCTCCTTCAAGGACTGAGCGTGGGAGGGGAATTCGGGGGAGCAATTTCATATTTAATAGAAAACGCTGGGTTTTCTATATTAAGGGGAAGGGGTTTCCTTTCTAGCATGCAGCAGTTCTCAACGCTCCTCAGCCTCTTAGTGGGAATAACGGTTTCTATATTCTTCACCTCTCTTCCAATAGACCAAGTTTACTCTTACGGTTGGAGGTTAGCCTTTATAGTTCCAGCCGCTTTGGCATTACCTATAGGTATTTACATTAGGTATAAAATGCCTGAGACACCTCTATACGAGAAGAACAAGGAGGAAAATAGAGTGGAGAAAAACCCATTGGCGAAAGTTGTTAAAGCCAGTTGGAAGAGGATATTGCTTGGAATAGGGATGTTAGTTATTGGAACTCTTGATTTTTACATAGGGATAACATTTATGCCCTCCTATCTCACTACAGTCCTCCATTATTCACTAACACAAGCACTAAGCTTCGTGGTTTTCGGAATTATAATAGCTGCTTCATTCGTATGGATATTCGGAATAATATCAGATAAATATGGGAGGAGGAAAATAGGGATTATAGGCGCTCTATGGTATATAATTTTGACTTATCCTGTTTTCTTAATCGTTAACAGCGGTAACACATTGAATGTAATTATGGCTGTGACCTTGTTGAACTTCGGAATAGCCCCTTTATCTGGAGCTACTGTGGCTTGGATAGCGGAACTTTTCCCAACTACAACTAGATATAGCGGCTTTTCCTTAGTAGTTCAAGTGGGGGTTGGTTTGATTGGGGGGTTCTCGCCTTATATCGCTACTTTACTAATATCTCTAACAGGGAATACTTTCGCTCCAGCTTACTATGTAATAGCTGGTGCTATAATATCTGCAATTTTCATGATAGTCTTGCCAGAGACATATAAGGAAAAACTGGAGTAATGCTGAGTACATTTAATATTTAATTTTAAAAGCCAATTGTACAGTCTGGCTTACATAATGGTTAGTGATAACTTGACTACCCGTAATTGTTAAGTAAATTACCTTAGAGATCCCTCGGATGACCTTTCACTTCCCTAGTCCTTATATCTACGGTTAACCCTAGAACTAAATTCTATTTTAAATGACTAATCCTTAGGTGTGAATAGACTTAGCTCTATTACTTTAGGACTACAGCCTTATATTGGAGGAGTAAAAGTCCACACGCACCAAGTGGGTAAACACACTTTCATCCTCCTTTTTAAGCCTTAATTTAAAGTCAAGAGGAGCATAGCGATTTATTTTTTCCATGGATCAATTTCGCATTCTAACATTGGATCATAGCACTTCTACGTAACTACATGTATTTTTAATCACTTCTAAAATCGAGATTTTTATATAGTACTAAGAATTTCCTGTCAATGACTCCTTAGCTGATGACGAGCTCACGAAGTGAGAGCGATTAAGAAGGTGGATGGGAGAGGTGTTTCCCTCGACTAACCCAATGACTTAAGGGTGAAGGTTTATGATCCATTAACAGGCCGTGGCTGAATTAGAAGGGATTAAAAGCAAGGATAAGTTACGCCACAGGTAAACACTTCATCCCGCACTAACCAGTAGACCAAAAATCCACATCAATTGGAAAGGTTATTAAAGGATTTCTAAGGAAATTTTTGGGTCTACCATAAAGGGCGAGGCTTTCCGCCCCTCAAACCCCTTCTTTTGTAATAAAACCTATGAAAGTTTATAACTGTAGTATCACCAGTAACTGTAGTGACTACAGTTGCTCTTCGACCTCCACCCCAAGGAAAGCAGGGAGGAGCTTTTCGGGAGGGATCATGAGGTAGAGGAAACGATAAACCGAACCCTCTCAGGGAACTGGGTTATAATAGGTGGACAGAGGGAGATAGGGAAGACAAGCCTAATGAAGGTGGCGATCAATGAAATGAGGAAAACTTATGGCATTAAAGGGGTTTACATAAGCCTCAGGGGGGTCAAGAGCCTGAATTCGCTCTTAAACCTTCTCCTCTCGGAAATCAATAATGAAAGGCAAATAAATTTCAGGGTGAGCATGAACTTCATAGTGGGCTCAGCTGGAATAGAGTTGAGGAGGAAAGCCAAAGTCGTTAACAGCCTAATAGAGTTGCTTAACTCAATACAGGACGATTTCGTCATAGGGCTAGACGAGGTTCAAGAGGTATCTAGGGCTAGCAAGCAGTTTTTAGAAATCCTGGGGAACGTCTTTTCCTCTAACCCAAGGGTTAGGTTCTTATTTACAGGCTCTTATATAGGCGTGACAAAGACCTTAGTTGACCCACCCTCTTCTTCCCCCCTCCACGGCAGGCCACCTGTAACATTAAACCTTAAACCATTCGAGGAGAATCTTTCCAGGGATTTTTTGAGGCAGGGAATGGAGGAGCTCAAAGTGAGTTTTAACAAAGAAGGGGAAGTGGTGAGGGTGTTAGATGGAATTGTAGGTTGGTTGACTCTCTTCGGTAACCTCTACGCTTTGAGGAAGATTGGCTACGAGGAAGCTTTGAGTTTAACAATGAAAGAGGGAAGAAAAATAATGGCAGAGGAGTTCAAGCACTTTTTAGAGAGCAAGTCCAACAAACTGCTCTACCTCACTATTATGGATGTACTTAAGGTAGTGAATAGATGGAAGGACATAAAGAGGGGAGTTGAAATAAGAATGGGTAAGGTAGATGATAAGGAACTGGGATTAGCCCTAGAAGCTTTAGTCAGCGGTAATTTTATAGCCAAAGGGGGGAGAGGGGAGTATAACATAGTAGACCCCATATTAAGGGGGATAGATTACATCAGATTAGAGTAAATAGAAGGGCTGAATACTTTTCCACTTAGATGGAAATATTTTTATATTCTCTTATTAAATTTTTATTGATAAAGGATGGCCTATCACCTAATGTGGGCCCAAAAAGACGAGAGGGAGAAGAGCTGGAGATGTGAGCTAAATGCTTTGTACTCAAAGGAGTCCTATGACCCACTTACCGTTAAGCTTGATAGGTGGTCGAAGGCTAAATCCTTACACTCGATCATGACTGAACATAAAATGATTGAAATGGAAGGTCGCCTTTTATCAGTAAAAATGGAGAATAAATATGAAAACTGGCACATAAAAAAGGATTCTACCCTGAAGACTTTGCTTATGTTCAACCATGTTTTTCCCGAGCAGAGGAGAGTATTACCCGCCCACTAATTAACCTAAATTATAGTATCCTGAATGCTCTAAAATCTATTAAGACATTAATATACTCTTTGCTTTTTCTAACATTTTTTTGACCTTCTCAATATTTACGGAAATTTTATCAACATCCAATTTTCCTTCATGAAATCCCCAAGCGTGCAAAACGTAACCTGCATTCAAACAGTCGGCAATCCAATCGCCCAATCTCTTTGACAAATCGTTAGTAGCGCTTGCAAGCAAGTACGTATACCATCTGCCTTCAGCTGTAGCTTGTTTGTGCTCTTCAGTTTTAAATTTCTCGGCTAAGGCTTTCACAATTTCCTTTGCAACCTTGTAAGCTTTCTCTGAAGCTTGAATAGCATCGCCTTTCATTAAGTAGTCACAAGCTTCTTTCATGTATTTTTCGGCAATTTCCAGCCTTAATTTAATTCCTTCTTGTGGGTCGTTCTTAGATATCTCCCTAATTAGTAGGCCTTCTATGTCAATTCCTTTCTCTATAGCCCTTCTTATTAGCTCTTCCATTAAGTAAATTAACTTGGAGCAGGATTATAAAAACAGGGGTTTTCTTGGTATGTGTTTACCCGTGGCGTAACTTCTCTTTACTTTTCCTTACTTCTAATTAAGCCACAGCACCCCTCTTAAGGGAGCATACACATTTACCTTAATTATTGAGGTTAGTCGAGGGAAACTTTACCCTCCACGCTTTTATTACTTCCACGTGAGCCCTTCATAAGTTGGGAGGTCATTAATGAAGATTTTGGGTAATACTATGTAAACATAACTTAATCAAGGATATTTAGAAGTGATTAAAAACAACTAATTAATAGTTACGTAAAAGTGTTATAGTCTTTTAATGAGGTTTCATCAAAGCGTCGTAAAACGTTCATTTCTAATGATAGAAAACTTGCTTCCAGTATAGGTAAGAACATAAATTAAATACCTTCACCTTAAATCTTTTTCAGTTATGAGTTATAAATATTCCTATAAACTCCATTATTCTCCATAAATTAATATTGGCAAATCAGAATTATTTTTGTAAAGCGATTTTGGGTCTACTGTTAAGTACTAACTCTGAAGAGTTGGGATCTGAATTAAAAACCCAACATAATACTTCAGAGTCGTCATTAGAGGGCTAGAAAATTGTGGAGTTTATCTAAACCCAGCGACGTCTTAACAGTTTTGCTAAAGACGAGAGAACTCATAGAGATAAATTTTTCCAAAAGAGTAAAATTGGTTTGTCTCATAGAATATCTAGGCAAATTTCTGCATATATTAAAAGCGTTGTTAAAGGAGTTAAGGAATAGTGAAGGGGAAAGCTAGAGGGAACCACTTATAATCGCTTTACATAACAGAATAGTTAATAAGTAGCATCCTAACCCAGGAATTAAAGAAATAGATTTAGGTAATGTATAGACTATCATCTGTAATAGAAGGACTATACTTAGTAGCGATTTTGCAGGAGTTTAGCAGTACTACTTTCAGTATATCATCCTTTTTGTTTACGGTAATTAATGGTTAAGCGAGTAGTTTTTTACTATAAATGCTAAACATTAACCTATGGAGGAGCTAATAAAGAAGGCTAAAGAGAGAGGAATACACGTCGAAGATTTAATAATCTTAGCAATATCAAGGGAAGACCCTCAAGAGGCAATAAGGATTAGGTTGGAATTGGCTGAAAAATACATGGATGAGGCTGAAGAGCATTTAAGGAAAGGCGATGATATTCAAGCTTCAGAGAAAGCTTACAAGGTTGCAGAAGAGGTGGTTAAAGCTCTTGCAGAGAAGTTCAACTTACAGGAATACCAGCAAGCCCTTAAGGAGGGTAGGTGGTACACTTACTTACTAGGTAAGGCTTCCAACACATTGGCAAATAAATTGGGCAATTGGGTATTAGATGGTTGGAGTAATGCATATTTCCTCCGTGTATGGGGGTTTCATGAAGCGAAGTTGGCAGTTAACGATATAACTTCCTACATAAGGAGAATTAAGGAAATGTTGAATGAGGCTAGGAAAAGCTTTAATAAATAACAATTAAACGAGGAAGAATAAGTGCTATTAACTGGTTCATAAACCTTAATATACTTATTAAAGAAAAGAATTAACCTCTACCAACTTTTTACTAGGTGTTATATTCATCCTTGCATGCATTACATAAGTAAATTTTCTCCATCATTGGAGAGCTTTCCTACTTCTTGTAACATAACTGAATTAAATTAAACATAATTTGTCCTTGTGTAAATTATATGAAAAAATACAAAGTATTGAGGGCTAACCCTTAATGGTACATCCAAAACCCTAAGGTGAAGACGTCCTGTAGCCCTTTTAGGGGACAAGCGGCGATAAAGAGTCTAAATCCCCCAAAACAGTAATACCAGCAACATTTCCCCTTAGCTCCAGGCTAATGGGACTAGAGTAGGGGAATTAACATCATCTACACCCTTTTTCCAGGAAGTCAGGGGCATTCTACCCTTGGTAAAAAACCCTCAGGAGTGTTGACTACAAATGGGGAAACACAAAGGTAAAGTAATATAAGGATGTTGAGACTTCGAAGTAACTTTTATAAATTGAAGATTTAAACAAAAAGTAATGATAGACCAAAAAATATTGGAGGAGGTAATAAACTTCCTGAGGATGCCCAGTGTGTCTGGAACAGGAGAGGGGATTGAGGAGACTGCCTCTTACCTGAGAGATTGGATTAGTGATAGGCTGAACGCTAGTGTAGAGCTCCTTCGCTATGGCGGGCATCCAATAGTTTATGGTAAACTAGATTCTAAGGCAGAGAAGACCCTCATTTTCTATAGCATGTATGATGTTCAGCCAGTTGAACCTCTGGATAAGTGGATTTCTCCTCCATTTGAGGCTAAAGTAATAGATGGGAACATAATTGCGAGGGGTGCTTACAACACTAAAGGAGCTTTGATGTCCACATTACTGGGAATGGAGAGGTTATTAAAGGAGGATAAGAAGCTCCCTGTAAATATTATATTTATCATAGAGGGGGAGGAGGAACTAGGAAGTCCCAGCATGCCTAAGTTAATTGAGGATAAAATGGGGGAGCTGAAAATCGCAAGTGGGGCGTTCTTTACTATTCCCTCTGAGTTCAAAGAGGGGAAGGCGAGGATAACCCTTGGGAATAAGGGAATAGTCTTTGTCGAGCTCAAATGCAGGGTAAGTGAGTTCGACGTCCACAGCAGTTACAGCAGGGGGCTAATAAATCCAGTAGCAGTGCTTTCAAAAATTATAAGCGAGTTAATAGACCCAATTCACGGCCCTAAGTTGACCTGGCTTGAAGATAAGACTGTAACCCCTGATTCAGATGATTTGGAGTACTTGGGTGAATTAATAGAGAGTTCTCCCATGGAGGAGATAATAGAGAACTACAAAGTTAAGCTATACAGGTCAAGGGATTGGTATATACCAGTCCACTTCAAGCCTACGGTAAATGTGGACGGCATTTACTCAGGTTACGTCGGCAAGGGCACAAAGACAATACTTCCGTCAGAGGCAGTAGCAAGGCTTGACTTTAGGATAGTACCAAACATAGAGCCAAAGGATGTAATAGAAGGTCTAAAAAACTTAATAGAGGGCCTTGGGTTAAAGGGTTTAGTTGAATTAGAAGTCAAGGATAGCTACACGTGGAGCAAGACTAGCCCCAAAAACCCAATAGTTAAAGCGGCTAGGAACTCGCTAACCAATATGAACATCAAACCATATATAATGACCATGCTACCAGGTTCAGCTCCAGGATACCTCTTCACGAGGAAGTTAAACATACCTATGGTATATACAGCACCGGGAAAAGGGGGAAGGGCACACGCACCTAATGAATATATAACAATGGAGACCCCACAGAAAATAGTGCAGTTTACCTCTTATTTCCTGAAAGAGTTCTCAACTTACAAATAATAGATAGCCTAGTGCCTAACCTACAAGGAAGTAGTTGATAGTTTATATCAAGATACAAAGTTTATTCTATTTAGAAATATTTAATTATTAATTTAATTTGTGATCTTCTACACTAATCATTACTGGGAATAAAAATTTATTATCTAGTAATAAATATATTCTTGTGGCAAGTAGACATAAGGACTGGTTAAGGCAGGCTGAAAGGAACCTTAAGTCCGCTGAAATAAACGTGCAGAGCGGGCTTTATGAGGAGGCTTGCTATGAATCGCAACAGGCAGGTGAAAAGGCTGTTAAAGCTCTACTCAATTATCTACATAAAGAGATGAGGGGATACTCAATTACTCTACTACTTCAGGCAACTAACATTAACATCCCAGGTGAGATATTGAAGTGTGCCCAAGAATTGGACAAGCATTATATCCCATCACGATATCCAGATGTTTATGATCAGGGTGCGCCAGTAGATTATTACAACGAGGACGACGCTAGGAAGTGCATGGTTTGCGGAAAGGAAATCCTTAATTGGGTGAAGGAAATTGTCGGTTAATTTAGAGGAGATATGTAACCTGTATTCCAACCTTAAACCTAAAATAGTAATCCTATTCGGCTCTTACTCAAGGGGAGATTACACTGATAATAGCGATATCGATGTATTAGTCGTCTCTGACTCATTGCCTGTAGATCCTAGAGAGGGATTTGCCATGACTTATAATCTTAAATTCCCAAAGATTGTCCCCACAGCAATGAACACTCAAGTGTTCTTAAAGAAGTTAGAAGAGGGCTCTACCTTTATCCTTGAAGTAATCGAGGACGGAAAAATATTGTGCGGTAATGAAGAATTCATTGAGCATGTTTCGAGGAAGTTCGGAGAGATTAGAGGGAAGTTTGTGAGGAAAGGCGGTATATGGGAATGGTAGGGAAGCAACACATTTATAGTCTCCAATTATCGCGTCGTAAGATCCTTCAATTTTCTTAAGCTAAGCTCCTTAATTCAAATACTTAGAAGGAATGTTATATGAACCCTAGAGGAAATTTAAGAGTACGCAGAGCATTTATGAGAAAGGGCGAAGAGAAATGGAAATTGTTTCACGTGGAAACCTCTGGCTTTAGTTTAAAAAGTATCTTTGTTTCTCATTAGTTTTTACAACGTAAGCACTTAAATGCCATAAACTAAAATAAACCATTAAGTAGCATAATTAAGAGTCCAGTTTCAACGTTTAATTAACATCTATAGTTATGGCTAAGTAAACTAACACACTGCAGTAATTTTGAAGAGGTTTCATATTATTACTAATAACATTTATTTAGGAGGCTATTACGTGGACTAATAGCGATTTAGCTCAGGGCTACTTTTAAAAGGGTAAACCCCCTTCCTGCCTGGTTCTTCCAAAGCTAACTAAATAACAACTCATTAATTGAGAGAAAGGGTTTTAATGAAGTCTAGTTAAATCTCACAAAAATAATTAATTTACTATGAATAATAGATGTTTTCTTACACGTTATATTAATGCTGATCAATTTAGGTCTTATGATCCCACTTGAAGGAATTAAAGTGATTGACAAAATTGACCAATTTTCATGATAATGTCACTTGAAAGTTATATGAAGAAATTACAACGATAAAATTTAAAAGCGTTTAAATAATGAAGGACTATGGTAATGAACAAGGCATTAAAGGTTCTTGGAGTTTCAATAGGGAACTTACTAGAATGGTATGATTTCGGGATTTACGGGACTTTAGTCCCAATCATATCATCGTTGATATTTCCTAGTTCGAATATATTAGTTAGTATTCTTTACACATTTATAGTCTTTGGTGTAGGCTTCCTGTTTAGGCCTTTGGGAAGCGTTGTGTTTGGTCACTTCGGAGATAAACTCGGGAGGAGGACATCTTTATTACTTACTTTCTGGATAATGGGCTTCGCAACGCTTTTCACTGGATTAATACCTACATATAGTTCAATAGGAATCCTTTCCCCTTCCCTATTCATGTTACTCAGGATCCTTCAAGGTTTCGGAGCAGGGGGAGAATGGGGAGGAGTAGCTGCCTATTTGGCTGAGATGGGAGGGGAAAACAGGAGGGGTTTTTACGGCTCCTTTCAACAGGCATTCATAACTACTTCCCTCCTAATAGGTAGCCTAAGCGGTGTTATAATAACTTCCTTTGGGCAATCCTTTGTCAACTCAATAGGTTGGAGAATCCCCTTCATTGCTGGTGGGATAATATTGATTCCAATTTCAGCAGTTCTCAGGATCAAGTTACCTGAAAGCGAGCTATTCGCAGAGGTAAAAGCAAAGGGGAAAATAGCAAAACTACCTTTGGCAAAGGCATTCACTAGGAACATAAAATCCTCTTTATTTGTTCTTCTAGGTACGTTATTATGGACTGTTTCCTTCTATATTATGCTCACTTATTTGCCCTCCTACTTAAATAAAGTTCTCCTAGTTAATCTAAACCAGAGCTATGTAATAAACAGCATTGGTCTCTTAGTTCTCACATTGTTTATACCTATCTGGGGTTATGTTTCAGACAAGATAAAAAGTAGAAAGGCATTGGCTTTAACTGGATCAATCGGGTTTACGCTTCTATCCTATCCTGTATTCCTCATGATGCAGAGTAGAAGTTTTCCCCTCATATTATTTGGTGTTGTATTAATGGATTTCTTCATATCCTTTTTATCAGGCAGTCTAGTTTCGTGGTTCGCCGAGGTCTTCCCTACTAATGATAGATATTCAGGTGTAAACATCCCTTACAATATAGCAGTCGCAATATTTGGAGGTTTTGCGCCAACTATTGCTACTTATTTAATACAAATAACTTCAAACCCAATTTCACCTGTATACTATGTAATTACTTCTGGTGTAATATCTATAATAGCTTACGCATTAATGAATGACACAGCCAAATTGAGCAAGCTGCCTGAAGACTAGCACTTTTTATAAATTTCCTATTTTATTATTAGACGCTATTAATTTCTTTTAGTCGTTTTAGCACCTTACAGTAGATAGAAGTCATGTTAAAGGTTAAAGAAAGTTAAAGGGAATAACTTCTAACGGTGTTCCTATTCCCCTTTATCGCTCTTATGATGGGAAATTAAACTTTAATATCAGCTCTCAAGGAAATGAGATCATAATAGGGAAATAAAACCAATCCTATTAGTACAGAACTTTTAATTAAACATTAAGGGATTCCACTAATTCTTTCATTCCCCTTTTTAAAGTATATCTAGGTTCATAATGAAGCAATTCCTTAGCCTTCCTTATATCCCAGAGTCCTTGAACCACATTAATTGGTTTCAACAATTCTTCCTCTGAATAACTATTCAACAAGTATCCCTTCCCTATGGAGACATTCAGTTTTGGGTTTATGTCCTTGCAAACCTCTCCCAGCTCTGATATCCTGTAATTTCTCCCCCCAGATATGTTGAATATTTCAAAGCCCTTAACTCTTGAAATTAGGGCCAAAGTCACTGCATATGCTATGTCCTTTACGTAAGTGTAATTAATCGTGTGATCTCCCCCATAACTCATTACTATGTCTTCTTCCTTCACTACTTTCTCTGCAAACAATAAAGCATGTCTCGATATTGCTTCCCTATCCCACATACCAGGACCATATGGGGCAGTGATTCTCATTATTATAGCTTTTAAACCGTAACTATTTGAATACTCCTTAATCAATAACTCAGAAGAGTGTTTAGTGAGGGCGTAAACCCCTTTAGGTTCTATTGGGAAGTCCTCGTTTATAACGTCTTTCTCGCCCTGTTTTGGACTGTAAACACCTCCAGAGCTTATATATATAAACCTGTTCAAATCAACTTTCCTGGATAATTCAAGCAAATTCAAAGTAGAGTTCACATTTATCTCATAACATCTCCTTGGTTCCTCCTGGCATTTACTTACTTTTGCTATTGCAGCAGCATGGATTATTGCTTCAGGTTTGACCTCCTCTAAAACCTTTACTTGAGAGTAATCTGTTACGTCCATTATTACGTGATTTTCTTTTCCCTCTTTATTTTCCTTGATGTCTACTTTAATTAATTGGTGTTCAAGTTCTATCTCCGTTGCCAGATGTCTTCCTATGAATCCCTCACTTCCAGTTAAAACAACCTTCATCCTTAATTAAAACCCTTCAGAGGTTTTAAGCTATTCATCAATTTGATATATACATTGGGATTTAATAATTATAGAAGCGATAAATGATGGTCAGATAAACTTTCAAATCAATTACTTATTTAATTATAACCTGAATGAAGATTCCCATTCATCCTTACACTTTCATTTTACTTGCTTTATTTTTCATTTATGGTCAAGTGTAGGGACAAAACCCTCAACAACATCACATAAAGTTTACGGGACTCGACAGACCTCCTGCCAACGTGGTTGTGAAGTGAATCCCTTATTAATTAAGGTTTTGTGTAAACAAATATAAAAATTTTCAGATAGAGAATGGCTCAGCCTTAAAAACTCCATAGGCTAAAAGAATTTATATAAAGTAGGAAAATTTTTACTACGTATGATTTATTACCTTTAGGGGTATGCATATACACATGGGAGAATGGGTAACTGTTTCAACTAAGGTGAGGAGGGAAACTCTAGAGAAGGCGAGGAGGCTTAACATTAACGTGAGTGAAGTTTTAAGGAGGGCTTTAGAGGAGGAAATAAGGGAGAGGGAAGAGGAGGAGGCTAGGCGGTTGTTGGAATTGGCATCAAAGGAGTTAGGGAAAATTCCGTTTGTCCCTACACTTTCATTTCACTCATTTTATGTTCATTCATGATCGAGCAGGGACTTAGCCCTCGACCACTCGGCAGGTGGACAGGACCCCTTCGAGCCCAACGGCATTTGGCTCACATCCCCGCAATCCCACCCTTTTGGGCAGAGCCCACATCTAGTGGGAGGTCATC
>Ga0081474_120704_pt1 | contig 22398 bp, 22 predicted proteins | sample OneHunmetagenome_2_FD_70978 | JGI IMG/M metagenome (GOLD analysis project Ga0081474, IMG submission 70978) | Ferrous microbial mat communities from One Hundred Spring Plain, Yellowstone National Park, USA v2 (version 2) | ecosystem: Environmental > Aquatic > Non-marine Saline and Alkaline >... | reverse complement strand
AGCGGCGATAATGTGGTATGTAGCAAATAACGTCCCAACAAAGGATGGTATGAATTTAGGTGGAGAGCAACCTGGAGAGGTTTTTGATGGATTTACATTCAAATACGCTGGAGGATCTTTAGCTCAACAAGGTGGAGCCGCAAATATATGGATGTGGGTATCTGGTGCCACATGGAATAACGCTACTTATGATCCGGCATTTAAGGCTAATATATGGGAGAATCTGACACTCTTAAATAGCACCGGTATTCCTTATACTGATCCAGGAGATCATGGATTTGCTGTACCATTATATACTAACAATACAAATATGTATGAAGTTGATACTGGTGGAATTTGGTACACTCCAGTTAGGTCATCTGGACTTAACGGTTCTCTATTCTTTATCTGGACTGGTGCAAAATACCAAGATGGTTACTGGTGTGTAGAGTTTGCCAGACCGTTAGCAGTTCCGCCAGATTATGAACCTTTCATGCCAAATATTACTGTGGGCAAGATTTACTATGTGGCATTTGCAGTATGGCAGGGAAGATTAGGAGAAACATTATTTGATAAATCTATAACTTCTAACTTCTTAACGCTAGAATTACTCACCACTACACCTACAACTACAACAACTACTATGCCTGCTACAACAACTACTACAACAACAATTACAACACCAGTAACTACTACTACATCAGTTCCGAGTACTACACCATCTACAACTACTTCCTCAGTTCCCTCAACTACCATATATATTACAGTAATCGGAGTAGTAATAGCCATAATAGCATTAGTAGTATTATATGTGGTGTTTAGAAGATGAGTTTTTTAAATGAATTGAAAGATAATTTTAAGTTTTTTTTAATCTTATTAGGTATATCCTCTTTTTTGCAATTCATGTTTAAACAAGCTTTTGTTTTCCCTTCAATTTTGCCCCTTAACATACCGAATGGAGGTGTTTTAGAGGCTGTTGGTAATATAGCCTTTTACCTATATTTTATAACGCTAATAGTGGTCTCTGCGATTATGTCAACTAGGTATAAGGCTTTGATACCGATAACTATTATCCTTCTCATCTCCCCGCTTTTTAATCTAATTCCTCACTACAATGTGTTAAGCTTATGGTATTCTTTAGAGATAGCGATATTCGTTTTGGGAATAGCCAGCATGAGTGAGGGATTATTTAAGTCGCCTTTAGAGAATATACTTCTAATCCCCACTATGTTTTTGGTGGTTATAGGATTGTACGCCTCAATCTCACTTAACGTGTTTCATCACGCCTTATTTTTAAGTTATCTTACAGTTTATTTCATCTCTTTGTTAAGTTTTATAACTTATACTATAATACAAGGTAAGGTTAAGTCAATAAGGAGTTACATATCGATAGCAGTTGGGATTTTATCGTTAATTCCGTTTATATTCATGGAGAACGTAATAAGCGGTAATAGGTATATGGAGATACTTATGGACATGATATTACCTGCAACTCTTGGAATAAATTTGTATAATCCTTATCATATAACCCTATTAGTGTTGGCTTTAGGTTTAACAGCTATGGGTATTTTAATATCTATAATAAAGGGGAATTTGAGTGCAGGGGTAGGTTACTTTATTGTAATAAGTACGGTATTTTTGGGAATTAACGGATATACTTTATTGTTATATATGATCTCTCCGATTGTAGGATTTTGTCTAATGAACTTTGAAGTTATTGAAAGAAAAAAGCGTATAATTGAGATTATTAGTCTAACGAGAAAGGGTTAAAAGTAATCCCTCTATTTTATTTTTTGTGATTAAAAATGATTAAGTTTAAGTTAGGCAAAGATGATAAAACTATATTAGATTATTCCGATTTAGCATTTATTCGAAAACTAACTAAAAAAATGAGAGATCCAAAAACTAGGTTTGACCCTAGGGAATTCGTAAGTAAAGGTGAGGATTACTTATTTAATTATACGAATAAGAACGTGGGAAGTGTAGATGAGAAGAGGAGGAGATTCTTAAAGTCTCTGATATTCGGAATAGCGGCAGCTGCAGTAGTGGGAATAATACCGGGTGTTAGAGTATTAGTTCCCCCAACAGTTACAGTAACTAGTGGTTTTCCTAAATCACTTTTAGTAGACTCTTCTGGAAATCCTATTAAAGCCTCGTCATTGCCAGTTAACAGCCCTTACATAGTGATCTTTGAATATCCCATGACTGGTGAGCCTAATTTCCTAATAAATTTAGGTGATGCTAGCGGGAAACCTGTAGAAATACCTCCTACTAAAGTCGTTGTTCCGCAAACAGGTAAAACCTATGACTTTCCAGGTGGTGTTGGACCTTATAAGTCGATTGTAGCATATTCGGCAATATGCCAACACTTAGGATGTACTCCCCCATATATGCACTTCTACCCACCTCAGTATGTTGGGCCAGCACAATTATATGCACCAGAACCAGATCAATTATCTGCTCAAGCGCTATTGGCTGCAAAGCAGGCTAAGGTTCCTGCATTGATTCACTGTGATTGTCATGGATCAACTTACGATCCATATCATGGGGCTGCAGTATTAACTGGACCAACTGTTAGACCTTTGCCTGCAGTAGTATTAGAGTGGGATTCATCAACAGATTACCTTTATGCAATAGGCGCAGTTGGAGTTGCAACATATCCTAATGGTAATAATGGTATACCTTCTACTAATCCGACTGATGACTTAAGTTCTAGTTTTGGTAATTCTGTAGGTAATAAGACTGTAGTCAGTGAAACTGAGAACCCGTTCTCATCATAAGTCTAACGCTTTATATTTTTATTTTTTCTGTTTTATCTATTTTTATGAGCAGTAAGGTTTCAGATTGGTTTAAAGAGAGATTAGGATTAGACGATTTGCCTTTCTTTAGAACTCCTGACTATATGTATAAAGTGGATTATTGGCTAGGAGCATTAGTCGCAGCAGCTTTCATTTATACAGTAATAAGTGGTTTAATTTTACTACTATACTACAATCCTGAAGCAGGATATAGTTCTACAGAATTCATTATTAATAAAGTTCCGTATGGTTCAGTAGTATTATACAGCCACTTATATGGGGCTTATGCAATGATAATTTTGGCATATGTGCACATGTTTAGGAACTATTTTGCCGGTGCATATAAGAGACCTAGAGAGTTATTATGGATAGTAGGAGTTATCATGCTAGTATTAACTTTAGGAACTTCTTTTTTAGGATATAGCCTAATAGGTGATGCATTAGCTACTAGTGCAGTAGATGTAGGTGAAGGTATCATAAGTTCTATACCTGGCTTATCCATTTTCATTCCAATCCTATTCGGAAATTATGACGCTGGGGACTACGGTAGAGTTCTAGCATGGCATATCATATTAGTAGCATTAATAGGCTTACTATTTGCATTTCACTTCTTCTTAGCGGAGCACTACGGAATGATGCCCTCAAGAAAGGTTAAGGATAAAGTTCCTGCAGTTTACACTAAGGAGGAATGGCAAAAGTTTAATCCGTGGTGGCCTAGAAATTTCGTTTACATGATGTCTTTAGTCTTCTTAACGTGGGGATTCATTTTAATAATTCCCAATGCGTTGGCATATCTGAACGGTTTACCTCAGCAATTAAATCCCTTCTTAAATCCTAAACCTGCACCTCCACCTAACAGTCCTGCTGCAGCTCATATAACTACATATCCTCCATGGTTCTTCCTATTCTTATATAAGATAGCTGATTTCACAAGCGACGTTCTTATATTCCTATTTATAGGCGTGATAATTCCATTGCTTTACCTAATAATAGTACCATTCCTTGACAGAACTTCGTACTTACATCCTTTAAAGAGAAAGATATTCGTAGGGATAGGAATATTGATGATTACTTACTTAATACAGACCACAATATGGGGAGACTTAACGCCTGGTATACAAATACCAGTATCTCAGCAAATATTAGTTTACTTACCGCCTGCAGTGATAACAGCTTTAGGATTAGCGGTTATAAGACCGAAAGAAGACAAAGGAGGTATGATAAAGGGCACCGTAAGCCCAATAATGGCCTTAGTTTTCATAGTTGTAACTTCACTATTTATTGTAGCAGGTGCGACGTTCTTGGCAAATCCCACGCTAATTACTGCTGGAGTTTTAATACCTTTTGCGGGAATATTTATATTAACTACTAAAAAGATGGCCCCAGTAGCGTTAAGGGCTGAAGCACAGAATCAAAAAGTAATAAGTGAGGAAGTAAGTAGAGTGCCAGAGTGGAAGAAGAAATTAGCTGAAGCTATGATAGCCATTTTATTTATATTTGCAATAATATTAGCATCTCAGTTATGGATAATACCCTCTACCGGCTATTTATCTAATCTGTTCGGAATAGACTTAGGTCTAATATTTCTAATGTTAGGAGAGGCTATATCTCTATACCACTACGTAGTGTATAGAAAGTAAAATTTTTTATTTAATCCGTGAGGTGTAACTTATGATAAATGTAGGTTTTTACTATAAAGTAAAGAAAGGACATGAACAAGAATTTGAGAGTAAGTTTAAGGAAGTTTTAAATTATCTTAAGAGTAACGCTGAGGGATTCATAGATGCTAAGCTCTACAAAAGTGTAGAAGATCCGTCAGAATATTTAATTTATAGTGTATGGAAGGATTTGGAGTCCTTTAGGAAGTTTATAACGAGTGAGGCTTATAAGAGTACTGTAACCTATGGAAGGACGATAATGGAAGGTAGACCTACACATAAGGTATTTCAAGAAATTAATGCATAATCTTTTTTACTACTTTGTGAAATTCTTAAATTTCTTTAGATAGTAAGTTCACTGGATTTTTCTTAAATTCAAAATTAAACGTTAGATTAAAGGCAAATTTAACGTAAGCTTTGATAAAATTCGAAGTGAACCACAAAGTACCTTTTTACTTAAGCTTTTTATACATATAATATTTAACCATGATTGTTAAATAAATTAAGTTATTTAAAAAATTATTTTTTACTAAACCCCTTATCCTAAGGGAAAATCTTATTTTAGAGAAAGTCAATAGAAAGTTTATTAACCTAATTAAACAATATTAACATATGACTGAATTGGGTAATATATTAAATAATCTGAATACTAAGGAGTTAAGATTTTGGATTAATGGAGTATATTGTAATAATTGTGTAAATAGACTTTTCAGAGCATTAATGACAATTAAAGGAGTGGAAAGTGTGGAAATTATACCAGACTTTAAGGAACTTAAAGCTTTAGCTATTTTAAAGTATAGGGGTGAAATTAGCAAACGGGAAATAGAGGAGGTACTGTCGGAAGCGTCAGAGGAAACACCTTATCATGAATATAAGCCTATATGGGAGTAACTATATAATATTTCCCCCTCTTAAGGTAATTTTTGAACTATTTTATTATTAAAGGTTATTAGTATATACGTTATTATTTTCGATGAAATATTTTAATTTAATAAAATCCATTCGATAATAAATTAAGGAAATTAGTGTTTATTAGCATCCTAAAGCTTAGAGAGTTCAGCCTTCATCGTGACTAATAGTCACGAAAAGTGACTATTAATCACTTAGCCTCATTACTCCTTTTCCCTCTCCATGCCGTCTACGGGAGCGGTAGTTAAACCACTCCCTTCGAGGACATGGGGAGTCTCATTGGGTGCCTTCCTCCACCTCGCAACTGCTCATAGACTTCATAGTGGCACCCTCTGATTCAATGTTAGCATAAAAGTTTATAAATCTTTCCGTAACTTAATAGCATTAAAGGGATTAGAAGTAATTAAAAATAACGAATAGTTACGTAAACGTGTTACAGACAAAATTATTAATATTTTATGAGATTTGTATAATGAAGATTGGAAATACTGTAGAGTTTTGAAAGTTAGCTTAATAACTTTTAGCTAATTAATTATTATAATGAAGGCCGTGTTTATTAGGCCTATTAATCCTTCTGGTAGTGGTTATCTAAAGTATTACGGCTTTCTACCTACGCCTTTAGGATTATTGCAACTGGCAGGCGATGTGAGAGCAGTTAGTGAAAGTGCCCAAATTAAGATTATAGACATGGAGGCTGACGAAAAAACTATTGACGACGTAATAAAGGAAACTGTCTCGTTTCAACCTAATATTGTAGGAATAACTCTGCATGCAACTGCAGCACATAATGTTTCCACTACAATAGTTAAAGCTGTAAAAGAGCAAGTAAAAGATGTTATTACTATTGCAGGCGGACATCACGCCACTTTCGTTCCCTATCAAATGATAAGGGAAGGTTTTGATGTGGTCGTAATAGGAGAGGGAGATGAAACTATGATAGAGCTAACTAAAGCTATAGAAAACCATGAGGATTTTAGACAAATTAAGGGAATAGTATATAGAAATAAAGATGGGGAGATTGTTAGAACACCTCCAAGACCGTTAATTGAGGATTTAAACAAATTACCTATGCCTGCATTAGATCTAGTTGAAAGGGAAAAGTATCCGATAAAAATATTCGGAGATAATCAATACGCTACATGTATAGAGACTTCTAGAGGATGTCCTTATGCGTGTGACTTCTGTTCTGTTACTCCAACATGGGGAAATAAATGGAGAAATAAGTCTAATAAGAGAATAATAGAGGAGTTAAGATTAGCTAAAAAGTTGGGATATGAGTGGGTATTCTTCGTAGATGACATTTTCATAGTATGGCCTAATAGGAAACAAAGGGAGGAACTGTTTAAACTTATGATAGACGAGGACTTTAATATAAGGTTCATAACTCAAATGAGGGCAGACGTAACTGCGAGAAATCCGGAGTTAATAAAATTAGCGGCAGAGGCTGGTTTAAGAGTATCATTTTTAGGAGCTGAAAGTGGATCGCAAGAGATCTTAAAGAAAATGCATAAGGGATTATCTGTTAGTGATACCGTTAAAGCGGTGAAGGTTCTTCACGATAACGGCGTATTAGTTCTGGTTGGACTAATTTTAGGAGCGCCATATGAGAGTTTAAAGGATATGATAACTACAATTAAGTTTGCGTGGAAGCTAGGAGATTATGGGGCTGATGCTGTACAATTTAGTATTTATACTCCTTTACCAGGTACTAGGATATTCGATAAAGCATTAAGAGAAAAGTCTTTATTTACATTGAATTGGGATAGGTTTGATATTATCACACCAGTTATGAAGACTAAAGTGAATCCTTTAATTATACAAATACTAAGTGCTTATGGTACTTATTTCTTCTATATAAGAAAATATTTGAAATCAAAGTTTAGAATAATTAAGTTAAAATATAACGGTGAAAAATTGGAGTTATTAAGGAGGGCTGAGAGATTCCTTTGGAAGAGGATGCCATATTACCTAAAAGACGCTTTTATAAGTTTACCAAAAGCATTAATTGAAACGTATAAATTATATAAGGCTGGAATGAAATTATCTGAGGAATTAATAAATGAACTGTTACAAACATCTAATATGATAGTTTATCAAGATATTGGAGATAAAAATAGATATTTCAAGATTAAAACAGATTAGTATTTATACGAAACTTTCTATCATGTCACTTGCGTCAATTCTTTTATTCCAATGTTTATAGTAAAAATTGGCCAATTTTTCCCACTCTTCTTTAGATAAAGAGAAATTATCGGTAAAGCACTTTAAAGTTTCCCGCATGATAATTCTGTTTAATTCGTTATCTAATATGGGTACATATGTAATTAAAGCGTTAAATGCCTTGTCTGGATATTCTAAGGTAAACCTAATGCTCCTCCTTAAGGCATCTAAAAATCCCCTTATTAAGTCTCTTTTCTTTCTCAAAGTTTCAGTTCTGGCTACTAGCACTAAATACCCGTAACTAGGTACTCCGTAATCTGTAAATCTAAAGAAGTTTACGTCTAGCCCCTTATATTTGGCCTCAACTACTTCATAGTTCTCGAATGCTGCAAATGCTGCCTCTGCTTTATTTGACAACAAGGCATCTACTAAATAATAACTAGCTGGTATAACCTCTATTTCGTTAGGATCTATTTCAATTCCCTTATATTTAGCCATTTCTCTAATTATAATTTTCGTATACTTGCCCAGTGGTGTAGCAACTCTAATTCCCCTAAATTGCGAGAAATCCTTGATATTCGATTTTGTAATAATACCGAAACCCGTAATGAAATACTTTGCGAAGGCCTTAATTCGCAATCCATTTGCAACGGCCTCTGGCATGTGAACTGGCTCAGTTATTGCAATATCTAATTTTCCAGTTGATACTAATTTCATTCCAGCTTCGTGATTTACTGGTTCAACTATATGGAGATCAATACCCTCATCTTTAAAAAAACCTTGATATAATCCAGCAAAGAATGGTAAGTGATCAACGTTCACGAACCATTCTAGAGATAAACCTAAGGTATCCATATACAAATTTCCACCTAGAGTAATATAACCTTTTATTAATGTTATAAGCATATAAGCGTATGTAAAATTCTGAATATCCCTTTATTATTAAAACGTGACATATCCTAGTTTATATAAAATCTTGCTATAACAATACGAATCAATATTTAAATATACTAGCTAAAGCTTATTAAGTTAAAAATAACATATAAACTATGGACTCTACAATAATGGACTATAATCTCAATATTAAATCTATATTTTGGAGAGTTGAAAAACTGTACAAGGATAGGGAGATAATTTCTAGAACCCATGAAGGGATAAAAAGATATACATATGGGGATTTTGCCTTAAGAGTTAGAAAACTAGCTAGAATGTTAGAAAGTAAAAATCTTGTAAGAAGTAGAGTAGCATCAATAGCGTGGAATACGCATAGGCATTTAGAATTATACTTTGCAGTTCCACTTTTAGGCGGAATATTACATACCGTTAACGTGAGGTTCCATAAAACTGAAATGGATTATGTGATTACCGAAATGGACGATAAAGCAGTATTCACGGATAAGGATATAGAATATAAGAGTGATAAAATACCAGTTTATATATTTGATGAAAAATATGATGATGAAATTGAGTCTCAAGAACCAATAAAAGATTTTCCAGACATAGATGAAAGGCAAGGAGCAATAGCATGTTTCACCTCTGGAACTACGGGAAAACCTAAAGGGGTTATATACAGCCATAGAAGCATCTTCATTCACTCTCTTTCCCTTTTAGCTCAAGACGTTTTAGGGATATCGTCATCTGATGTGGTACTACCAATAGTGCCCATGTTTCATATATCTGCATGGGATGTGCCCTTTGCATCATTAATGACTGGAGCTAAATTAGTATTGCCAGGACCTAGACCTAAAGCTGAGGATATAGTTAACCTAATAAAAGATTATAAGGTGACTATAGGAATCGCAGCACCTACTGTTTGGATTGACGTTGTTGCCTATGTAGAGAGGGAGAAATTAGATCTATCACCTCTAAAAGTAGTAGTAACTGGAGGAGCTGAACCACCTTTAGGGTTAATTAAAAAGTTAAGAGAATATGGTGTTAAAACGTATCACGCGTGGGGAATGACAGAAACTGAGGCTATAGCTACTATAAATAAGAGTGATGATATTAATAAAATGTCAGAGCAGGGGTATCCAATCTTCGGTTTTGAAATTTCGTTAGCAGATGCTGAAGGAAAGGAATTACCTTGGGATGGAAAATCCGCAGGAGAATTAGTAGTAAGAGGTGCTTTCGTTACTAAAAAATACTTCAATAACCCCTCTAATATACTCCTAAATAATACGTGGTTTAAGACGGGAGACGTAGTAAAGATTTACCCAGATGGAAGTATTAAGGTAGTAGATAGGCTTAAGGATTTGATTAAGAGTGGTGGAGAATGGATAAGCAGTGTTGATTTAGAGAACGCCATAATGTCTTACGATAAGGTTTTAGAAGCTGTAGTAGTTGGCATACCGGATGAGAAATGGGGAGAGAGACCTATTGCATTAGTAGTTAAAAAGCCCGGAAAGGAAGTAAGTGCCGAAGAGATAATAGACTATCTAAAGTCCTTAAACAGATTCCCTAAGTGGTGGCTGCCAGATAAGATAATATTCGTAGATTCAATACCTAAAACCAGTACGGGAAAGCTAGATAAAAAAGTAATAAGAGATATGGTAAAAACTATGCTGAATTTACGTCAGTAATAAACTCTTTTTCACTTCCTTTCAAATCCGAATTTACTATATAACGCTAAGGTTTGACTATCTAGGCTGGGTTTTACTCTTTTCAATACCTCAATGAAGTCCTCTAATTTTACCTCTAATCTAACGGTCCCAGTTACTGAGGCTTCCTTTAACAGATTCCTCTTGACTTCCTCGATTACCAATTTTAAGTCAGCAGGAGTATAATATTCTGTCATCTCTGCAACCTTTTCAATTACCTCCTTACTGATAATTAAACCCTTACTTAAAACTTCTAATACTTTCTCCCTTCCCTCCTTATTTGGAGGAGGAACGTAAATTATTTTATCAAATCTTCCAGCCCTCAGTATTGCTGGATCTAAATCCCAAGGCCTGTTCGTCGCTCCGACTACTATAACGTTATGCATCTCCCTTAATCCGTCCATTTGTCTTAATAATTCTGTTAATGCATTCCTCCACTCGTTTGCCATTCTATTTTTAGCTATCATATCTATCTCATCTATGAATATTATTGCTGGTGAGTTATCAAGAGCTGTATAGAATTTTTCTGCTATTATTTTAGGGGCTTCTAAGGGGCCAGCTGAACTTACTTCCTCTCCTGAAATTTCTATGAAATTAAACTTTAAATCGTTAGCTAAGGCCTTAGCTATACTAGTCTTTCCAGTACCTGGTGGACCATACAATAATATTCCCTTTACCGGACTTACTCCTAATTTTTCCGCGAATTGTTTATTGAGTATAGGCAGTTCTATAGACTCCTTTATAATCTTCTTAACTTCCTCTAAATCACCTAAGTCATCCCATGTCACGTTAGGGACTCCGTAGGTTTTAATAATTAATTTACTCCTCTCATACTTTCTTGCTATATTTTCGAATTTTATTATAGTTGAAAGTTGAATTGAGGGTTTATATTTATCTATTTCGCTAAGGAAATCTTCAGTTGTGGGATTTACATTCCTGCTTAGTACTTTATCTACTATGTTTTTAATGTCAGCTGGAGAAAATCTTTCACTTCTCTTAGCTAATAATGCGTAATCTATTCCATCCCTCTTAATATATCCCTTCCATATCTCCTCTCTGCTCTTCTCGTCAGGCAATGGGACGTAAATTATTTCGTCAAATCTACCCGGTCTTAAGAACGCCTCATCTATTTCTTGAGGAACGTTAGTTGCACCTATTACTAATACTCTTAAATTTTTATCGTGAAGGTCTTGAAGTCTCATCAACATTATGTTTACGAGCCTATGCGTAACCTCATGTAAATCATCCTGCCTACTCATGGCTAAACTGTCCAATTCGTCTATGAAGAGCACTGCTGGAGTATTAGCCTCAACTTGATCGAAAAAAGTATCTAAGAGGAATTCGCTTTCTCCATACCACTTACTTAATATCTTACTGGGTCTTAACTCGAAATACGCCCAACCTAATTTATTAGCTAACGCCTTTGCCAAGGTAGTCTTTCCAGTTCCAGGAGGACCGAAGAGAATTACGCCATAGGTTCTTCCTTCTTGCACTATTTTTACTATTTCCTCTAACCTATTTTTGACGTCCTTTAAATCATAAACGTCATCCCATTTAACGTTAGGAATGTAAATTTTAGCTCTTTCTTTTCTTATATTTCTATTTCCTATCATCATTCTCCTAGAGAAGTATATCCAAAAGATTATTGGAACTAAGAAGAAGAGAATTGTAAGAATTATCTCCGTAATTAGTTGTATTAAGGTGTTACTTAATCCTACTGATATCAATGGCATATCAAATATATATCAAACTAAAAACTTTTATTTTTAAAAAAGCCCATGAGTAACCTCATTGTCGTCCGCTTACACGGACTTCATACTCAGCCCTCATGGGCCATCTAAAAATAATTAATTTTTAAAACACTAATAAGTATTTCTTTCAATACCTTTTAAGATTTGATGCAGATTTATATCCTTCCCTTACCCTATCAGTTAATTAATTTACTTAATATTCTCTATATATGTATAAGATTAAACAAATATAGTATATCCTTTAAAATATATAACTAGTGTGGAGAACTCTTTACTTGCTTATATAAAAATCCACTTCCAAATTTTACGCAATACTTTCCCTTTAATCTCCGATAAAAATTTTTCACTATACTTTTTAATTAAACTTGAGATCTGGGATAGTATTTAATTTCATCTACTAAACTTCAAGGTAATGTTATAAAAACTTCAATGTGAAAAAATTTTCCGAAAATACTTATAAATTGGATTTCTTACTAATTAATATGCACTATGCAAAACGAAAAAGAGGAACGATGGAAATAATGCTAGAAATTTTAAAGAGTTGTGAGGATCAATGTGGTATAACAAAGGTAATTTATGGAGCAGGTGTAAATTATTTAGTAGCACAAAAATATGTAGATCAACTAGTCAAAATAGGTGCTTTAAATGTAAAAATAGATGGAGAAAGGAAGTATTATGTAATTACAGAAAAGGGGAAAATACTTAAAGGGCATATTGAACAGTTCTTAAAACTCAGACAAGATTTAGATGAAGTAAGGGGTAAAGTCCTAGAATTACTAAGGCAATAATTTTTTAGAAAAATCAGATTTTCCGTTTAATTCTCTCTAACCTTATTAGTTCATCAAATACCTTTTGTAACTTGTTTAATTTACTCTCAATTGATATCCTTAAGGGCAAATAGATCACTGAAAGGTCTATTTCAACTACTATTTTTACCCTTCCCTCTAATCCATTGATAATAATCTTTCCGATCAAGTTAGGTCTCTCGAAATTTAATACATAGGTTATATTACTTCCTACAAATTCCCTTATAGTTAAGACTACTGGTAATCCTTTAACGTCACCTTTCGCGTAAAAGGAACCATCAACTCTTTCAGTTAAAATTTTAATAGGTAGGATTAACGGTAATGTGAATCTAGCGTCGGAAAGAATTTTAAGTACTGCATCCATTTCATGACTAGTCACTATCTCTTTCTCAATAATCATTTAGTAAAAATTTACATTTATAGCTAATAAATCTTTATACATACTCTAAAACGGGTAGATAATATTTTAGTTAATCCATAATAAATCTAATGAAAATAGAGAAAATCTTTCATTAACTAACGACTATTAATTAAAAATTTTAAAAAATGTATCAAATTAAGTGATAAAAGGCTTATATTCACGATATAAAAAGGTCTAATATTAATTAATAAAAAATTTTCAATCTTTATTACGTTAATGACTAGTAAAATCTAAATGATTTTCAACATAAAAATAAAATATAACAAATTAAATAGTTACATGAGATATTTTCATCAAAATTATATACTAAAGATTAAATAATACAATTCAAAATAATAATTTCCATACAGCTTAATTAGTATGAAGTTATAATATTAAACAAAAAGAGGAAAATTAGACGTAAAAAATTTCCCTAAATGTCCCATTACCATTTTTATATACTATTTCCACATTGCTTATGTCCTTTAATTCCGTCTTAATTTTAACCTCTTCGTTTGGCTTTAATGTTTTATTAACTTTTTCCGTGAACGAGACAGTTCTTAACGCTGTTCTCTCTTCAATTGTAATTACCGTAACTTCGTATTTTATGTTAACTTCTAATAGAGTTAAGGGACTTTTGCCTACGTTTTTTATAACTAGATAGTCATCTTGTAATGAAATTAAAATGGGAGAAGTCATGATATCACCCTCTTTCTTAACTTTAATTCGTAAATCTTGTTTGTGATTTCCATCATAGTCATTGTTAAAAGTATTAGTGCAGAAATGAAACTTAGGGGAGATTGTGGACCTTGAATTTCAAATAAATACTTTACGTCATTTTTAATCTTTCTTAGCGCATTGCTTTTAATTTCAGCCAGCTCGTTAACATTCTTTTGGATAACATCTTCTATTAAGTCCTCTAATTGTTGCTTTGTAAATGTGCACGCTATATCCAAAGCTTTTTTATATCTTAAGGCGTATATAAGTGCGATGTAATCATAATATGGGCATAAAATTTTATTTAATATATTCGATTTAAATTTCTTTATTTTATATATAAAGTACAAATGCAAATTTGTTCTTAATTCCTCAATACTAGGGGCGGATTGAGAAAAGTCTAATGCCTCACTGAAAACTGTCCCCTTTAATGAGTCCTTTAACTCTTGAATAGATGACACATCAGAAAGCTTTTGCAATTCACTATTTACAATTAAATTTCTATTTATTTTTATACCATTTTTTATACACGATATTATATATTCGAAGTCCTCAATTGATACATAGTAATAAATTAAGTTAGCAATCTTATGATAATTTTTCCAAACCAGTGAGTAGTCTGTAAGCTTTTTTATTAAGGAAATGTAAAATCTCCTCACCTCTCTCTCTAGCATCTCCTCATTTTCGATTTTACCTCTAATTATCCCCTTTTGTGATAATAGGGAAACTAGATCATCATAGCTGTCAACGTTAACATCAAAGATATAAGGGCCTAAAGTCTTAGACACTGAGTAAAGGAATTCAGATACTGGTAACGTGAGTATCACCTCACTTTAAACTCATTATAAGGAAGAGAGCTAATAATCCGTAAATTGCAATTCCCTCGGCTAATGCTATGATTAGCAAGGCATAACTAAACGCCTCTCTTTTCTCAGCTATGATTCCCATAGCAGCAGCTCCAGATAGTCCTACAGCTATTCCAGCACCTATTGCTGCTAATCCCATTGCAAGCCCCATCCCTATGGGAACATTAACTGCAGATGGATCTGAAGAAGAAGTAAAACTAATCGTAGATATTAATGGAGAGAATAATAGTAATAAAAGTAAGTATCCAATTCTCATTTTAACCACAATTATAATTATTGTTTATTAGAATTTAAATATGATGTCAACTTTATTGAATTAATTCAGAATTCTTTATTCAAAATAATTAAATTATATGCAAATATACATATTTATGTTAAAGAATTATTTAATCCTCCTCTATACGCTACAAATGACTATAGAAGCATTTTATTTTACAAACTTTTAACTAATGATTTCAGTCTAATATAACTTCTAAAAGCTTTCTCTTATTATCGCCTAATAACCAATTAATATCCCTCTTTGGATCTTCTAATTCTTTAGCCTCAAATCCATATCCTAAAGCAACCTTCCAAGGAGTTGTTAATGGTAAAAGCCAGTCTGCATTTAAATTATACCTAGCTAAGGACTTATATCCCCTATTGTTAATTACTAAAACCTTCATTATAGTATTATATCTGACAGAACTCCATAGGGCTTGAGGAGAGTAGTTAAAACTACCATCTCCTATAATCGCTAAAACTTTCCTACCGCTTAAACTATATCCTACCCCTGCAGATAATCCCCAACCTAAAAGTCCAGATCTTGTAATATAAAGTGAAGATGGTTTTAGTCTAATATTCTTAATTAACAAATCCCTATGAGTGGGTGCCTCAGAGAATATTACGTAATTCTCTACATAAGGCTTAATCTCCTTAAAAATATCGTTTAAAGTCGTGTTTTCTATACTATTTAATCTTTCCTCTTTTTTAAATTCGAATCTTCTATTAATTTTCTCTGATAATTTAATTATAGCATCTTTTGGATTACAAACTACAGTACTCCAAGGTCTTCTCGTAGCTTCCTTATAATCAAACGTTATTTCTACTACGTTCAATTTGCTTAAATCTACATCTGGAAATACAACATAATTTATCCATCCTCCTATAACTAAAATTAGATCATATTTTTCGAGCTCCTTTAATATATCTGAAGCCCTATATCTCGATAAAGATCCCATAAATAAGGGATGAGAGGAATCATAAGGTGAAATGCTCATATAGGGTTCATTATAAACGGGGACGTTAATTTTCTCGGCAAACCTCATCAGCTCTTCATATGCGTTAAATATTCCTATTTCATAGCCTGCTACAATTGCCATGGATTTAGCTTTATTTATCTCATTTAATATAAATTCTAATGACATATCGTCACATAAACTACCTACGAAGTGCCTAGGAAATTGCAAATAATCTTTAACTTCTTTCTCTGCAATATCTAAAGGTAGTGATAATAACACTGGACCATATGGCGGAGTTATACTTTCCTTATATGCTCTTATAAATAGCTTAATAGCCTCTTCTTCATTCCTAATTTCGTATGCTGATTTAACAACTCCACTGGAAATTTTTATGAAATCTCCATAAAGTATAGGTTCATCTACCAATTTATTTGAATATTGCTGCCCTACAATGATAATTAATGGTATCCTACTTACATATGCCTCATAAATAAATGACATAGAGTTAGTTAAACCAGGGGAGGAGTGTAAGTTAACTACTTGAGGAGTTCTAGTAGCTAAATAGAATCCCTCAGCCATTCCCACTGAAATACCGTCATGTAAAGCTAAGTAATAATTAAAGTCCTTGGGGATCTGCTTTAGAAACGTTAATTCTGTAGTCCCAGGGTTGCCGAATATTTGCCTTATTCCTAAACTTCTCATCATGTTAAAGAAACTTTCTCCTAATTTCACAAATGAAAAAGTATGGGAACTCGCTATTGAGCTTTGCGGTAACTATAATTTTGAAAGTATCTAGTTTTTTCATATGATTAAAATCTCGAAATATTATGAAAGATAAATTTATCTAAGTTTATATTTCATATAATTTTTACTAAATAAATAATTAGTTCATACCTCCCTTAGTAGTTTACTGAATTTTCTTTCACTTAAATAGTTTCATTCTCTTAACAATAAAATAAATCTTATTAGTTTTAAGGTATAATATTGCATGCTTTACAGTGAACTATTTAACATTATCTTATATTATATTAAATTATTTTTAACGTTACTTAATACTGTAAGGATTTTCCGATAAGTGCTGCTCCCTCTTCAATGTCATTAAGGAAAATGAATATTATAATTATCATAAATAGTCTAAATACATAAAACTACTCAGATATAATAATTAAAAAATAAATTAACTAACTTTTCTCTCCTTTAATATGTCCTCTATATCAGTAGTGGGCTTTCCTTCAAACTCTATAATATCATTAGCTGGCGGATTATCTAAATATGATGGTGATCTCTCTACTAATCTTTGTTCATATGTAGATACTAGCTCATTCTGGTAAAATACACCTATAGGTATTCTATCGCCCCATTCCATACTCTTTATTATTGCCTTAGTCATCTTATCGTTAATCTCCTCTGGTCTCCTTACTACAGGATCCCATGTTGGGTCGTCATCTAATTTATACACTCTTTTATCATAGTATTCCTTAGTATGAATATCATTATAGGTAGGACAAGGTTGTAAGACATCTATGACAGCTAATCCCTTATGTAAAATCGCCTTCTTTATAAGTTCCTTTAAGTGTTTAACATCATATGCATAGCCTCTAGCTACAAAGGTATACCCAGAACTTATTGCAACAGCTATTGGGTTTATGTCTGCGTTAATATTAGGCTTAGGTAAACTTTTAGTTTTAACGCCTAATTTTAAGGTAGGCGATGCTTGACCCTTAGTTAGCCCATAAACTCCGTTATCGTGAATTATTAAGGTTATATCAAGATTCCTCCTACCAGCACTAACGAAATGACCTACACCTATACCCAATTGATCTCCGTCTCCACCATTAACAATAACCTCTAATGATGGATTAGCTAGTTTTATGCCAGTAGCGAAAGTTAAAGCTCTGCCATGTAGTGTATGAACTCCACTAACCGGTAATCTAATGAAATGAGGAACTTTTCCTGAACATCCTATACCACTAACTATTACAACCTTCTTAGGATCTAAACCTAATTCTTGAATTGCTTGTTGTTCAGCACTTAATATACCAAAATTTCCACAGCCTGGGCACCAATCGTTCCACTCTACTTTAAGCCCCGCCATGTAAAATCACTCTCTTCTCTCCTTTCTGAATTACTGCTTTTATGCCTTCTTTCACTTCATCTCTCATCATAGGCCTACCGTTCCACTTTAATATATAGTTAGTTGGCTCTATGCCAGTATTTAGCTTTAATACTTGGCCTGCCTGTCCAAAGTAATTCCCTTCTACATCTATTATAATCTCCTTATCTCCCAGTAGTTTCTTCATTAGGTTCTTGGGGAATGGGTTAAACATTCTGATTTGAACTAACATTGGCTTAATACTCTCACTTTCCAATTCTTCCATTGCGTCTAATATAGCACCTTTTGGTGATCCCCAGGTTAATATGGCAATATTAGAACTCGTATTACCATATATTTTAACTCTATCTTCCTCTGGAATTTCTTTATCTGCTGTAAATAGTTTCTTTATTCTCTTCTCGTACATCTTTTCTCTATTTCCAGCAGCTTCCGCTATAAAGCCATACTCATCATGTTCATCTCCAGTGTAATGCATTCTAGCAGTACCTAATGGCGCAAATGGCGAAATTCCATCATCTGTAAACTCAAATCTCTTATAATCATTATTAGCGTTAATTACTATTTTACCTTTTTCTATCCTAATATTTTCCATACCTAAGAAGCTCTTAGGAATTATTGAATACGAATTCGCTAAAGCCTTATCAACTAAGTGTATTACGGGAGTTTGATATTTTTGGGCTAAGTTTAAAGCCCATATGGCATCTTGAAAAGCCTCTACATGATCTCCAGAGGCTATTACTATTCTGGGGAATTCACCGTGGCTTACATTTAAGGCAAACATTAAGTCAGCTTGAGATGTCCTAGTGGGCTGTCCAGTTGACGGACCTCCTCTAATATAATAAGTTACTACAACTGGAGCCTCATTCATTCCAGCCCATCCAATTCCTTCAGCCATTAATGAAAAACCTGGGCCAGACGTTGCAGTAGCGGCTCTAACTCCAGTTAGAGCGGCACCAGAGGCCATATTAATTGCGGCTAATTCGTCTTCTGCTTGAACTACTACTATAGTAGATTTTCTTTTTTCACCAGTCTTTGGGTCTATTGTAAATACGTTTTGATGTGCTTCAATGAATACACTCTCATCACTGGCTGGAGTTATTGGATAGTAAGACTGGAATCTTAATCCTCCATAAATCTTACCTATAGCAACTGCTGTATTTCCATCCAAATTTATTTTATCATCACTGTTTGGTAATTCTGGCAAATTATACATAGGCTGTATATTTTGCATTACTAATTGAGCTGCTATAGTATTTATCTTAGAGAAGACCTCTTGTCTAAATGTTCTATTTATTGAATTTATTAAATACTGCTCCTTTAATCCTAACAATTTATATGATGCTGCTATAGCAATAGTGTTCTTAGCCCTATCCGCAACACTTAAGGGAACTTTAGCTTGATCTGCTACCTTCTTTAATATTTCCATGTAATTGATAGGTATTACCTTAACTCCCTTCTCTTTTTGCAAATAACTTATAACGTCTTTAACAGTCGTACCGTAACCCTTTTCCTTCAAAATTTTAGTAACTTCCTCAGCTATTTCAGGTTCCATGCTTTGTACTTGCTCTACTTTAGTATTTTCAACCTCAGTATTGTATATTAAAACGTCCTTCACTTCAGTAAAATGCTGAAATATCGTCTCAGCATCGAATGTAGTAAGTATTTCAACTTGTTGAGCTATACTCCTTGGCGGTTTATCGCTGATTGTAAAATAAAATATGAGTGTCTTCCCTTAATGTTTGAGTAATATTCCCTATTTCCGTAAATATAATAACCGTTAGCAGCTACGGCGTTACCGAAAATATTAGCAGAGGTATCTACACCAGAGCCCTGTGCTCCTCCTATCATCCAGCTTATACGCATGAGGTATCAGTATATAATTATAGTTTCTAGGGTAAATAAGAGTATCCCTACTAAAAATATGAACTTACTTCCTAATGTTTAAAAACTATAGTAATGGTGTATAATATATTATATAAATTTAAAGGAATTCTAAAAAATTGTATACCACGAGTTAGGCAAATTTTTAATGAATATAAATAGTGCTATCTTATAACCGTATAAAATTATTCAAAGATTATAACTCACATCGATAATTATAAAATCTTTCAATGTCAGCAATTATAATTTTCGTGAAAGTAATCACTTACAAAGATTAGTATAAATGATTATAATATGATAGGCTATTTAAATGAGATTGACAAAATTAGACAAAAAAGATTGTATAGTGATATTATCCGACATTAAGTTATGAATTTTCTTAATAGGAAAATAATTATACATAGATAATTTTAAATTTATATATAATTTTCACATAAAAGTCTTATATTTTTCTGTCAATTCGTACATATTGATAAACAATATCCTTAAATTCTTTGTATCTAATAATTAACTGACATGAGTTTAGTTATAGTGAAATTTGAAGACGATCATACTTTTTATACAATAAGCGACAACGGTCTTATATCTAAGACAAATCCTGACAAATTTGATATACTCGTCGTTAAGAAAATTGATAAGGACAAAGTTTACAATGCAATTAAGGAAGGGTATAAAATATTTGAATGTAATGAGTCAAAGGAGGAATGTCTAATAAAAGTATTAAATAAAATATTTCCCTATTGTAAGACTTGTAAATTTTCATAGGTTATTAAATAAAAACTTTTCATTTATTGATGATTTCTTCATAACATATTTCATATTTATAAGACTTAGTTAATACGCTTAAACATTACAGTAATATATTTAAACTAGAAAAGAGAAGTATAAATAAGATGAATAAAGAAGTAAAACTGAGAAAAGCCAGCAAGGATGACTGGGAGAAAATATATAAGCTATATAACTCGTTAAGTGATGAAGACCTATACTTAAGATTCTTTCATCTCTATAGGATAACTGAGGAAGACGCTAAGAAAATTGCTAGTGGAGGAGATCATATAACATATTTGGCAGAAGTTGACGGGAAAGTAGTAGGAGAGGCCACTCTTCACATGGATGGTGAATTCTCACTAGTCGTTGATAGAGAATATAGGAACTTAGGCATAGGAACTATGCTGGTTAAACAGTTAATAGAGGAAGCTAAGAAGTTAGGTCTTAAAGTAATTAAGTTCTATACATTACCGGAAAACACACCAATGATAAAAATAGGTAAGAAGTTGGGCTTTAAGATAAGATTTGACGAGGATGAGGTATATGCAGAAATGAATCTAAGAGAGGAGAAGAAAATGGAAGTAATAGCAGATTAATTTACATTTATGTTATTAATTTTGTTATTTGTATATGAAAATATAAATTAAATACAAGGTTGTTGTTCTCACAAAATATGTTAAAATAGAAAAATTATCATCAACTTCTTCTTTCATAGTGAGTTGTATATAATTCAGTATTAAACAAACTTAAATTCTCTTAATATTTAATTAAGATTAAACGCATATAGAGCGGAAAAACTGTACTGTAATAATTTAGCTAAACAGTTTTTAACATATATACAATTAGTGAAAATATATCAATTTATGTTGATGATATTTACATAATATTTAACTAATACGCAGAGTTTATTCGATATATTTATCTATTTTACGCTAATGACCTTAAAAGGTATTCAATTAAAAATTAATGGATATTATATCATATCAAAAATAATATGATCTAATAGATATTTATAAAAAATTACATAAATTAAAAGCGTAGAACTGAGTTAAAAAAGGCTTAATTATTATACTGATAAAAATCACTACTTTTTATTAATGTTTTTTACGAACCTAAGATAAGGTTTTAATACATGATCCCAGAACAGAGCTCCAAGTATACCCCCTATAAAATCTGGAATACCGTAAACGTAGAAGTACTCTCCCCTAAAGTTAAACGCTCCAGTTTTATAACCGAATAGATATAAAGCAAGCATGGGTCCCCAACTTCTAGCCTCATTTATCATCCCACCCGTTAACTGAGCTTCGAAAAGTAAGAAGGGCATTACATATCCTATGCCTATTGCCCACGGCACTAAAGACTGATTATAGAAAGGGGAATCTGGATCTGTAACTGCTACTACTATTAGCAGTAACAAATAAGGTCATTAATGCCTCAGCAAAGGCTCCCTTCCATAATGGAAATACTTGATTTACTTGAGAGTATAAAATACCTGCACTATTAACATTAGGTAAATAGGTTTTAGGCCAATATTGAGGCCAAAAGCCAGGCTCAGGATATTCAGTAAAGAAAGCCGCTCCTATATTAGCGTATAGAAAAGGTGGGGGATCTATTCTGGTTATTACACCTCCCCACCATGCCAGTAACACTCCTGCAGCTGCAGCAGCCCCTAAAATCTGGAAAACGATGTAAGGAATGAGTGTGGACAACAATTTTGTTAATTCAGTATAAATTATATAAGGTGTAAATTTAATTTCAATTCAACACAAGATTTATCA
>Ga0081474_121942_pt1 | contig 22514 bp, 12 predicted proteins | sample OneHunmetagenome_2_FD_70978 | JGI IMG/M metagenome (GOLD analysis project Ga0081474, IMG submission 70978) | Ferrous microbial mat communities from One Hundred Spring Plain, Yellowstone National Park, USA v2 (version 2) | ecosystem: Environmental > Aquatic > Non-marine Saline and Alkaline >... | reverse complement strand
AATCAACTTTAGCTACAAATTTCAATTCCCTGCTTTCCAAATAAACTTCCTTAAAAACTTTCAATGCTTTAAACTTTGGAATTAAAGTAGCAACTATTGCTTCATCATGAACTTCTTTTCCATATTCCATCGATTCTGTTTTTCTTTCATTCAAATGCAAAACATTCTCAAAGTAAATTATCTTGGGACAATAAGCATAATGCTTTATTGAAGTGGATGAAATGAAACTTTCTTCGCTCATGAAATCACAACATTTTCCTCATCATAGTTAATCTCAACACCTATGACTTCTCTATTTCTGAAAATTGCTTCAGTTATTGTATAAATTTGTATATTAACTTTCTCTTCCTTAACAAGCCTTCTTAATCCTGAGATAACCTCACTTCTTTGACTCGATGTTATCTTTCCTGCAAAAGCACTCTTTTGGATCCTCTTCAATCCGAATCTCTTCAAAAATTGAGATACCTTATTTCTAAGAGCATCATCGGTAATATCGTAAATTACCAAAGTTATGTTGTCCATTACCAACTGCTTAAAAAAGGCTTATATTCAGATTCTCCTTTCACTGCGCTTGCTAGCTTTCTTGCCTGCGAAATGATCAAATCAGGATAAGTAGGAGATTTATGGTTTGGATTTGAAGCCTTTAGCATGTAGTTGACAACGTAGCTCCATATTTCCTTTATCGATTCGCTTGAACCTTTAATCTTTAAGATTTTTTCTGTTTCATTCCTTGCTAAGCTAATTAAAGGTCTATCGACAGCTACAGCTCTAAATTCTTCCATCAAATCAAGTACTAAAGAAGGCCTTGTGCCTCTTGGAATATGATAGAAACCAAGATAAGGGTTTAAGCCTGCCATGTAAACTGCTCTCCAGACCTCTTTTCTTAAAGCTGCATAACCAATGTTCAATGCTATATTGAAAGGATCTTCTTTTCCATTCAAAGGAGGATTTGATCTTGTATATCTATGCTTAAATCCTATTTCCTTTGGCAATATCAAAGATACAGCCTCCCAATAGGACTTTGCTGCATGGGATTCAATAGATAGCAAGTCCTTTAAGTCTTTAGCTTTCTCTATTTCATCGATTCTTTCCTTTAAATTCTCACAGTATTTTTCAAGACTTATTGATTTGCCGTACTTTTGAAATCTCCTTGAAAACTCCATCAATACTTGCCTTTGATTGTATATCTTTCCTAAAACAAAGCTTTTTGCAAATTTAATTTTGCTTTTTCTATATGCTATCAATTGCTTTAACCATGTTTTCATCAAAGTTCCATAGCTATAGGGCAATAGCCTTGCAATTGGCTTAGTTTTATCTAAGAAAACAATGTCAATTCCGAATTCTGCTGCTAAAGCTATAGAAGCTGCTGAAATCGATGCTCCTTTAACGGAGAAAACTATTGAATCTAAGTCTGCTGCACTAACTTCAATCTTTGAATCCTTTTTCTTAAGAACAAACATTCCCTGCTTTGAAGAAAGAAAAGCTCCGTAATCATCGATAAGAAGCACTTTTTTGGTCATTTTTCATTTTTGCAAACCTTCAAATATGGACATTTAGAATCGCAAAATTCTGGCAATCCTGGATCTATTTCATTTTCAACTATCTTGATGAATTCGTCCCTCTCTTCAATAAGCCTAGTTCTCAACGATTCTGAAATTATAACATTCTTCTCATAAACTTTGAAAGAGCTGAAATCGTTCTCAAATACAACATTAAGCAGCAAGCCTGCATCTATAGGCATGTGATAAATGCTTTCAAAAATTAAGGAATAGCAGGCTAAGCCTAGCTCTGCAGTGCTTCTAAGCTCACCTGTTTTAATCTCGATTAAAAGATTGGGATAAACGTAGCCATCTATTCTCACAGATCTGTTGAATCCAAGCAAAGAACCGTCTAAAGGAAACTCTGTAATAACAGGAGATATAATTCCTACAACGCTATCTGGATTTAAATGCTTTGATTGGATCATGATTTTATCGTAGCTACTTGCAAAGCTGTGCGCTGCATAATTCCATATTATATCCACGATTTTTTTAGAATCGCTTCCTAGTGCGTAATATCTCTCAGCTTCCTTGTATATTTCTTGCTTCTTTTCAATGAATTTATCATAGAATTCCTGTCCGTTTTTTGGAAAATAAAGATAAACAATTAATTTGCAATTTTGGTAAGCTAATGAATATAATCTGTGAGTTAAAGCACCTACCTGCAGTAGCTTATTTTCTTCTCCCTTTATTTTCAAAACATATTTTACGTATCCAAACCTGTGTGTTTTACATTCTATTCCAGCCAAATCTGAAACATTGATAAGTTTAGTAAAAGGTGAAATTAAGGGAGGATTTTTCCAATTCCATCCCCTTAGTTCATCATCTATGTTTACATTTAGTTCCTTAATTCTTCGAAGAATCTCAAGGATTTCATGGAGAGAAAAGAACATGAAAATATTTAACATAAAGATTTAAAAATTTTTTCATAAACTTTTTAAAGTTTCAGGAGTTTGTTCGAGAATTTTAAAATCCGAAAGACCACTGATGATCCATCATTAAAATTCTTGAAATTTTTACGCACGAATTTCAGGAGGGTGACAAGAAAGAGACAGGTTTAAATTCTTGGCCGATATTTAAGTCTTATCTTAAACTCAGAAGAGGATTGAAAGATACAATTCTTACACTTAAAACTCCAATACCTTTCTCCTTAAACTCAGAAGAGGATTGAAAGAATTACGTTAAGAGGAAATATTACGAATAGCTTAGGCAACTTAAACTCAGAAGAGGATTGAAAGGGCCGATGGCCTCATATGGAATGCATGGATTAGAGTACACTTAAACTCAGAAGAGGATTGAAAGTAAAGAAGAGCTGGATAAACCCCATTGTCAAAGGTCATATCTTAAACTCAGAAGAGGATTGAAAGTAAAACACCACCGACTAAACCACCTACTGCACTCTTCCACTTAAACTCAGAAGAGGATTGAAAGCTTATAGTAATGTCCGTCCTTAAAAACATACAGATGTTCTTAAACTCAGAAGAGGATTGAAAGGATAATAATGTATTTTTAGTATTAAGAACTGGCAACTTAAACTCAGAAGAGGATTGAAAGATATTTAAAGCCAATTGTTCACATGCAGGTATTATTTCCCTTAAACTCAGAAGAGGATTGAAAGTATAGCGGTGTAGTAAGCATTCCGAAACCAATCTGTCTTAAACTCAGAAGAGGATTGAAAGAAGAATGGTATATACTCATATTCGCCTACTTTATTTCTTAAACTCAGAAGAGGATTGAAAGATTGGTAAGCTAAATAATGTATCCATAGCCAAATAATCGCTTAAACTCAGAAGAGGATTGAAAGTTCCCCTCGGGCAGAGGTAGCCGAAGTGGGTTTTTCCTCTTAAACTCAGAAGAGGATTGAAAGTTTTCTCAGTTTGTGAAGCGTTAAAGCTAAGTTAACTTAAACTCAGAAGAGGATTGAAAGTAGTGGTAGTCATGTTGATAAAGACTATCACTATGCTTAAACTCAGAAGAGGATTGAAAGCTGAACTTGAGAGCATCTTGAAGAACTTTGGTTAAATTTCTTAAACTCAGAAGAGGATTGAAAGATAGAGAAGTTTCCTAAAGAAAAGAAAGAAGAAATTGCCTTAAACTCAGAAGAGGATTGAAAGGTTTAAACGCATCTCTGTATAAACATCGCCTTTATTTTCCTTAAACTCAGAAGAGGATTGAAAGAGATGTATTATATGTGTGTGAGAATGTGACTGTAGTCTTAAACTCAGAAGAGGATTGAAAGGGATTCATTTCAATCATTATCCACTTTATGTTCCACACTTAAACTCAGAAGAGGATTGAAAGGTAATGGTGCCAAAGTGGTGGGGTGTTGATAAGCATCTTAAACTCAGAAGAGGATTGAAAGTATAAGTTCATCTGGAACAGTATATTTGCTTAAACTTAAACTCAGAAGAGGATTGAAAGTGAACTACAGGAAAACCACCTTTTAACGGATTTATCCCTTAAACTCAGAAGAGGATTGAAAGAATGAATATTGATAAGTTCAGTATAGAGGAGATTGAATGCACTTAAACTCAGAAGAGGATTGAAAGACTGCTTCAGAACTCGACCTGCATGTATTACCTTCCTCTTAAACTCAGAAGAGGATTGAAAGGTTAGTTGTGCAACAATTAAAGCTTTGCCCTTCATACCACTTAAACTCAGAAGAGGATTGAAAGTATTAGTTGGAAGCCGAATTGTGCTGAACCTGCAGCTGCTTAAACTCAGAAGAGGATTGAAAGTATTAACGCCTTCAATCCTTTTTTCGAACTGGTCGCTTCTTAAACTCAGAAGAGGATTGAAAGCCTATAAATACTGCATGTTGCTTTGTTAACAAAGCACTTAAACTCAGAAGAGGATTGAAAGTGCTTAGTTGCTGAATATAGTGGAGCGGTTTTATCCTTAAACTCAGAAGAGGATTGAAAGAAGTCGAAGTATCTACTCCTCATTTCCTTCTAAACAATTTCTTAAACTCAGAAGAGGATTGAAAGTGTTTTTTGTAAAATTGCCATATGAAAAACACTAAATCTTAAACTCAGAAGAGGATTGAAAGTTTCCTTAGCTTATGTAAAGTAAGGGCCAAGTTAACTTAAACTCAGAAGAGGATTGAAAGTAATATGAACCAAGCCCATTTCTCCTGCAGTAATCTCACTTAAACTCAGAAGAGGATTGAAAGATAATGACCAATTATTAGGTATAAATAAAGGAATATCTTTCTTAAACTCAGAAGAGGATTGAAAGTTAATTCTGATATTTTTAACAACTATAGTTCTTTGCCTTAAACTCAGAAGAGGATTGAAAGACTGTATCCTATTTTTTAAACAGGATGCTTTTAAATCTTAAACTCAGAAGAGGATTGAAAGTGTGGAATAATGAAAAATTGGTTAAACTCGTAAATCTTAAACTCAGAAGAGGATTGAAAGCATGGAATAATAATACTGTAGCCCAGTTGCAAGCACTTAAACTCAGAAGAGGATTGAAAGATATAATAATTCTAATTGCGGCTAGGTTAATATGAACTTAAACTCAGAAGAGGATTGAAAGGGAAATAAGTATATGGAGTGCTCATTTTATTATCACCGCTTAAACTCAGAAGAGGATTGAAAGGTATCTTGTATTTAGTGTTCTTACTTCTGTATTCTTCTTAAACTCAGAAGAGGATTGAAAGTTATAAGGCTCAAGAGCTTGATAGCATGGAGAAGATCTTAAACTCAGAAGAGGATTGAAAGTGCATAATATACTGTATACTATACCTATACTATACCCTTAAACTCAGAAGAGGATTGAAAGAGGTAAGGCAATAGTTATTACGCATGATGACTTACGGTTCCTTAAACTCAGAAGAGGATTGAAAGATTGAAGGTAGTGGGAATCCGAAAAAGCCGTATAATCTCTTAAACTCAGAAGAGGATTGAAAGATTCCTTCAATATAACTCATAGGTGCTAGAGCTCCATTCTTAAACTCAGAAGAGGATTGAAAGTGAAGTGCAGGATATACTGATTATCAAACCGCACAAGTCTTAAACTCAGAAGAGGATTGAAAGTGGAAGTATTCTACTAGTTGGATATTCTTCGGGGCTGATCTTAAACTCAGAAGAGGATTGAAAGTATGCCAAGCCATAAAGTTCATAGATTGATTGATAGGCTTAAACTCAGAAGAGGATTGAAAGTTCTTTTAATTCGTCTTGATTAAAGACTCCATCAAGCCTCACTTAAACTCAGAAGAGGATTGAAAGAACTATACTTGCGAATGTTATCGCTGCTTGTATAAGCTTAAACTCAGAAGAGGATTGAAAGAAAAAATACAAAGGATAACAATTACAGCCGCACTTACACTCTTAAACTCAGAAGAGGATTGAAAGAGTGTTTTCTCAATAGGTTCTTCGGTTGCCATGTGTACTTAAACTCAGAAGAGGATTGAAAGTCAAAAGAAGTGTCACTCATGATTTTTGTATAACTTTCTCTTAAACTCAGAAGAGGATTGAAAGTAATTTTACTAAATATATAATAAGAATTGCTATTATATCTTAAACTCAGAAGAGGATTGAAAGTAAGATATATGTTCCTACTCCAGTTCCAGCTGCAGTCTTAAACTCAGAAGAGGATTGAAAGGCTAAACGAAATAAGGTTCCCTAGGTTCTTTTTTACTTAAACTCAGAAGAGGATTGAAAGAGTTCTCTTCTTGCTTTATATAGCCAAATATAATCTACATCTTAAACTCAGAAGAGGATTGAAAGTGTAACAGGCGGACTACCACCTGTTCATCCTCCATCATCTTAAACTCAGAAGAGGATTGAAAGTGTTTAACTTTTTTAAATCTCATCATTTAAATAAACCCTTAAACTCAGAAGAGGATTGAAAGTTCATTCTTCAATCTTGCCCTAAATATACTACTTCTACTTAAACTCAGAAGAGGATTGAAAGTATTTATGGTATTTCTTGGCCGGCCTTAAGAAAACCCTTAAACTCAGAAGAGGATTGAAAGGTTCATTTTTGTCATGCTTGCCATGAGCGTCATGGCTTAAACTCAGAAGAGGATTGAAAGTTTCTTATCAACCTCTCAAGCTCAATTTTATGAACGTTCTTAAACTCAGAAGAGGATTGAAAGAAAGGTTTTTCGATTTCAACAATACGAATAAATGTTTCTTAAACTCAGAAGAGGATTGAAAGATAGATGGCACAAACAATTATATAATTTATTATATAATCTTAAACTCAGAAGAGGATTGAAAGTGTCGCTCTGTCGTCGCATCGTTATCGCTTTGTATTCGCTTAAACTCAGAAGAGGATTGAAAGACAAATTTCTTATATCTGCTATCTCTCCTTAACTTCTCTTAAACTCAGAAGAGGATTGAAAGATTTCATCGTACTTTTCATTAAAGAACTCCGCCATAACTTAAACTCAGAAGAGGATTGAAAGGTGTTGATTGAAAAAATATATTGTTAACCCAATTGTCTTAAACTCAGAAGAGGATTGAAAGTAGGGCTAGTAATAGCGCTCTTTTTTGCAACAAACCCAACTTAAACTCAGAAGAGGATTGAAAGAATAAGAACGAAATTTATTCAAACAAAACTTTTTCAACTTAAACTCAGAAGAGGATTGAAAGAGGAAATTATGACTTGTATATTGAATTTGATGCAAGTACTTAAACTCAGAAGAGGATTGAAAGCCCTTATACCTTTTCTTTGCCAAAACATCGGATAACGTCTTAAACTCAGAAGAGGATTGAAAGTGCATACATCACCGTGACTGTTACATTTGTCGTAGCTTAAACTCAGAAGAGGATTGAAAGAGACCTGTAATAAAAGTAGCGGTATCAGGTAGCGCTCACTTAAACTCAGAAGAGGATTGAAAGAAGGGCTAGATAGAGCGGGCACAAAATCAAAAACGGATACTTAAACTCAGAAGAGGATTGAAAGTTTTCTTTTTAGGTCTAGGGAGGGAGGGGATGTTGAACTTAAACTCAGAAGAGGATTGAAAGTTAGTGACTTTGACCCAAGTGGAGAAGAAATATTCCACTTAAACTCAGAAGAGGATTGAAAGAATTCCTAGACCAATTTCATACGTGGTGGTGTAAACATGGGCTTAAACTCAGAAGAGGATTGAAAGTTGACGCAGAAAAACTAAAAGCTCATGTTAACAATGTTCTTAAACTCAGAAGAGGATTGAAAGTTTGAAAAAATTATGAAGTGTCCAAAATGTGGTTACGAATGCTTAAACTCAGAAGAGGATTGAAAGTAATGACAGGTAGCCTAAAACCTTCAATTATAGCTCTACTTAAACTCAGAAGAGGATTGAAAGTGAGCTTGTAGCGACTTATTCTACAATGGCTTCATCTTAAACTCAGAAGAGGATTGAAAGGACGTTATCGTAACTTTGAAAAAACAACAATCTCAACTTAAACTCAGAAGAGGATTGAAAGTGCATCAATCATCCTTATTTTCGTTTTTGTGAGGAATATGCTTAAACTCAGAAGAGGATTGAAAGATATTATACAACTAATACAACTGCTACAGTAGTAGCTTAAACTCAGAAGAGGATTGAAAGATTAATAGCTCATGATCTAACAATGAAATTATAAAACTTAAACTCAGAAGAGGATTGAAAGTTAATAATAAATGGGACAACGGTAGCAGGCCCAGTTTCCTTAAACTCAGAAGAGGATTGAAAGAATAATAATTTCTCTCCTTACGTCATCGGAAGACATCTTAAACTCAGAAGAGGATTGAAAGCAAACTTAGGTTCTCAATCCATTTTAGGACAAATCCCTTAAACTCAGAAGAGGATTGAAAGAGCTGGTGCTGGGTCAAGAACAATTGCTCTTACATGCTTAAACTCAGAAGAGGATTGAAAGAGTCTCATTTATAAAAATATTCCCATTATAAAATTCTATCTTAAACTCAGAAGAGGATTGAAAGAAGTAGTTTATCTTGTAATCCTTGCTCATGCAGTTTGTAACTTAAACTCAGAAGAGGATTGAAAGTCCTTCAGCGCCTGAGAGTCAAGAAGAAGTAGAAACTTAAACTCAGAAGAGGATTGAAAGTTAATTCGATTTAAATTAATAAATGCAAATCCACTTACCTTAAACTCAGAAGAGGATTGAAAGATTTATCAATTCTGAAATCTATAGGAATAAATGCTTCAGCTCTTAAACTCAGAAGAGGATTGAAAGTATCCGGATTGATTGACTATAATGCTGTCAGTATCACACTTAAACTCAGAAGAGGATTGAAAGCTGTGATAGTTTTGCTATTGCAAACATAACCGTACCGCTTAAACTCAGAAGAGGATTGAAAGGTATTATGACGCCATCACTAAGTATTTTATAATTTCTTAAACTCAGAAGAGGATTGAAAGATTGAGATAGAATTTCTCAATCTTGTTCCAATGTATACTACTTAAACTCAGAAGAGGATTGAAAGTTTTTATTAAAAATTCTTTTATGTCAGTCATGCTTCTTTAACTTAAACTCAGAAGAGGATTGAAAGAGTGAACCCCAGCTTGTTTGGAAGCGTGGTTTTGAACGTCTTAAACTCAGAAGAGGATTGAAAGACTAGGCTACTTGTTTTCTTCACCACTTCACCTTTGCCACTTAAACTCAGAAGAGGATTGAAAGGAAGCCTGTTCAAATGTTCAAATTGCAATTATCAATGCTTAAACTCAGAAGAGGATTGAAAGTATGGAATGCATGGGTTAGAGTATATGATGGGTTTAGCTTAAACTCAGAAGAGGATTGAAAGTGTTCGATGTATGAATAATTTATATTTATTTCACAATCTTAAACTCAGAAGAGGATTGAAAGTTACATAACTCAAGTAACTATAATAGCAGGCTTTGGTTTAACCTTAAACTCAGAAGAGGATTGAAAGATAAGAGAAGGCAGGCCACCAGGTATTAAAAACATTTTCTTAAACTCAGAAGAGGATTGAAAGTTATACCAATTTATGTCATGGTTTAATGTTTTCATGAAACTTAAACTCAGAAGAGGATTGAAAGTTCACTACCCTCCTACCAGCTCTTTCAGCCTTGTAGGACTTAAACTCAGAAGAGGATTGAAAGTTTTTATCAATAGGAATACAATGCTTACACATGCTTGTGCTTAAACTCAGAAGAGGATTGAAAGGCATCATCGCCACAAAACTCACAAGGCATTTTAAAATTCACTTAAACTCAGAAGAGGATTGAAAGAGTTATCTGAGCATGATACTAACTTTATTATATTCCTTAAACTCAGAAGAGGATTGAAAGTTAAGAATTGCTTTTTGAGTATATTTTGATAGATACCTTAAACTCAGAAGAGGATTGAAAGTTAGGAATAGGTATCTCAATACCTTGCTTCTCAAGAAACTTAAACTCAGAAGAGGATTGAAAGGATAGTGTAACTATGGTAATTGAGTTAGGTGGTGCTACTTAAACTCAGAAGAGGATTGAAAGATAAACTCAACTGGTAATATTCTTGTAAGCTCTGAAAACCCTTAAACTCAGAAGAGGATTGAAAGTTACATGAGCCTCCTGGTGGAGTTGAAAGAGATTTTACCTTAAACTCAGAAGAGGATTGAAAGTATTTGTTCAGCATAAGCTAATTGTTTTGGGCTTCTGCCTTAAACTCAGAAGAGGATTGAAAGGTGCTGCTCATGGTTAAAATACCCCAGCAGGGGCCTTTCTTAAACTCAGAAGAGGATTGAAAGCAATCTAACACTTTTCCCATACCCGTCGTGATTTCTCTTAAACTCAGAAGAGGATTGAAAGTAGATGCATTAGCCTGGGCTAGATAAAGGTTATATTCACTTAAACTCAGAAGAGGATTGAAAGTAAAATATTTAAATTATTCGAATAAATATGCAAATTCTTAAACTCAGAAGAGGATTGAAAGATTTTGGTATAAACCCTTTATAAAATTTATATTCATCTTAAACTCAGAAGAGGATTGAAAGTTACAGGTGTTTTACAATATTTTGGGAATGTTTTAATTCTTAAACTCAGAAGAGGATTGAAAGTGAACAAAATATAAAAAAGTATATTCATGTTGCCAATAACTTAAACTCAGAAGAGGATTGAAAGGCAATTCCTCAATCCAAGAATACGTTATATCGAATAGCTTAAACTCAGAAGAGGATTGAAAGAAGTCATCGTAGTGGTGTTCATCGAATGATGGATTCTCCTTAAACTCAGAAGAGGATTGAAAGCTTGGGTTTGTTACTCTCAAAAGCAAAAATATCCAAGCTTAAACTCAGAAGAGGATTGAAAGATGGTGATGGAACTTCAGAAACATTCCAATCTACTAGTCCTTAAACTCAGAAGAGGATTGAAAGAAAATTGCAATTGCCATAAGAAAAACACTAGATTGGGGCTTAAACTCAGAAGAGGATTGAAAGTTTCCGTGTTAATATGGTTTCATATAAGCGTAAATCACTTAAACTCAGAAGAGGATTGAAAGTTATAACTTTGACATGTAATAGAGAGAAATTCTTACTTAAACTCAGAAGAGGATTGAAAGTTGTATTAATTTATAAACTGAAATTTGCTTAAAGTAAAAACTTAAACTCAGAAGAGGATTGAAAGTTTTTTATTTAGGTAGGGGGAGGGAAAAAAAGATTATTCACCTTAAACTCAGAAGAGGATTGAAAGTAATTTATAAAGCATTATCACAGCGTGAATGAAATTAACTTAAACTCAGAAGAGGATTGAAAGCAATCACTTATGCAACATTGTATCTTTTTCGTAAAACTTAAACTCAGAAGAGGATTGAAAGTAAACGCATTAACTCAAGCCTTAGGATACACTCCCACTTAAACTCAGAAGAGGATTGAAAGAAGCACTAATTACAATATTCAAGTTCAGGTTACGACTTAAACTCAGAAGAGGATTGAAAGTGTAACTATTGATGGTTCATCATTTTTTGTTCGTTATGGCTTAAACTCAGAAGAGGATTGAAAGCAACATGTAAAACAAATATATGTCGATGATAATGACAACTTAAACTCAGAAGAGGATTGAAAGTTTTATACTTTTAGTCAAGACTCAACCACCGCGATATCTTAAACTCAGAAGAGGATTGAAAGACTTATTGCTATTGGTTTACTTACAGTTTTTTGTGTCTTAAACTCAGAAGAGGATTGAAAGTTTATACTTGGTCTGAGCATAGAATTTGCCTTCAGCTACTTAAACTCAGAAGAGGATTGAAAGGGTTTTAGTGATTTTGTTGATGGAATTAAATATATCTTAAACTCAGAAGAGGATTGAAAGTTAATTACAGTTAAGTAAGGTTCTATATCAATTACGAACTTAAACTCAGAAGAGGATTGAAAGTGATATTAATATAATTGCTACGATTTCATCATGTACCTTAAACTCAGAAGAGGATTGAAAGTACGGAGTTCTTTAGTACAAGGTACGATGAGATAGCTTAAACTCAGAAGAGGATTGAAAGTATCATTTCCACAATCCAACACAAATATTCCACTACTATACTTAAACTCAGAAGAGGATTGAAAGTTTAGTGGCTTTATTTTTAGAAACACTCTCTCTTTGGCTTAAACTCAGAAGAGGATTGAAAGTTATTAGTGTATTTAATTACAGCGAAATAAGATTTGTAACTTAAACTCAGAAGAGGATTGAAAGTGTTCTTCCTTTAGTCTGTCAGCAAATGCTGGCAACTTAAACTCAGAAGAGGATTGAAAGGCCTTCACAACAAAATCAATGGGGGCCTGTTTTGCCTTAAACTCAGAAGAGGATTGAAAGGGAGTTACGTAAACGTTTTGTCCGTCTCTGAAGATTCTCTTAAACTCAGAAGAGGATTGAAAGAACGTATCAGGCACAGTTTCAACTACTTCAACAAGCTTAAACTCAGAAGAGGATTGAAAGTGAATGAAATTAAAATTATTGTTTTTAATTTTGCTCTTAAACTCAGAAGAAGATTGAAAGAACTGTTGCCTGCAAAAGATATTTAGCCTTCCCCATGTTCTTAAACTCAGAAGAGGATTGAAAGTTTTTTATGGTTACAGTTGAACAATACATAGAAGATACTTAAACTCAGAAGAGGATTGAAAGGTACAAATTTTAACATCCTTATACTCTTTCAATTTTCTTAAACTCAGAAGAGGATTGAAAGTTGACTCAATTTTGCTATACTAAACATTACTGTACCATCTCTTAAACTCAGAAGAGGATTGAAAGACCTCTGCCAAAGGGGAACGTTTTTCAAGTAGTTCCCCCTTAAACTCAGAAGAGGATTGAAAGTCCTTTGATTTCGATGATACGGATTATTTCCAAGTAACTTAAACTCAGAAGAGGATTGAAAGTCCTTTTTCTTTATTTTCTCAACTTCTTTTTCTTTAGGTCTTAAACTCAGAAGAGGATTGAAAGAATTGTATGTGGTGTAAGTATATGAATTCATTATCAAGTCTCTTAAACTCAGAAGAGGATTGAAAGGGATTTGTTAATGAATTACAATACGCATTTGCATCAATAGCTTAAACTCAGAAGAGGATTGAAAGTATTTTTATTAAGAGTATAAAGTGCAATAAGCTTTTTCTTAAACTCAGAAGAGGATTGAAAGAGGAAGCCAATCCATTTTAGGACAAATCCAAGTAATTCACTTAAACTCAGAAGAGGATTGAAAGATGACCTTTGATATCTCTGTGACCTATGTATCCCTCTTAAACTCAGAAGAGGATTGAAAGGAAATCAATGAGTTTAGAGATAAGCTCTTTGTTGCTTAACTTAAACTCAGAAGAGGATTGAAAGTTTATCATATAGTTTGTTTAGCTTCTTTTTTAGTTTATCTTAAACTCAGAAGAGGATTGAAAGAGTAGAAAGGCAAGTTGATAGAATAGTGAGTAACCCTTAAACTCAGAAGAGGATTGAAAGGTTCTTAAGCAGATTGAAGATCACATAAAAGATGAGCCTTAAACTCAGAAGAGGATTGAAAGATGAAGGGATCCTTCTTCTATAATTGCGATATCTTCTGTCTTAAACTCAGAAGAGGATTGAAAGTAAAACCCATTGCCTCCACAACCTTAGCGCTGAAACTTAAACTCAGAAGAGGATTGAAAGGAAATAAAAAGCCAGTATACCCGGGGGCCTAGAAAAAAACTTAAACTCAGAAGAGGATTGAAAGTTTGCTTCATTTTCAAGAGCCTTAACTAATTCTTGTATTCTTAAACTCAGAAGAGGATTGAAAGAGCTTATAGTTTTCTTTGCATAAAGCTCAAAGAATTGCCTTAAACTCAGAAGAGGATTGAAAGGGATTAGAAAATAAGATCTCAAAACCATTTTCATTAAGCATAACTTAAACTCAGAAGAGGATTGAAAGGTAAACTATTCAACCAATATACTTGCAGCATCACCTACTTAAACTCAGAAGAGGATTGAAAGGGGGTCTTACCACTTCCCTCCCTTCCGCCCCAGAGGTTCTTAAACTCAGAAGAGGATTGAAAGTTGTTGAGAATGGTAGTTTTTGGCTTCATGGTATGCTATCTTAAACTCAGAAGAGGATTGAAAGCCGTGACTGTTACATTTGTTGTGCTAACTAAAAACAGCTTAAACTCAGAAGAGGATTGAAAGATAAATAAACCTTGTTTTACTAAAGTATCCCAAAGATTGCCTTAAACTCAGAAGAGGATTGAAAGTCTTAACTTATTTTTTATTTCTTCAACATTCATATTTTCTTAAACTCAGAAGAGGATTGAAAGTGCCAGTGGTAATGAGTTATTCTTTTCAGCTAAGATCTTAAACTCAGAAGAGGATTGAAAGTGTCATAGTTGCGTAGCCTTTGGATGTAAACCATTATCACCTTAAACTCAGAAGAGGATTGAAAGTGTTACAGGGTCAATCACTATGTTTGCTACCAGCTGCTTAAACTCAGAAGAGGATTGAAAGTGAGGCAATCTATTGTAAAGCTCAACCATGATAGGTTCTTAAACTCAGAAGAGGATTGAAAGAATTCATAAACCACGATTTAAGTTTTTATTAGGCAACTTAAACTCAGAAGAGGATTGAAAGTATTCTTCTTCTTCTTGCAAAAAATATACACAAACGCTTAAACTCAGAAGAGGATTGAAAGATATATTGTTAAGTCAGCCTGTATCTTCAGAATAAGCTTGCTTAAACTCAGAAGAGGATTGAAAGTTGAATGTAAGTATATGGCAGACTTAGAAGAAGTTCTTAAACTCAGAAGAGGATTGAAAGGCCATAAAAAAAGAATAAGAAACCGGGTTTATAAGCTTCTTAAACTCAGAAGAGGATTGAAAGAATGGTTATTTAAAAATAAGCAAGAAGCTTAGCGAAGCTTAAACTCAGAAGAGGATTGAAAGATATTTAACCATGTTATTTCAAATAGACTACTATATGCTTAAACTCAGAAGAGGATTGAAAGTCCAACATGACATATTGTTAATATAAAGTTCTCTATTCTTAAACTCAGAAGAGGATTGAAAGCCAAAAAAATACTAATAGGTCACTTAGGCGATACTGACATTGTGGATTATATAAAGAAGATAACAGATAAAGGTTCTTATGTAGGTTTAGATAGATATAGTCTCGATTTATTTCTTCCTATAGAGAAGAGAAATGAAGTATTGATTAAATTACTTAAAGAGGGATATGATGAAAAAATTATGATATCTCAAGATTATTGTTGCTCTATAGATTGGTGTATCGCAAAACCAGAGTTTAACCCAAGTTAGCACCTAAATGGAGTATGACACTTATATTTGAAGACGTTATTCCGGTCTAAAAAAATCTGGAATAAAAGATGATATATAGATATACTATTCATCGAGAATCCGCGCGAATTTTTAGCTAAAAGGACATTTCAAGAAATTAACTAATGCTCATATTTTTTTACATAGAACTTCCCTACTATTAAGCTTTAATGACTTACATATATCTATTCCGATATAACCAGATACTGTTCCAATTCCAAAAGTCTAAATACTCTAGTTCCCATCAGATAAGGCTTATATGTTTGCCTAGTTTTATGTGAAAGGCATCATGATTTGTGCATATGTATGCGCTTTTGTTTGTTAGTTACTATCCTCTTAGCTGTTAAGGTACTCCTGTCCATATTATCTCTCAACATACATCAGATGATGAAGGGGCCTGATGGGAACTAGGATTAGGTTTAAATATGAATCTAATCTTTTAGAATAATTGTGAGGATAAATGAATAGTTATCGTAGAAGATGGAAAGTTCCTTTAGATAGAGCTTGGTTCAAAAGTTATCCTCAGGACGTAAATTTAACAATAGATCTTCCAGAAATGACTTTAGTAGACATATTAAACAATTCAACTAGATTTTATGGATATAAAGTATAGTATCATTTATTATGGAAATAGAATAACCTTAATAAAACACTTCCATAATGGTGGTAAATATGGCTTTAAAATCTGTTGAAAAATATTTAGAAAGTTTAAACGATGGGAGGATAGTTTATTATAAAGGTAAAAAAGTTGATAATGTTGTAATACATCCAGTTCTTAGAGCTTCCGTAAATCATGCATCGCTACTATATAAGTGGCAACAAGATCCTAGAAAAAGAAATATAGTTGTTAAAAAAGATCCTGAATTTGGAGAAATAAGCAGTTTTTATTACATACCAAAAAATGGAAACGATCTAATGAACAGGTTTGAATTAATATACGAAACAACAAGATGGGGGAGGGGTTTCTTTAATATAACAAAAGCAATAGGATCAGATGCACTTTTTGCTCTAATGATAATCACAAAACATATGGACTCTGTGCTTGGAACCAGCTATTATCAAAGAGTTTTAAATTATTATAAATATGTGGTGGAAAATGATATTGCAATTGCGGTTGCACAAACAGATGTGAAAGGGGATAGAAGCCTGAGACCTCATGAGCAACAAGATCCCGACATGTATCTAAGGATTGTCGAAAAAGGAAAAGATGGCATTGTAGTAAGAGGCGCAAAAGCCCATACAACTCAAGCGTGTGTATCAAACGATATAATAGTTTTGCCAACAAGGGCAATGACGGATAAGGATAAAGATTATTCTGTTGCGTTCGCAATACCAGCTAATACAAAAGGAGTAAAAATGATATCAAGACTAGAGAAAGCTACTGAAGCTGCATTAAATGATTCGTGGTTTGTAATGGGAAGGGAAAACGTTGAAATTGAAACGATAACAATATTTGATGATGTTTTTATTCCTTGGGAAAGGGTTTTCATGGCTGGAGAATATCAATTTGCAGGGCCATTAGCAATAATGTTTCCTACGTATCATAGATTTACAGCCATTTCTTATAGGGCAGGCATGGCAGATTTGATTATTGGACTTGGCAAATTACTAGCTGAATACAATGGCATTGATGATAAATCCCACATAAGAAGAAATGTGGTTGAACTGATCAAATATAAGGAAATTTTAAGAGCTACTGCTATAGCAGCTTCCAACCTTGCTTCAATAGATGATCAAACAGGCATCGCTATACCAAATCCTGTAATGACAAATGTGGGCAAATTAATTGCGAATGAAAACTATACTGATGTTATAAAACATTTAATTGATATAGCTGGAGGACTTGTTGCAACATTACCATCATCACAAGATTTTGAAAATCGTGAAGAAGCACCTTATTTAGAGAAATATCTTGCTGGTAAAAAAGATACAAGTTCATTAGAAAGAGCTAAGCTAATTGCATTAACAAGAGAACTGATATCATCGTTCGGAGCATTACTTATTACGGGTATGATACATGCAGAAGGATCAATAGAAGCAAGTATTATAGAATTATATAGATTGTATGATTATGGAGAAAGCAAAAAATTAGCATTTTATGCTTCTGGCTTGAAAGATGAACTTTAAAATTTTTATTTAATTAATAGTTTTATTCTAAAAGATCCTCGTTAGAATGTATAAGAAAATTCCAAAAAATGATACTTTATGACATTTAAAAAGGCAAAAATATGGTCATTATAAGCAAATATTAACTAGGCTATTAACTTCATATCGTTTTCACATAATAAAATTACTCTATTTTTCCATGCTTTCCCATACCCTGAAGGAATCTCTTAACTCCATCATAAATCTCATAGGACTTTATTGATTCAAGCCCTAAATTCATCTCAATAGCCAAACCAACATTTAGTGATTTACCTAAGCCCTCGTATAAAGCTAATCTATCATTCCTAAGAGTATTTTGTGGATACTTACCTATTAATTCAGCAATCTCAATGGCTTTATCAAGAGCCCTACCTTCATCAACTAAATAATTAACTAATCCCCATTGATAAGCCTCTTCAGCAGAAATTAAGCGGCCAGTAAGTATCATATCAAGAGCTCTACCAACCCCAATAATTCTTAAAAGTCTTTGTGTTCCACCATCAACAAGAGGAACGCCGAAACGTCTTTCTAAGAAACCAAATTTAGCCGTTTTATCTGCAACCCTAATGTCTGCCCAAAGCGCTATTTCTAATCCTCCAGCGACACAGTAACCACTTATTGCAGCAATTATTGGTTTCGAAAGAATAATCCTTGTGAATCCTAACGGGCCATTAGGATCATTAACTCTTCTAATAATCCTATCTATATCGTAGAGATCAGCACCAGCTGAGAAATTACCGTTGGCCCCTGTTATTATGCCCACATATAAATTATCATTATCTTCAAAATACTTCCAAGACTTATATAGCTCTTCAGCTGTATCAGCATCTATCGCATTTCTCCTCTCAGGTCTATTAATTGTAACAACATATACATGACCTTTTATTTCAGTAATTACATTATTCATTATTAGCCACCAATTTTTATTAAAATTTTATAAATTCATTTTCGTTCTTTTAGCTTTAGCTTTATATAATTAGTCATGTCTACAGTATCTTCGGTTATCCCTTGTTCACGTAGTTTATACTTCTCTATTCTACCAGTTGCTGTTCTTGGCAATGAATTAGTGAAACGCACATAACGAGGTACCCAGAACTTAGGCATATTCTCAATAGCATAATCAATAATTTCCTCAGGATTTAATCCTTTTTCCTTTGGTACTATGACAGCCATTACCTCATCTTCACCAACCTCAGATGGTGATGGTATAACAGCAACTTCCGCTATCTTAGGATACTTAAGGAGTATTTGCTCTACCTCATATGATGAAATGTTTTCTCCTCTTCTTCTTATTGCGTCTTTTTGCCTATCAACAAAGTAAAGGTAACCATTTTCATCAAACACTCCCAAGTCACCTGTATGAAACCATAACCCCCTAAACGCTTCAACGGTCTTATCAGGCATATTGTAGTATTCTTTGAAGATGGCCCAAGGTAACTTTGGCCTTATAAGTATCTCTCCAACTTGTCCTGGTGGAAGTGGAAATCCATCATCATTAGCTACACTAACATCAAATGGTGGCCCTGGTTTTCCACATGCTCCAGGAGGGACTTTTCTAGAAATTACCTCATTATAGGGGCTAGAAACGGGTATTCCAGCTTCAGTAGAACCATAGCCACCAGTTATATATATGCCGAACCTCTTCACTGTCTCAACCCAGATATGTCTCGAGGAGTAAGCTAAAGCTACGATAGGACCATGTTCCTTTTCGAATTTTGTCTCGGGTTGCTTAAGAAGAATATCAAATATTGGACCGACGGCATGAAAATGAGTTATTCCATACTTTATTATATCCTCCCAAAATCTTGATGCATATAAACGCTCAACAAGAATCATCATGGAATTCGCTAACATTGAGGAAATTGTTGCAAGGTCAAGCGCCATTATGTGATAAAGAGGCAAGTAAACATAAACCTTACTTTGAGGAGTTATACCACCTGCATCTATCATTTCTAAGGCTGTATATATGAATTGGGCATTGGTTTCTACAACAACCTTAGAGAGCCCTGTAGTCCCTGATGTTAATATCATAGCCGAAGTATCGTATGGCTTAGGATTAACTTCATTTTTTATATCTGCTTTTGATTTTAAGAGATTATTAAAATTAACATGTTCTTTTTTACCTTTATAATCAATTCCATCGCCTATAGTTATTACATATTTTATTTTTGGCAATTTGCTCTCAACTTCAAAGTACACATTTAGTAACTTAGAATCAATTATCAAATATGTTGAATTAGATTGTGTTAAATTATAAACCAAAGGATCTTTCACAAACATCGTGTTAACGGTAACTGGTATACCACCGGCTTTAAGTATACCAAAATAGCCGATTATCCATTCTGGTGAATTTGAAGCAAAAATTGCAACCTTATCATTGTTCTTAATTCCCAGAGATTTAAGACCCGTTGCGAATGAAGAAGTTAGTTGATCTATCTGCAAGTAACTTAATGTTCTACCATCCTCGTAAATCATCCAAGTCTTTTCGCCGTTTTCTTTCGCTTTCTCTCGAATTAGGTGTACTATACTAGGATAGCGCTTTATTGCTTCCATATATATTTCAATAGGATAAAATCCCTGTTTCAATGTAGGATCTGGTGGAAACATATTTTTACTAGTAAGTATAAATTAGATTCATATTTAAACCTAATCCTAGTTCCCATCAGGCCCCTTCATCATCTGATGTATGTTGAGAGATAATATGGACAGGAGTACCTTAACAGCTAACCTCTCCTCGAAACTGCCCTCATAAACCTCACACCAAACTCATCCAACTGAGAAAACCTCGTCTCAATGATTATCCTCACCACAGATAAGAACCGATAATACATCCTCTCAATCTCGCTCTTTATCATATTAACCCTCTTTATAGCCACATACCACACCCACTAGCCCTCATAACCTCCGCAAACCCCTCATCAACATAACCCTTATCAAGAAGAAGAACACAACCCCTAAACCACTCACAAAAATCCTCCACCCTCTCCTTCACAATAGTTATATCATGCTTATTAGCTGGATCAACATAGATGAGGCTCAAATACCTCCCATCTGTACAACACATCATTTTGTATCCTACATAGAATCCCCTTTTAATGGATTAAACCCTACACGCTCCCTTCCTTAATCAGGTGTGAGCTCCCCCTTTTCTCATGCCTCCCAAGCCTGGAGAGTTTCTTTGTCTCTATTAGTTCGGAGTCCACGATTCTCGAACTTGAAGAGTCCTAAGCATTCGATTAGGAGTTTTTCGAATCTGTTGAGTCTCTCAACTACCTTGTTGTATCTTACTTTGGGGAAGAGTTTGAGGTCTTCTATTAGGACTCTGTATACTTTTTTGTATATTCCATCGAAGTGCTTGTGCGCCATTATGCCGAACGTTATGAGGTCGTAGAGGCTCATCTTCTCATGGTTTGCCTTTAAGGGGTAGTGTTTTTCTACGATGGGTGTTATAACGGATCTTATGAAGTTGATCTCCTCCTCCAAACATCTGCACCCACACATAAGAACTCAGACCAACACATAAGCTTTATCTGATAGTAACTAGGGTTTCCTAAGTAGATTGCACTAAAATCATAAGTTTTGATGCTACTTGCCACACTTAACTATGTCCAGGCTAGAATAAAAGAGAGGATAGTAATAATGAGAGACATAGTGTCGTTATTCAGTTGCAAACTTTATAATTATGGAGCTTAATATTACTTAGACATAATTTAAATCATAGGATAAAAAGCACACAATTTACTATTTCTTCAACAGTAGATTAAATAAAAAGTGTATCAAAAAGAAAACACACTCAAATCAAATTTTTCTATTAGAAAACCTTGATTTTCCTTAGTAATTTCTAAATGAATTATAAATTTTAGCAATAACGGCAGGAGAAATCTTATGCCCACAAAATCGATTAAACAAAATTATATATTCCTCAACAAACAGTTCAAATCTATCTTTCTCTAGATAAACATGTTGGTCTTTCATAAAGAGTTCATTCTGAGTCATACCTAAATGTTCTCCTGAAATTATTCCAAATAATAAGTGAGGATGTTCATATATCTCCTCTTCTAATTCACCAATAGCTTTTCTAATATCATGTGTTCTAAAAAATAAATTAGTATTTTTGATGAATACAATATTTGGATATTTTTGAGGAAGTTGTTTTTGTTCTTCTCTGATCGCTCTTTTTGTTCTTAATATTTCATTCACATCAAAAGGTGGGCCGATAAACTTTCCAACATGTAATCCCTTGTTTGATGCCCACTTTTCTAAAACTTCCTTATCTTTTTCCAGTGCTAATCCAATCTCAATTAGACCTTCAATAGAGTAGTTAAAAAACTATATATCTTCCCTTTTAGAGTAGAAGTATCACGCGTTTCAAAAAATTATTATAAATAATGGAAATCTGTAATATTGCAATAATGAACAATTTAATTATTTTCTATCTAATTTAAAAATTAAAATAATAAAATATAAGAATTTTTATAAAAATACTAACGTTAAGCTGATAGATAGCTATGAGGAATAAACACAGTTTCTGATATAAGTTTTAAAGTTTTTAATTAATAAGGAGAATTGATTTTATGGAAAGGTTCTTACGAGAAGTTGAGAAAAATTTCCCTAATTCTATCATAAGGGATATTGACAAGTATAAGAGAGATTGGACTCCATTACTTATCTTAAAAGAGTTTTTAGGTCAAGATTTGGGAAAACCTTTATCTGTTATCTCACCATCATCAATTAACGAACTAATTGAAATCATTAAATTAGCTTATGAAAATGATGTTTGCATAGTACCTTATGGTGGAGGGTCTAGTGTTGTTGGAGGAGCATATCATAATAATTGTGTTATAATAGAAATGTCCAAGTTAAATAGGATAATTGAATTCAATGAAAATGACCTTACAGTGACTGTTGAGGCAGGAATTAAGATAAGTGAGCTGGAAAGTTGGTTAAACAGCAAAGGATGCACCTTAGATTATCATCCGCAGTCATTTTACTTAGCTACTATAGGAGGTGCAATAGCTCATAAGGGTTCTGGATCTCATAGCTCAAGTAATATTGAGAATTTAATATTATGGATGGAAGTTCTACTCCCTAATGGAGAGATAGTCTCATTAGGCCCTAATAACGCTGTAA
>Ga0081474_123202_pt1 | contig 22538 bp, 28 predicted proteins | sample OneHunmetagenome_2_FD_70978 | JGI IMG/M metagenome (GOLD analysis project Ga0081474, IMG submission 70978) | Ferrous microbial mat communities from One Hundred Spring Plain, Yellowstone National Park, USA v2 (version 2) | ecosystem: Environmental > Aquatic > Non-marine Saline and Alkaline >... | reverse complement strand
AGGTGGTCTGTATATTTATCTCTTTTTTAGTATAAAAAGGTTTCTGTAAGGGGGGTATTCATCCCCCACCTCACGGAGGGGGACTTCCGCCCCCTTAACCCCCCAGAAAGTTAAATCCCCTACTCCAGCAGGGCCACGACTCTGGCCGGAGCACCATCTCCCTCCCTTACCTTTATGGGGAGACATAGGACTTGAAACGTTTTTCCCACCAACTGGGAAAGTGAGTCGGACAGGTTCTCTATTATTAACACCCCGTGGGAGAGCAATGTGACATGAGTCAATGGTTCCTTGAACCGAGGCATCTCCACGCTGGGTGAATCTATACCCACAACCTTGAATTTCCTCTTAACCAACTCCTCCGCAGCCTCAGGTTCTATGTAACCAAAACTCTGCATGGTCCAACCATGTCTCCAATTCCTGTTGGTCCCCGTATAGAAGAAAACCACTCCCCCAGACTCAGGGATATCACCCTTCCTCACCACCCCGTCAACCTTTACAGCGACCGCCCTCCCCGAATAGGACATGGGGTCCAGCTGATCTATGGAGGGGGCCCCCTTCACGAAGTGAGCTGGGGCGTCAACGTGGGTACCGCTGTGCGTGCCAAGGTGCACTTCCTTTATATTTACTCCATCCTTATCTAGGCTTTTGAATTGCCTCACTGAGGGTACGGGATCCCCCGGGTAGTAGGGCATTCCCTCCTCGACCATTAGACTGAGGTCTATTACTTTTGCCATGAGATAGTGTTGATTTCATAGGTAAAGAAACTCTCTGGCCCCGTCACTGAGATTGAGCCACTCATCCATAGGATTCCAGGAGCCTCTTTGCCATCCTATAATGAACTGCATCAACAAGTTTATCGTCGATCCTCAAGGCACCCCTCCCCTGTTTGGCGTGAGCCTCATACAACTCCACCACCTTCCTCGCCCACTCCAACTCATCCTTGCTGGGGGAGAAGACTTGATTGGCGACCTCCACCTGGGAGGGATGTATCACCTGTTTCCCCGAGTAACCTAGACCCTTGGCCCACCTGCACTCAGCCTCAAATCCTTCAACGTCCTTAAGGTCGAAGAAAACCCTATCCAGCGCCTCCACACCATATGCTCTTGCGGCCACAACCACGGCCGTCCTCACGTACTGATTAGCCAGCGTGGAGGCCTCTCCCCCCATGGACAAAGCCAGATCGGCTGAACCGAAGGACACGGCGAATACGCCCTCCTGTCTCACAAGATCCTCCACCTTCATCAGTCCTCGGGCCGTCTCAACCAAGGGCTCCACATCCTTCCCGGTGGTCCTGTAGAGGGAGAGAAGTCCATCCTCGGCCTCGGGGACAACGACGCATCCAACTTTATCCTGTTCCGACACCCACAACACATCCCTGTAGTAGTCCATGGTGTAGGTGGGGTTGACCCTAACGCACAACCTCCTTTTACCCCAGTCCAATTCCTCAAGAAGTGATCCCAAGAGCTTCCTCGCGTTCTCCTTGTCCTGTTGGGGCACCGCGTCCTCCAGGTCAAATACCACTGAATCCGCTTGAATCCCCACTGACTTCCTGACCATTTTCTCGTTGTTGCCTGGAACGTAAAGTTGGGACCTCATCCACCATTATTGACACTGGTAGGTAAAAGGCCTTCCTGGGATGACCTAGAAGTACTCATGTAAGACTGAGGTTTACCAGGGGGAGAACTCTACATAACTCCTCTTCCTAACTTAAGGGAAAGGTTCCATTGAACCCACGCCACGTGAAGATTTGTTCGAAAAGCACGAGATCCTCGTGGAAGGTGGAGACGCTCCTTCCGTCAGGGTGTGATGGTTGAGGGTGCTTGCACAAGCTACAAAATTTTCTCCTAACTGGAGGATATTTTACAGGAAGAGTATAGCTCCACTCTGAAGGAGAACGGCCTATCACAATTTGTAGCTTAATGTTGACACTATGGGATAGTTGACCCTCAAAGGGCCCGCTTGATTACGTCATCTTCTTTATGAGTTCGTAGAAGTTCTCATAGGGATGTATTGCGTGCACCTCAACGTCCACCGAATGTCCCATCTCCCTCACTATGGGTAGTCCCTCCAGAAGCTGATCTAGCTCCTCGTGGGATTCAACGTCAACCACAGCTATCACTTCCCTTCTGCCACTTACTTTGTAGAGGGCCTTGACCTTTCCCGCCTTAACTGCTGGTAGCGCAGCCTCTGCCTCCCTTCTCCATATGGTCATTAATCCCTTCTGGTCTAGAGAAGGGGGTTGACGTATCTTGAACCAAAGTAAGAACAACATAAACCAATATTGATCGTTAAAATATTTATTCTTTTTGGACTTCAATATTCTCCCAGCGTTCCCCTCCTTCTGGCCAGGTTGAAGCAGTACCTATAGACCGCCAACCCGAGAGGTATGAGAATGATGTCAAATATTCCCAGCACCTCCAAAATGGGGAGCACAGAATATGACGGAGCGCCTGCCAACATGGTCTCTCTGAGACCCTGTAGGGCCCACGTCAGTGGGATAGCGTAACTTACGTCCCTGACAACGGTTGGTAGGACGCTCACCGGAAATACGGTACTTGACATTAGCGAGGTGAACGTAGAGAAGAAGAAGGAAATTGGGTTGCCCGCCTTCACCACCACCGAAATTCCCCCAGATATCATTGCGAATCCAAGCGTCGAGATAATTAGCTCAAACACGATTAGTAGAGAAATCGGAAGATCCGTGATGGAATATTTGACCCCGAGCCCAGCCCCTGCTGCCAATATGACCACAGCGTTCACAGTGTTGAGCACAAACCCCCATAGGGCGGAGTAAAGGAGGAAGCCGGTCACATTGAGGGGAGAAAGTAGATAGTACTCTATTGTACCGTAAAGCTGCTCGTTCCTTATCCTTTGGCTCAGCGTGGTTATGACCGAGGAGACGTACCCTTGAAAGGCTAGCCCTATCACTATAAATGCGGTGTAGTTGGTCACACCTGTGGTTGAGACCAACCTCCTACCCAAGGAAGTGCCCACGAAGTAGTAAGTGAAGACGGGGAGAACCCAACTTAACACGTTCAACACCATCTGGGTCTTATAGCTGTACCATATCTTGAATCCCCTGAGGTAAAGGAAGGCGTAAAGTCTGGCCTTCACTGACGTCCCCAACCACCCCTCCTTCTGTTCTGATATGTCCTCACGTCCATCTTCCCCTCTCCCACAAGGGCAACGTAAACGTCCTCTAGAGAAGTGTCCACCCTCCTCTTCCACTCCACCTCTAAGCCATCAATCTCCTCCACGGGAGCCCTCAATATGAGGTTACCGTCCCTCTCCTCCACCACGTATCTAGCCATCCTCTGGGGGAGTGAGTCCCTGGGAACTGCGGCCTCGACAATTGCGTACTTTGACTTCAGGGACCTCGGGTCTCCCCTCTCCACTATTCTACCTTCCTTTATCAGATAAATGTTGGAGGCTATCTCCTCCACATCCTTCATATAGTGACTCGTGAAGAGGATCACCTTCTCCCTGCTCAACTCCCTAATGATCTCCCTCATCTTCCTGGCAGAAACTACGTCAACACCAAGGGTGGGCTCGTCCAAGAGAAGCACCAAGGGATCGTGAATGAGTGCCCTGGCCAGGGCCAACCTCCTCATCATGCCCAGACTATACTTCATGACCTGAACGTTTCCCCACTCCTCCAGTCCAACCATTGAGAGAAGTTCCCTGGCCCTGGATTTGGCCTCCGCAAGGGATAGATGGTAAAGGGAGGCGTAGAATATGAGGTTCTCCATCCCAGACAACCTGAAATAGAAAACCCTATCACTCACGGTCATGAGACCAAGGGATCTCCTCACCTCCTTCGGTTCCCTGGTAACGCTCAGTCCGTTGACTAGAACATCCCCCTCCGTAGGCTCAATCAGAGTCGCCACAATCTTCAGCAAGGTGGTCTTTCCAGCTCCGTTGGGACCTATCACCGCTGCCGCTGAGCTGTGGACGTTCATATTCACTTCCTTAAGCGCCCAGACTGACTTGCCTCCTGATCTGAACTCCTTGGAGAGGTTCATGACCTCAACAGAAGGTAAGTACCATCACCCCCACAGAAAACAGCGTGGGACATAATTGAGTGAAGGAGACTCCCTATTTATCCTTAATGGTGGAGGAAGTGCATAAAACACCATGCAATGAGACTGGATGATTCCATAGTGCCAGCACCTAGCCACGAAATTTTCTCCTACCTAACAGGAATGGGTCACAAACCAAATAACGTTATGCTCTCGAGGAGAACGTCCTAACCCTATGATTTGTTTGTCAATGTTGACACCTTGGATGATTCTACTCTCTAAGGCCTAGGGAAAAACTGTCCACATATTGAAAATTCATTTAACCTTGCTCCCCAATGGGATGACGTGAAGTCTTACGTCATATTGCTCATAGTTTTGGTCGTGGCAGCAGCGATTGGCTACATTTACCTCAACGATTCCCATGGCAGCTCAAACCTAAAGATCATTCAGGTCAACGGAATATCGGAGATAAACTCGGTTCAAGACATGGGGAATGGAAAACTCCTGTTGTCAGGGGCCTACCTTGATGGCAATCAAATAGTGGGTGTGGTGGGAACCTATTACCTATTCAACCACAGTTTCGTTCCCCTTCCCATCAATCTTACCGATGGTTCAGTATATGATGCGTCCTTTAATGGTACGACCTTTGGAATTGCCGGTGCTCAATACGTTAACACCACCCTTCAAGTGAGAATACTACTCTACTCAAATGGGAAGCTCTACAACCTCACTCCATTGATCTCAGATTTCTATCAGGTCGGACAGGCATACTTCGCCCAACCATACGAGAATGGCTGGCTCTTTGGAGGTACGTCTTTCACAATAGGCATAAATCAGAGAGGACTTCAATATCCTTTCCTTATCCTCTACAATGGAACAATTAAGGACCTGACACCAAACTTACCTCAACCCTTTAGGCCGTTGGGGGTGGCGGATACGTTGGACACACTTTCGGTGTCAGGCAACCAATTCCTAGTGGGTGGAGGGAACTTGAACGCGACTTTAGCTTCATATGACGGGCAATTCGAGAACCTATCCCTCGGTATACCTGGGGTAATACTGGCCTCCTCTCCCATTCCTGGAGGTTGGTTGGTGGGAGGCACGATCTTCGGAGACCAAGGTGGGAATCAATTGATCTACACCTACCTGGCCACGATTAACGCCTCGGGTGTGAGGCAAGTGAACCTAAGTTACCAACTTGGATTGGTGACCGCAGTTGCCTATGGAGGGGGAGAATACGCGGTGGCGTTGAGGGTTCCGTTCAATTCACCCACTTCAACACCTAGGGAGGGAGCGGTATTGTTAGTTGGCCACTCCCTTCATCTACTGAAGGAGGTGTACGAACAAGCCAACGCTTCAATAACGGATTTGGAAATATCCCATGGGGTGCTATACGCCTCGGGGTACTCCACCTTAAGTGGAAACAGGCAGGCCTTCCTACTGGTTTATAGTTAACTAATGAATCGTCATGAAAAAGCCTTAATGGTGGCTTACCTTGTCTTCTCCACAACAAATTGGAGGACTGAGATCCTTCCCTTCCTCACCTCGTTTAGACCTTCGTTTAGCAACTCAGGCACCTCTGATGGATCCTCAATTAGCCTAAAGTGCCCTCCGTAGGCCTTGACTGTGGCACCAATGTCGTATCTCCTAAGCTCCGCCCCTGGGAAGTTCCTTTTGGCCACGGCAACCCCCTCGGGCACCACCTCTTCCACCGCCTCCGCGGAGGCCAGCCATCCTCCGTTATCGAATATCACTACAAGTACCGGCCTCTGTTTGGCCACGTAGTAGAACGCCTCCGGCACTCCAAATATGAAGGAACCGTCCCCAACCACGGCTACGGATTCCCTCCCAGTAGCTAACGTGTAACCCAAGGCTGCACCAAGGGAATAGCCCAGATGTCCCACTGAGAGCCTTCCCAAGTAACTGCCGAAGCTATCGAATACACCGTATGCCGGATTGAGTGGATACTCGTTGAGCACTGTAAGACCCAGCCTGCCCACATGATAGGACAGATATCTGGGATGTATGGTCTTTCTTCTGGAGAGATCGTTGATCTCATCCTCCTTGGCCTTCCACTGCTCCCTCTTCATTTGGGATATCCTGGCTCTCCTCTCTTCATCTCCTTGAACGCTCAGGGAGTCCAGGAAAGAGGACAGGGAGCTCTGCACTGTCAAATCGCATGGGAAGCCGTAGTATGGTATCTCCATGTGTCCAGGTTGAACGTCAACCTTTATGACACGACCCCTCACCTTGACCTTCTTCGGTATCCAGGGTACCTCGTTCTCCAGCACCAACAACAGGTCCGCGGAAGAAATGTCGAACTTGTCCAAGGCCATTGGGCCTGACGAAGGATAGTTAACCACCTCACCAACGTAATTGAGGACAGGAATGGCCGCTCTCTCAGCGAAGTTTCTCAAGGAATTGAACCACTCCTCCCTCCTCCCCGCCCTCCAAGTTATTATAACTGGATTGGTGGCCTCGGAAATCATCTGTTGGGCCTTCTTTATGGCCGCGGGATCTGGTCCTGGCTCATAGGGTGACATCACGATCCTTCTATTCTCTGCTTCCTCCACAGTGACCTCCCTTGGAAAGTTCAGGTAGACCGGCCCTCTGGGTTCGCTGAGAGCCAGCTGAACCGCCCTGGTAACAGACGTAGACACCTGAGATGCCCTTCTTACCTCGAAGTCCCACTTCACCCACTGCCTCACGATCTGTCCCTGGTCTCTGGCCTCTTGAGTCCAATGTATTCTCAGGTTCCTGGCTGCCGGACCGTCCTCCTCCAGGTAAGGGGTTCTGCCAGCAATCACCACCAAGGGGATCCTTGAACCATAGGCATTCATTATGTTTCCAAGACCGTTCGCAGTTCCAGGGGTGGTATGAAGTGCCACCACGCCTAACTTTCCTCCAAAGGAATAGCCTATGGCTGCGGCAACCGCTGTGATCTCGTGAGGTACTTCAACGAACTCTGGCCCCACTCCCCTGGCCCTCTCCTCCACGAATTGAGCGTAGTCCGTACCAGAGACAATGAATATTCTATCCACCCCCAGTTCACTGAGGATCGAAAGCGCTATGGCAGCTCCAGAATCCATATATGGAGAGTAATTGGTGGAAAATAAAGGAGATCCAATAACCGTAACGACTTGCTCTGGTCCTTTAATTCTTTGGCTGATCATCGCAGCGTGTAGACGGTGTCGTTATCAGCGTATAAATCATAGGATTATGGCGTTCTCCTTGAGGGTACGGCGTCACTCATCCTTTATGAACCGTTCTAGTTAGGAAGAAAAAATCGTAGCTTAGTGTTCGCATTGTTGACAGACTGCCTACACCATTGTTTTAATTTACTTTACTCCTAGGGGGCTTGTCTCTATTGTTACAGAAGGCAATTGTCCACATATGCAGCAATAGTACAAAACGTGACACTCTTATTAACTTCTGGGGGTAGAAGTAACTTCTGGGGGTAGAAGGTGATCTTTGATCCTGTACCTAAGGAATCTAGAAAGGATTTCTTCGACAGGGAAGAGGAAATAGAGAAGATTAAATCCCTATCCTCACCCATAACCTTAGTTCTAGGACTTAGAAGGACAGGTAAGTCCTCAGTGATCCGTATAACGCTAAGTGAGCTTAACTTCCCTTATATCTATATAGATTTAAGAAAGTTTGAGGAAAAAGGCTACATGTCTTACAAGGACCTAATCCTGGAATTACAAAGCGAAATAAATAGATTGATTAAGAGGTTCCCGAATATGATGGACTTTATTAAACGAGTAGAAAAAGTTAAAATTATGGGAAATGAAGTTAAGTTGAAATGGGGGGGTGAGGATAGAGTTAGCGTTTCCTCTCTGCTGGAATTGCTGAACGATTGGGCCGACGATCGCGTAATACTGTGTATTGATGAAGCGCAAGAACTGTTGAACCTAAGGGGGGCTAACCTGCTACCTACGTTTGCTTATTTATTTGATAACCTAAGAAATATTAAAATAATATTGAGTGGCTCAAAAATGGGTTTACTATACAGGTATCTAGGCAAAGATGACCCTAAGTCCCCTCTCTATGGAAGGGCCATGAACGAGATTGAGTTGCACTCCTTTGATAGAGAGAAAAGTAAAGAATTTCTAAAATTAGGATTTAATGAGATAAATATTAATTTCAGTGAATATGATGTAGTTTACGAAAACCTCGGGGGAGTTCCAGGATGGCTCACATATTTTGGATATTATTATCGTGAAAAAAGAGATCTAAATAGGGCCCTATCTGAGACAATAGATACTGCAATTGGGTTAATAAGAGAAGAATTTAATAATTTCCTTAAAACCAGGATCACGGCAAAAGATAGATATGTTGCGGTAATGAAGGTGGTGACTACGTGTGCCAGCTGGAGTGAGGTAAAAAGAGCGTTAGAGGCGAGAGAAGGTATGGAAATCAGCGACTCCGAAATTTACAACTATCTAAATCAATTAATCAATTCGTCGTGGATAGTTAAGAAGGATAGAAGGTATTGCCCATCAGAGCCCCTAATAGGTAAAGCGTTCTGCTAAAATAGAGAGTGATCTGACTCCCTCTCCGCCTTAAAGGGTTCCATGCAGTTCATGGTTCCCACCATGGATTCGGTTCAGGTCCGTTAGGTGTGGCATGTCCACAGTATCGACACTTATTAGGATATTATTTCTCCCCCCAGAATATTATGTGACGACATGAATTAATGAGGATCGTGTTGAGTTAACGGTTCTCGATTTGTAGACCTCCGTTAATTTACCTAATCCGTGACGACAGTATGCGATCCCTGAATGCCCTCTCATCCCTACCCGCGAAGAACAGGACATAGGGCCCAAGAGTGTAGACACTCCAAAAAGGTTAATGGTTACTCACCGATTTCTAGGAGCAATCATGATAAATATAAAACCAGTATTAAATAATAAATAACGGAGCGTCAAATATTTAAGGGGTGAATCAAGAGGGTGGGGTCATGTCCTCTTCCGATAAAGGTGAAAACAAGCCCAAGGGGCTCAAAAAGGAGATAGGGCTAGGAGGATTGTTGATCATAGGACTATCCAGTGCCGTTGCTACGGCGATCTTCTTCAGCCAATACCAAATGACGGTGCTGGCAGGACCCGCCAGTTTCCTATCATGGATCTTGGGCATAGCGTTCTACTCCTTTATCGCCCTGACATATGTTGAATTGTCCCAAACCTACCCTGAGGCAGGAGAACCGAGTAGGTTCTCCATATATAGCCACGGTGCTGCCACCAACCTATTGAATGCCATGGCTGACCTTCTATGGTACATATTCATTCCACCCATAGAGGCTTTCGCCACCCTTGAGGGATTGGACTACTTCTTCCCCTCCCTCTTCAACTCCTCCGGCTATCCAACTATCCTGGGGGCCGTAATAGGGGTCATAATCATCATACTCTATATGCCGTTCAACTATTTTGGAGTGAAGACGTTCTCTAAGATAACGAACGGTTTCGGGACTGTGAAGTTTGGAATATACTTTATCTCTGTGCTCCTGTTCATGTTAGCGTTCACTGATCCTAGGAATTTCGTGGGATACAGGTTCCTCCCCTTCGGTTTCGCTGGAGTTTTCGCCGCCATGCCCTACGCAATGTTCGCCTTCGGAGGCGCCCGCCATGCCCTACGCAATGTTCGCCTTCGGAGGCGCAAGAGTTATCCCGGACTTCGCGGAGGAGGTGAAGAGGAGGAAATACATCGTATACGCTCTAATCTTGACGGTGGTCGGTGAGGGACTGCTCTATTTGCTATATGACTACGCTTTCATAACTGGACTGAATTGGAGTGTGTTGGGTGTGAAGTCCGGGGACTGGGCGGGACTGAAGATAGCGGGAAACCCATTCATCACTCTATCCTCCAACTATCATGCGGAGGTGGCCCTGGGAATACTTCTCTTCGCAGGTATAGTGGGTCCCTTCCTCACAGGTTACGTCTACATGGGATCAGGAAGCAGGGTTCTTTTCGCCACCGCCAGATCTGGACTGGTGAGCTCTAAGTTCGGTGAAGTGCATGAGAAGTATTCTATACCCTATTGGGCATTACTTGCCTTCGGTGTTGCTGGAGCAGTTGTAACATTTCTGTTCGCACCTGTGCCGAGCATATATGGACTCATCAACGATGCTACGGTGGCGGGGTACATAGGTTTCGCCACAAACCCAGTGGCCATGATGGTGCTTAGGAGACAAGGGGTCTCCAAGTACAGGTTGAAAGGAGGATCGGTTATAGCTCCCATAGCATTCGCGGTGGCCTCTCTTATAGTGTTCTGGAACGGCTGGCCCGCTGTGCCCTACTCAGTTCTGCTCATGGGTATTGCGTCCGTGATCTTCGGTGTGTTGTTCAAGGCAAGGGAAGGGCTGGTTGACTCAATTTGGTATATTGTCTACATAGGATTTCTAACAGCCATGGTATATGTGGGGAGCGATGGAGCCCTTAACATTATACCATACTATTGGGCAACGGCAATAGTTGCGGTGGTCTCAGTGGCATTATTCTACCCCATTGGCATACTGTCTGGGCTGAGGCAGAGGAACTATGAAGTACATGAGGCTGACGTCCCGAAGCAGAAACAGTGAACTTGCCATTATGATGGGACTTACCGCTTCATGGACTAGGTAGTGGGTGAAACTCCATAGGTCCATAAGAGCGCTCCGGCCCATAGCGTTTACATTCCCCTAACTAGCTATTGGGTTGGGGAGTTCTTCCTAAGAGTGCAGTATTATTCATCCCTTATGAACCATTCCCGTTGAACAGAAGAAAATTTCGTAGCTTAGTGTGAACACTATGGATACACTGATAGTGTGGGCACGGATTAGGTAAATTAACGGCCTATCTGTCGAGATCTGTTAACACGCCACAATCTGCATTAATTCATGGCTGTCGCATAACGTCCTAGGTATAGAGAGTAATTTATCCTAACAGGTGATGACACTATCGACACATTTATGACTTTCATCCAAAAAATTATATAATAAGTGTCGACACTATGGGCACACTCCCTCGCTTAGCTTAAGGTCTTATAAACACGATTTTTCATTAATTTTTCGTGAGGCTTTACACTCACCGGGATTTGAAGACGTTGATGGGAGGAGTTGAAATAACTGGCCATAAATTAATAACAAATCAAGGCAACTTCACCATATTCCTGTCGGAACAACCCCTACATGACCTGAAGACCATGACCGAAAAGTTGTATGACAATAAGTGGTCGTAATCTCAGGGATAATAGGGTCCGGCAAGAGCGTGATAGCCGCTCAGGCGCTCATGGGGTCGCCGCCCCCAACGATAGCCTCATAATAGATCCCGGCACCCGCATGATCGATGAAAACGATCTCGCGAAACTGGACAGGGGCGATAACTACGTGATATTTTACGACTACCACAACCTGGGTGCCCAGGACTTCAGGACCTACATTGACCTAGCCAGGGTAAGGATAGCCCTGAGCAACCCAATGTCCTGAACCGTATCGGTATACCTGGTATCGTCGTGGTCCCGTTCTTCTACCCTTTTTACTTCCACAATGCCGAGTTCATAACGATCGACGGTAAACCCATATTCGAGGACGTCCACTACGATGTCGTGAAGGTGTTGGGGAAAGAACCCTGTCAAGACTTGAACCGCCTGCCCGAGGAGTACAGGACTCCACTGTTCGCCAGGATACTGGCTGAGCACTCAGGTCAGGACTGTGAGGAACTGGTCAAGGAGCCGGGACGTCCCTTCTCGAGGTTGGCCTACAACACCTTCGTCCGTAATCCAGAGAGGACTTTGATGTCCCTCCTGTTCAATTACACCAAGTTCAAGGTGAGCCATGATGTCCTAGACGCCATAAACATGGACGTGATGCAGAAGGAAGCGAAGACGTCAGAGATCCTGGAAAGTTCCCTTTACGACCCCTTCCTGAGGTCAGCGTACTCCATCATACTCAGGAAGCTGCTGAAGAGGCTCACCGTCCCCTCCATCTATTACAAAGAGTGCGGAGGGGACCTCAAATGCACCGCGTTGATGATCCTGTCCAACGTTGAGCTGGGGAGGATCCGTGATGGGGTCGAGATCCCAGAGGACGTCGAAGTGCCCTGCGAGTCGAGGTTCTCCCACGTTGCGGGCATAAGGTTCAAAGCACTGGAGAGGTGTGTGAAGGAAGGGAAACAATTCGAGCTGTCGTTGCTATTGGACTTGCTGTCGGCCCCGGAAGGGGGAGCAGAGGACAGGGCTTGGGACTTACTCCCGCAGACCGGGTTCGCATACGACCTCGTCGTGGACCTCCTGTCCCACGAGGACGAGACTGTCAGGCTGAAGGCGTGGTTACGTAGTTACAGGTTCCTACCAGTGGACACGCTGAGAGAAAGGGCCAGGTACTTCGTCAGGCTACTGTTCTCCACATACATGAAGGTGTACGTGGCGTGGGAGTTTTTACCGACCCTCGCCAAGATGGGTGTGATACCCCGGGAGTACTTGGTTGAGTTGCTCATGTTGGAGCACGAATTTTATAGGACGTTGGCCTGGTCGGAGGTAGCAGGAAATGTGATGGGGGCTGAAGAGGTCAGGGACTACGTGGAATACCACCTGCCGCTCCTGAGGTTGCAGAGGGAGGATCACAGGTTGAAGATGTGGTCCCTGTTGCCTAAACTGATTAACCTATTACCCAAGGATGTGGTGAGGGATAACTTGAGTTATTTCGTGGAGCTCCTGAGGTCGGAAGACGAAGAGGTGAGGGAGGGAGCCTGGAAATTGATGCCTGCTCTGACTCAGGTGATCCCAATCATACTCGACTGAGCCACACAAGGGACCCCGCGGGACCCCATAGTGTCGACACTGACCTACAAATCCGGGAAGACGCCCTCATTAACGATCCTCGTAAACTTGCTCTGCATAGAGGCTATTAAACGAGAATGCTCAAGATGTCGAAAAGGCGACATGGACCAATTAACCCTGTCCTCTCCCCACACTTTTAGCTCGCAGGAGCGACTCACGGCAATGATAAGAAGATTAATTATTGTTAATCCTAAAGGACTGGGTACCCAAAGCTCAACATTTAGCTCGCCCTAGGAGACCACGGGTCCGCTTCACCCTTCAGGCCCTTGGGAAGTATAAAGATAAACTTTATTATATATAACCGAACCTTAATCATGACAACGAAGGTCCTCTTAAAGAATATGGACGAGAACCTTTACAGAATGCTAAAGGCCAAGGCTGCCATCTTAGGTATAAGTGTATCTGATGCCATAGGACAGGCGGTTTCCATGTGGCTCAACGTGACCAACAGCGTCTCAGATCAAAACTATGCGATCCTCAAAACTAACCCTGACGCTGAGAAGGCTTTCAATGAGGGAAGATACGTCCTAGCTTGTGACGGTAAATATATGGGGGTTTCCCTGACGAGAGGACCGCCCTAGAGAAGGCCAAGGAGTTCGAGAGGTGCATGATAAGCAGTAAGAATTACCCGAGGCCAAGCACGGGAGAGTGGGGATGGTCGTCGATTGCTTTAGGGTGAAAGAGAGACCTGAGCTTCCAGTTACGATCACGGATATCGTTAAGGATAAGTCAATCCAACTTAACGCCCTAATCGATACGGGATTTTCGGGCTTCTTACTATTACCTAACTCGGTGTACTTCAAGGTCAGCAGAGTGGAACTGGACGAGAGTTTTTGGAGGACATTCAACTCTGAACGGTATCGTGAGAACTAGGGTAGCTAAGGCCAGAGTTAAGAGGAAAAATAGAGTTGGAAAGCTTCGTGGAGAGTCCGATTCTAGGAAGGGACTTGACGCTAATAGGGAGGGAATTATTGAGGAAAATCAACGTGGAGATCAAGAAGTGGGAGGAGATATGCTTGGACGATCCCTAGCTAGTTCCTAACTGCCGATAGTGTAGACATTAAACTAAAAACCAAGGGTTAGGGCGTTCTCCTTGAGGTAGAGTTATTCATCCTTGGTGAATCATTCTAGTCCTTGGTGAATCATTCTAGTCCTTGGTGAATCATTCTAGCTTCGGAACAAAATTTCGTAGCCTTGCGATGATACTATGGTGGGTTTCTTCAATTTTTTTATCATAGAAGACGTGAAACTTACTTTTAATCTGGAGTTGGATTTTAAATTTAAGAAAAATCTGTGAGCTTAACCCCTAAGAAAATTGAACAATACCACAAAGCAGTATTGGTTAGAAGTTTTATTTTTGAGACGTCCTGTCTGAAAAGGTGTGGGAGTAGAGAGGTCGTTCAGCGACTCCATAGCCCTGTGGCTCGAGGACTCGTCCTTCAGGTTGAGGGGGAGACTCCAGGGCTACCCAACGGTCTTCACCACGATGATAAGCGTCCTCAGGGAGCTGGTCAGGGACCTGAACCTTACTCGTGGAGGACTTCCTGAGGTTCGAAGGCATCTAGGCGACGGAGCTGATGAAAATCTTCAAGTTACGTTAAAGTCCCGTAACTACTGTATGAAGTGCATGAAGCTCACGTCCCTAAGCGGAAGCAACAAGGTAGAAAGGTTGACGGAGATGAATTGTTTTTAGACGAAAGTCTAACTCTCTTCCATGAACCTTGCCCTGGAGATCTCAAACGTAGTCGGAATCATTGCCTTCGCCATAGCGGGTTCCATTAAGGCGGTTAACAAACAGATGGACCTCCTAGGTGCTCTAGTGATGGGGTTCTCATCGTCGTTGGCAGGAGGGATCGTTGCGGATCTTCTGTTAGGCATGTCGCCTCCCTCCAATCTAACCTACTTGCCGTATCCCGCGCTGGCCTTCTCTAGCAGCGTAGCAGGATTCGTCTTTAAGAAAAAAATAAGTAAAATAAGCAGACCCTTACTCTACGCTGATGCCATCGGACTAGGTGCCTTCGCAGCCTCCGGCTCATCCTTAGCATTCTCCATAAGACCGGAGCCTCTCTTGGTCATAATGGTGGGGACAATAACAGCCGTGGGAGGAGGAGTCGTGCGAGATATATTGGCCAACGAGGTTCCCATGATCATGGAGAGGGAGTTCTACGCATCGGCGGCACTGATAGGTTCTACAGCATATTTCCTACTTAGAGTGTTGTTGGGTTTAGGTGACCCTACTGCATCCACCGTCACATTTGCGTTGACGTTAACGCTCAGAGTATCTGCCATCCATTTGGGCTGGAAGCTCCCTAGACCTAAGGGATAGTGGCTCCCATAGAGGGAAGAGTTTTTGCCTTCCTGTAAATCACTGCGTTTGACCGCTTAATTGGGACCACCGCCCCCTCCTTAGTTAAGACGTCCAAATGATACCGTATGGTACAGTAGTTTAGCCCCATAATTTTACTCAGCTGGTAGGCTGAAATGGGGCCTTCCTCCATTATGGCCAAGATCTGGGCTCTGGTCTGACACTCCTGCCTTCTGACCAACTTCCTGCCCATGGCATGCAATTGTGGGGATCAAGCTTAAACCTGAGCAATAGGAAGGGGTGATCTAGGTTATGGAACAGACCCTTGAAGTGTCTCACCAACATCAAGACCACAATGGCAAGCATGAGTGATACCACAATGAAGTAGTAGACTCCGTGGAGGAAATAGGCCAGAAGCGAGATCGCACCGATGGGTATACCGAACCTATCCTGAGATCCTGCTCCCAGCGCTAGGGGAACCGAACCCAGTAGGAACAGGGGTGAAACCAAGGCAAGTATGAGGAGAGCCAGCAACATAATCAAAATCACGAGACTAAGTCCCCCACCCCTTTGTGACATCATAGGCTCAATATAAACGGGGGGAAATTATAAACTTTGTAAAAACTAAGGCCTCAATATAACTGGAGGGTTCCTCTTATGTTCGGATGACCTTATCATGGACTGAATCCTCAATACAAGCTCTTCATTGACTCCCAGAGTCCTAGCCACCTGGGAGGGGGACATCCCCTGATCCACCAAAAGGTATAGGACTGAGTCGGCCACCTCATAGCTCACCCCAAGCTCCCCCTCGGCGCTCTGGCCTTCCCACAGGGCAGGTGAACTTGGCTTTAGAGCTATTCCCTCCGGTAAACCTAGGTACCTGGCAAGGGACCTAACCTGGGTTTTATAGAGGGCCCCTATTGGAAGGAGATCCACCCCTCCATCTCCATACTTGGTGAAGTAACCCAGAAGTAGCTCACTCCTATCCCCCGTCCCCACAACCAGGTAGTTCAACTTGGATGCAAAGGCATAGAGCAGCGACATCCTCACTCTGGCCTTTAGGTTGCCCAGTATGACCCTGTCCTCAGTGCCCACCTTGGAGGCCAATAGATCAACTGCGTCATCTATTTCCACGTAAGAATACCTGTCCTCAGCCTTGAAACTCCTCACTAACTGAAGTGCGTCCTCGATGTCGCGTTTTGGGGTGCTCCTTGAGGGCATTATTAGGAAGTAAAAGTTATTGGTGGCCCTAGTCAGAAGTGCCGCCACCGTGGAGGAGTCAACTCCCCCACTCAATCCCACCACTCCTCCCTTCCTTCCTGAGGTCTCCATGTACTTCCTGAGCTGTTCGGTGAGGGATTTGGTTACCAGATTGAAATCCAGGCTTGGAAGTGTTCCACTCAGTAATTGGGACATAAGATTGATTTTGACTATCCGTTAAAAAACGCTCATTAAAAACAGCTAGATATTTATATTGTAGATCCACGTAAACACGATGAATTACGGGAAAGCCGCCGGGAGCATTATCCTGGCAGGGGTCTTTCAATTCCTCCTTTTTCTAACTTTGGCTGAGGAAATCTATCCCTCCTATAGCGTCAGCAGGAATTACATAAGTGACTTGGGCGTGGGACGCACTGCCCTCATATTCAACGGTTCAATAATTGTGTTGGGAGTGCTCCTTATCGCGTCGGGAATACTGCTCAGGTTAGCACTTAAAAGTACCGCACTATCAGTAATGTTGATCCTGTCTGGGGTCGGTTCTGCGGGAGTGGGTATTTTCCCCGAGACTACTGGAGCACCTCACACCATCTTCGCCTTCATAACTTTCCTGTTCGGGTCCCTGGCCGCAATTTATTGTGCTAGAGTTGTAAGGGGTCCCATGAGGGTGCTCAGCCCAATCGCTGGCGTCATATCTCTGATCTCACTGATAGCCTTCGCGACCCATCAATACTGGATCCTGGGACCTGGAGGGATGGAGAGGTTGATCGCTTACCCCGAACTGTGGTGGGGACTGGGATTGGGAGGATGGGTTTCAACGAAGGGCTGAAATCATTTGGGTTGAGACTTGATATCCCAATAGGCACGATCGAAGGCCTTGTTAACGATGTCAAGAAGGGAGTTGAGTTTTTCGAGGGCATCCATGTGTAGAACCACAGTGAACACATTTGCCGCGCCTGACTTGGTGGTGAAGTAAATTTCAGGTAGGGTAAGTTTCATGGAGTTCAGAGTATCCTCCAACATCGCCCTAGCTCTCTCCAACACCTTCTCTGCCGACACGTCAGCCTGAATGGTGAGTTGGTAGGTGTAGCTCAGCGAGTTAGTACCCTCCAGTTTGGTGAATGTGGAGTTACCTAGAAACGCCGAGTTCGGTAGTCTGACTACATTACCTGTGGTGGTGAGAACGTCAGTGAACAGGGTACCCACCTTCTGCACTCTGCCGACCACAGGGGGACCCCATATCCAGGACTGCACTATCACCGGATCCTCCGGGGAGAGCGTCTTGCTCAAGGAAACCAGGAATCCAGACAACAGGTTGCTCAGCAAGGTTTGGGCCGCGAGACCAACCGCAATACCAACCACCGCCCCGCCTATTGCGGCTCCGGTGAGGTTTATCCCCAGGGCGGAGAGGACGGCCATTATGAGGAGGGTGTAAAGTAAGACCTCCATGGCCAACTCCAACACGTGGGAGGCCGCCTTGGTGAGCCTCGGAGAGATTGTCTGCCTGAAAACGTATAGAATTATTCTCACTATGACGAATCCGACCAATCCCACCAATACTGCGTTGACGGCCTCCTGGATGAACACCGAATCCCTGGGCAGAAAACGAGATAGGATCACCTCAATGATGTAGGCAACCACAGCGGTCGCCAGGATGGCCAAGAAAACCTTGATCAGCTGGGATCTAGCACTGCTGCCTTGGGACGACATGAGTGAATTGAGATGGGATCGCTATTAAATCTTTGAACTCCACGTGGGCTTCCTCTTCTCCAGGAAGGCCTTCATCCCCTCCCTTCCGTCATCCGAGGCCAGAGAGACGTAGAAGTTCCTCCTCTCCACGTCAAGTCCCTGCTGAAGTGTAGTCTCCAAGGCCCTGTTTACGGCCTCCTTGGCGAGCTCTACGGCGAACGGAGATTTGGAGGCTATTTCCCCGGCCATCCTCAATGACTCGTCCATGAGCCAGGAGTCTGGAACCACTTGGCTCACCAGGCCCATTCTCTCCATCTCCCTGGCCGGCACCAATTTCCCCGTCAACACCAACTCCATTGCCTTGTACTTACCAATTGCCCTGGTGAGCCTCTGGGTTCCTCCAGCTCCTGGTATTATGCCCAGATTTATTTCAGGTTGTCCCATCATTGCGCTCTCCGCCGCTATTATTATGTCACAGGCCATGGCCAACTCCAGTCCCCCTCCGGCTGCCACACCGTTCACAGCCGCTATTATGGGCTTCCTGAAGGTTTTCATCCTCTCCCAAAGGGGCATGTGGCCCTTCCTCACCACGTCCTCCAGCCTCATGGAAGCCATCTCCTTAACGTCAGCGCCAGCTGAGAAGGCCCTTCCATTACCCGTTATTATGACGACCCTGACGTTGGAGTCGTCCTCCGCCCTGTTGAAGGAGGAGACGAGGTCCTCTACCATCTCCAAGTTTATTGCGTTAAGTCTCTCGGGTCTGTTCAACCTAAATATCCTGGCGCTTTCCACAGTTTCCTCAATCACTGTGTTCATTCACTCACCCCTGTAGACGGGCCTCCTTTTCTCCTGAAAGGCCCTCACTCCCTCATTAAAGTCCTTGGTCCGAGAGAGGGATGCCTGAAGGGCAGCTTCATACCTCAAGAACTGATCCATCTCACAGAACAGGGTGAGATTGAGCATTTTCTTGCTGGCCACGAATGCCCTGAAGGGCCCAGACGACACTTCCCTTGCCATATGGACGGCGGATTGAACGGGGTCCTCAACCACTTTGGCCAATCCCAGGGAGGCAGCGTCCTGAGCGGAAAGTTCACCGCCCAACAACAGAAGTTCATATGCCTTAGCTCCCACTAATTTGGGGAGTATGTAGGCCAGCCCTGTATCTGGCGCTAGACCTATCCTGTGGAAAGCTGTGACCAGCCTTGAGTCCTTGGACATGAACCTAATGTCACATGCCACGGCTATACTCATCCCCGCACCGGCGGCCACTCCATTTACTGCAGCCACATAGATCTTTTCGCTCCCCCTTATCTCCCTGAGGATGGGATGAAAGCTGTTGGTAAGCTCGTCCATCACGTCCACGGGGCCTGCGGTAAGGTCAGCTCCAGAGCAAAAGGCCTTGCCAGCTCCAGTGATCACAACGACCTTGATTGAAGCATCGGAGTTAAGGGTTCTTAAGGTCTTCAAGAGCTCTCCTCTAAGATCCGAATTTAGTGCATTGAGCCTCTCCGGTCTGTTCAGGGTGACCTTGGCCACTCCCTCTTTACTTTCCAAGAGGACAAGATCCATGGGTATAGACGGTAGTTCCTCCTAAAAGAATCTAAAGCTCCCTCAGGAATTGAAGGACAACCGACTTGACCCTTAATACGTTCTGCTCCAGCAACTTCCCTCCCAACTCAGGGTCCACCCTCAAGGTCCCCGTGGAGTCTGCGACCCCGTCCCTTGTTGCCTCCCTCACGTTCAAGGTGTCAAATATCCCCTCCCTATATCTGGAATCAATTGACGACATTGAGCTCAAGTCCACCAACCCTTCATCTATGACGTAGATCTCCGAGCTTTCTCCCACTCCAGCGTGAAGGTCCCCTCCGTAAGTGGAAAGGTTGACCACCCTGACTTTCGCATCAGAATGAGAAAAATTGAACTCCCTCTGCACCACCCTGAGGTATGGTTCATTCCCTCCATGGCCGTTAACCACGACCGTCCTCCTTATTCCTGAGGATAGGGAGGTCTCCAACACCTCCCTTACCATCCTCATGAACGTCTCCCCCGTCACACCTACGTAAGGAAAACCATCATGTTCCAGGGATACGCCGTAACATATGGGAGGAAAGAGGATTATCTCAGGCAGGGAGGCCTCCACTTCCTCGCCTACCCGTTGCGCTAGAATGCAGTCAGTTCCCATTGGTAGGTGCGGGCCGTGTTGTTCCATACTGCCCACTGGAAGGAGGGCCAACCCCTTCACTCGCTGTCTTGGGATGTGAGAGAGCCTCATCTCCTCCTCCTCTTGGCCACCACGCTCATGGCCTCATAGATCAGGTTGGCCGCCAACATGGACGTGAGCTCACTTACGTCATACGGTGGGGCCACCTCCACAACGTCGAACCCAATCAGGTCCAATTTCAGGGACCTTATTATCTCAAGGGCCTCGAAACTGGTCATCCCACCTACCTCAGGCGTGCCAGTGCCTGGAGCGAACGCTGGATCCACGCTGTCTATATCGAAGGAAATGTAGACCTTTCCCTGAAGGGAGTTAAGGGTCTCCACCACGCTTTGGTATTGATACTTCACCTTTCTCACGTCCAAGGAAGTTATCCCTAGGGAGGCACCGTCGTCCTTATCTTGATGAGAGTAAACGGAACCCCTTATTCCCACCTGAACTACCTTTCCCACCAATCCCTCCTCAATGGCCCTCTTGAGCCACGTGCCGTGGGTGTACTTCTTTCCCCAGTGACTGTCCCAGAAATCGTAGTGAGAATCGAAGTGGATCAGATTAACTCTCCCATGGGCCCGATGAGCGGACCTCAGGAGGGCCAAGGTGATAGAGTGGTCTCCCCCGGCCACGAAGGGAATTGTTACCCTAAATACCTGATCCATGAGAGTCTCAGTGGCCCTCAGGGTGTCTTCTGTGTAACCAGGTACAGTGTCCACGTCTCCCCCATCGCATGCGTTGAGTTCATCGAAAGGGTAGACCTCAAGGAAGGGATTGTAAGGTCTTAAAAGCCTTGAGCCGTCCCTTATCCCCAAAGGTCCGAACCTAGCTCCAGGTCTGTAGGTGGTGGCGTCATCGAAGGGTACTCCAACGAAAACTGCCCCCTCCGAAGGGTCGGAGCACCTTGGTAATCGGGCGAAAGTTGATATTTGGGAGAACCTCGGTGACTTCAGGGCATCTATCTGCCTCATGATTACTTTTACCAGGGGAAGTCTATAAAGGTGGCTCACTGACCCTTGATCTAGTGATCTCCTTTAGTTTGGTGAAGTTCTTGGGATCCCCAAGTACCACAATTATTTCCCCTCCGCTCACCTTGGTCTCCCTGGTGAAGTAGGGATTGAGTTTGCCATCCCTGACGATAAGTATGGGTATTATGCCCTCAGGGATCCTGGACAGGGGAGAACCATCCATCTCAGAGCCGGGCTCCACATTGAAGACGCCTATTGACATCTCCCCTATGCCCGAGGCGTCCAACATGTATCCTCCTATGTTCCCTGAAATTGCGGCCGAGGCCATTATCCTCCCAGCCATTCTTCTGATGGAAAACACCAAGTCAGCTCCAGCGGTCTCGAAGACGTCCCTCATTGTGTCCTCCTTTATTCCAACCACCACCCTGAGCGGTGGGTTAAGCCTCTGTATTCTGAGGGTGACCAGTAAACTCTCGTTGTCTTCATTCATCATCACCATGGCGCTCTTGGCCCTCTGGATTCCTGCGGCCTTTAGGTCCTCATCATGGGTCGGATCACCAATTATCACCCTATCTCTTCCCAACTTGGAAGCCAGGTCTTGATTGTTCGTAAGTACCACGTACTCCTCTCCAAGGCTCTCCAACTTCTTGGCAGCCTCCACTATCTCCATTGAGTTGCCCGCGATAACCACGTGCCCTCTCATGTGAGAACCCCTCCATCTTCCCCTAGCATCAACCCAGAGGTACCTCTTTGAAAGAACTGACACTATCCCGGTAAAAACGCTGGCGTAAGTTGCGACCGCCGTAGCCATTATGACTATTAGGTAGACCTTCTCAGAGGTGGGCATGGTGTTCAGGTTTGGAGAGTAAAGTCCTATTGTGGTGACCAGACTCACCCCAGCGTAAACTGCGGAGATCCAGTCAAGGTGCTGATAGTAGACGTAAACTGCACTTGAGAGATATACGATGACTGCCAAAATGATGAGTTGAGGGAGGACTCTGGACAGTATCGAATATGGGGCAGCCAAATTCTCCAACAACTTAAACAATAGCTTGTTCCAACGATTCACGAAGGTTTTAGGAATAGCTGACTTATAAGCAAATTTAGGGCCCACTAACTGACCTCCTCCCCGCCCTAAAGGGCGAGGGTTCCCCCGAGGTCTCAGGTGTTACACCCCTTTACGGGTGCTACTCCGTTATGCAGTACTAGGAAAGATGACGGCTTTTTCACTGTTGAAATTACGATACCAACAGCTTTCTTCAGGATGTTCAATGCACCGTTAAGATCTGAATGGAGTTTATGCCCCTTAGGA
>Ga0081474_140610_pt1 | contig 22681 bp, 21 predicted proteins | sample OneHunmetagenome_2_FD_70978 | JGI IMG/M metagenome (GOLD analysis project Ga0081474, IMG submission 70978) | Ferrous microbial mat communities from One Hundred Spring Plain, Yellowstone National Park, USA v2 (version 2) | ecosystem: Environmental > Aquatic > Non-marine Saline and Alkaline >... | reverse complement strand
TAAGCACTTCATGCAACGTGGTAATCAAATTTAAACCTTTAAGAAACAAAGGAAACAAATAAAAATTCCTATCAAAAGTAAAAGAAGCTGTTTGAAAATGAACCAAATCAAAATCAAAATTCTCATTCAAAACATTTATCAGCCTTGAAACAATGTAGCCTTTAAAAAATGAATTTCGAGGAATAAACCTAAACACCCTTATTCCATTAATCAATTCTTCCTCCCCATCCCCAAACGTAAGAACAAAAACATCACAGTATTTCTTTAAGTAACTGACCAACTCATAAGTGTAATCACCAACACCATCCTTCTCAGGAGGAAACCTTGTTAAGAACAGAACTTTCATTAGATAATAACAAGATCAGTATATATTAATGAATATCATAGATTTATTAGCATTTTATAGTAAATCATCATAAACTTAATATAGAAAACATTAAAAGTAAAACTCTGTAAAAGTTATATATTAATAAAATCTAATAATCTATATAATAAATTATCAATTTTTTCTTTATTAAAAAATGAATTCCTTACAAGTTTATAATAATTAACAGCTTCATTGTAGTTTACCATAATACTTTGAATTTTAAGCTTAATATCTTCAGGTTTATCTAGATCAACAAGATATTTATCGCCAATAATCTCACGTATACCGGCTAAATTTGAAGCCAATATCGGAATACCTATAGATAAGTATTCCGATAATTTAACACCTGTGATGTAAGACGTCGCTATACCTTTAGGCAAAACATGTATTGCCAAATCTGATGCACTTAAATATGAAAAGAGTCGCTTTCTTTCATAAGGACCCAAATATCTCATATCAATTTTGAATTTCGTTGCAAAATCCTTAAGGATTTTTATAAATTCTTGCCTCCATGATGCTCCAGCAATTAGAAGAACAATACGTTCTTTAATGTTGTCTTCCAATAAGGATAATCCATAAATGACCTTCAAAAGTCCAATGACTTGATAATCTCTTATAACGCCAGACCAAATAATTACAAAATCATTTTCTTTTATATTCAATGTGTTTCTTATATCCAGCCTGCTTTGAACATAGTCACCTATTTTAACTAATTCAGGTAACACATAGAATTCGTCAAAGGATTTTTTACTTATAGCAGCAAGATAATGCTTTCCAAACTTAGTCACTGTGAGAACTTTATCAGCTAACTTTACGCTTAATACCTCATTCAGAATTATCTTAATATGATCAAAGAAATTTATCTTTTTTCCTATCAAACCAAGCCTTACAGTTAAATCATTCATATCAATGATCAACTTTGTCTTCTTAAAGCGCTTTAATAAAAATAAAACAAATGATAAAGAAGTCAAAGAACCATGAACTATAATAATATCACATTTAAGCTTGAATGAAATTAAAACATAAATTATATATCGTGAAATAGGCAATCTAAATAATTTATCTAATAATGACAAAGCTCGAGGAATTAGAACTCTTACTCGAAACAAATTACTGTTTGCTTCTAAAATCTTTAAATCAATTTTAAATAAATTTTTAGTCTCCCAGCCTCCACATTCTAAAATTAAATACTTTTTGGATAAAGTCTCTAATAGAAAGTCAAGCCTATCCCATGAACCTCTTTCAAAACCCCAATTAGAAAAGTATATTATTTTATGTTTTCTTAACATACCACTAAGATTAGTTTTGGCTAAAATAATTACTTTAAATTTTTGCCTTAATATTTAACAGAAAAGAACACCTATACCAAATGCATCTTGATTTCTATCCTTAATTATTTCCAAATGTTCGTATTTCTCTTTAATTTCATTCCAAAATTTATAAACCTCACCTGCCCATGAACCTGTCTTAATCCCATATTTTGTATAATAATCAGGAATTATATCATGAAAAGCTATTATTCCGCCTTTTCTTACCAAAGGAGAATACATTTCAAAATCCTTCTTGACTCCTTCATAGCTATGATCATCGTCTATAAAAAGGAAATCGACTTTATTATCTCTCAATATTCCTTCAATTTTTCTCAACGTTTTAATACTATGCGAATCCCCTTGAATTAAAAATATTTTCTGCTTTTCCTTTTTAATATATTTGAATAAAATTCTTTTCTCGATAGATTGATATAGGTCAACTGAAATTAATATAGCTTCCTCATGCGCAACATTCGAAAACAAGAATAATGTATCACCTCTTGCTGTCCCGATTTCTAAAATTACTTTGGGTTTAACTTTATCCAAAATTAATAATAAATTCTTTATCTCTTCTCTTATTTGTAGAGGCCTAATAAAGTTCGAATTGAAAGTAATTTTCAAAATATTGTCAAGCTTCTTTGAGTTCCTTAAGTTTACTTTAATATGAATAATATCCTGTAAAACTAAAATAATTTGTAGAAATCTTTTTATCCAAACAGGCAATTTGGCGTAAAGTCTATTATTTAATATTATGCTAATCAGAGAAGTTGTCATGTTATTTCTTTATTTAGTATATATCGAAAGATAATGTTATATTGACTGTTAATCTCTTTCAGTATCTCTTATATGAACTTACCCGAAAAACTTTATGCTAAGAAACCTTATTGTAATTTCTCATTTCAATTAATGCCTTAAATGAATGAATGTGGACAAACGTATAATTTACATTTCAAAAGCTTACCTAAAGACTCAAATAATAAATCAAACATATCCCATAAATAATTCTTTTCATGAATAGATATTGTAAAAACAAAAAGTTAATTAAAAACCAACTCAAAATTTTATTTCTCTGCATATATTGTTCCATGATCTGATAAATGATAAATTCCATAATTGTGCTTAAATACTCTAAATTTGCTGAAACCTTTGCTTTTCAATTTGTTTATTATGTAGTCTACTTTTGGTCTATTGAAACCTGTGTATTCAATTTTCACTTTTTCAAAGTTTGAAATAGCATCGTCTTCTATAATGTAATATTCGCAACCTTTGCAATCAGCTTTCAACAAGTATGGATTGTTTAAATTGTTTTCTTCTAAAATCTTTCAAAGACTTACACTTTTAACCTTTAATGTTTTTCCTTTAGCTTGACTATATATGCTAAAACCTCCGTTTATGTTTCCTCCTATGGATATTTCGATTTCCTCATCTTTACCTACTGCTTCATTAAATATTTTAATTCTATCTTTTAAATGTGGATTTAATTCAATGTTTTTCTTCAACCAATAAAAATTGACAGGATGCGGCTCATAAGCATAGACAATTGCTCCAAAGTTTGCATAATATAATGCTGTATCTCCAACAAAAGCTCCAACATCAACAACTACTTTATCTTTCAAATCAAATCCTATGAAATGAATATCATGAATAAAGGTTTCGGAGAAAATAGTCAAATCTACTGAGTATAAATAAAAGCGCAATCCATTTAGTAAGATTATAATTTTATTCTGCCAATCAACGCGCCAGCAATATTTACAATTCTCTTTTGCATTCTTTAAAGGAACACTTTTATATAGCTCATATAAAACATAAGCTAACCATTTTGTTTCTCTATTAGCATCTATCATTAAACCGCTCCTAAATTTCAATTTTGCTTTATCTTTAATGCCTGCAAAATATAAAATTGCATCGCTAAAATTCTCAAACGTTCTAGCTATGTTTTCAATTTCTAAATAAAAAATAACCTTTCTTTTTAATAAATTATATAAAGAAAGAAGTTTTTTAAATTTTTTCATAAACTATATCAATTAACTTTTTATTTAGTTTTAAATAAGTATTTTTCAAATCAAATTCAGATGGTATTTTTGCTTTAAAAACTAATTTATTTTCTCTTATTAAATTAATTAAATTTTTTATCTTGTTAGAGATATTTTCTTCGTTATTAATATCGAATAAGAAATTTTCATCTTTTATATATTCTCTTACATTAGGCTGATCAACAGCCAATATAGGCATTCCGCTCATTATATATTCAGAAAACCTTATTGGGGTATTAAAACATGATCCTAGATTTTTTAAACTTAAAAAGAGAACTATATCCGAAGCCCTTAAGTAATGGTTCAGCATCTTCTTAGAATACGGTCCTAGATACTTTACTTTTAAGCCTACTTTATTTCCTTCTTCGATTGCCTTTGAGATAAACTCTTTTCTATGAGCAACGCCTATTATCACAAGCGAAAGATTTTTCTTAAACTCGCTTTCTAGGTGAGCAAACGATCTTATAAATTTTAGTATTGCTGAATAATTCCCTGCCCTAAAAACCCCGCTAGTCATGATTATAATCTCCTCATTATTCAGCCCTAGTTTTTCCCTTAATTCTTCTTTGTTTACATGGCTTCGAAATCTATTAGGGTTAACAAATTGAGGCAAAACAAATATTTTTGAATCTTTTATTCCATAAATCTTTAAAAAGTTCTTGGCAAAATTGTTTAGTACCAATATCAAATTGGAGAATCTTAAAAATCTTATAGTGACTTTATCATATATTTTGTTAATTATACTCCTCTTTACTTCTTCTTTGCCTCCAAATTCATCTAGATCTAAAACTACTTTAAAATTAAATAACTTATTTATTTTGAAAATAATGGTTAGAATATACAAAGGAATAACGTTAGAAAAGAAGATAATTGCAACAGGTCTAAATTTAGCAACTAAATATATTAAAAATGGAAAACGAAATAATTGATTGATTATAATTTTAGATTCTAACTTTTCAAATCTAAGAATAAATCTAACATAATTAACATGATTATCTTTTTTTATTACTATATTAAAAGCATGATTGTGAAGAAATCCTACATCATATACCTCGAAATCTTTAGCTAAACTATCGAATAATAAATCAAGCCTATCCCACCAACCTTTACTTGTTCCCCAAAAACTTATGTAGAACAATCTTCTCATGATCTTATTCCTTCTTTATGGCAATAACTACCTTACATAAATAAATTTTGTCAAATTCTACGTTTTTATCCTAAAACCTAACTTACTCTTGATCATTTTTATAATTATTTCTAAACTATTTTTAGTAAAATTAAACTCTTTAAGTGCTTTAATATTAAATTCCATTAATCCTGCTAGAATAGTAGTATGCAAATAATTAAGAGTATATGTTATACTTCTATCAAAAACATTACGACTTCTTTCTTTAAATTCATTGTTTATTTCTACCAAAGACAAATTGTTGTCAATTTTTTCATTCTTAATGATCTTTTCATATAAAGTGATCATTTTTTCAGTCATGTCTTTGGGATGGTACTCGGTGAATATCTTAACCTTTGCATTTAAGCCAAATTTTTCTCTTAAGATTGCATTCTTAGCTAGATATATTACTGCATCGACAAATCCTCTTCATTGAATTTGCTACGAAACCATCTTTGCCGTTATCAACTAATAAAGTCTGAGCATTAGTTCTATAAGGTGTGCCATTTATAACAACAGGTAATCCAGTAGCCATAGCTTCTGCTATAGCTATTCCAAATGTTTCACCTATTAATGAGTGATAAGCAAATAAATCTAAAGCATGTAAATATTCATACATTTGCTTACTTTCGTATAAAGTCCCTACATCTAAAAATATTCCTTTTTTGATTAATTCCCACATTCTTGATCTGAAATCATTAGTTAAACCGCCTATTGCTATAATTCTTACATTCTTTATTTTTCTGCAGATACTATACAAAATTTTAGCAAAGATAGGATTATTAGTTTTTCCTCTGTCAGGTCTAGATAAAAAGCCTATTAACAATTCACTATTAGGAGCAAGCTCTTGTTTTATTTTTGTGACATTCTTGTTTTTAGCTTCTTTTATTAAATCTAAATCTATATGACAAGGAATTACTGAGAAATTTTTAAGTAATTCGATTGGAAGATTTTTTCTGTTGAATAATTCATGAATTACAAAACTTGAAGGGCTTATATGATGAACGAAATAATTTGAAAGATGATTCCAGTAAGTTAAATAAATATATTCTACAATAGGAATCTTTTGTGATATTAAGATCTTCTTCGTAAGTGTAGCTGAAGTAACTGGTTTATTTATTTGAATTATATCTGGCGAATATTGTTTAATTTTGTTTACTAGCTCTTCTTCAGTATTTGCATATACGATGCCTTGATTTGGAAACTTTAATGCGTTAAAATCAGTGGTAAATAGCTTAATTTCGTTTTTAGGTGGAAGATATCTTTTGAAAATCTGAAATATCTTTAAAGGTGTCCAAATTATAGCGCCTGAAACTAAGGCTATTTTCATTTTACTGCTATTATGCTATTAGGAAAATGATATTAATTAAATAGATGAAAGAAATTATAAAAAAGGCAATGTTTACTGCAATAGTGCTTATTATTACCTTGATTATATCTCTTGGAATGTAAGGTAAAATCATGCTTATTTTTATTTCGCCTCTTTTTGATGATGGAAGAATTACAAACATTCTTTCAAAATCTTTTAGATTAGCTACACTTAATGATATTTAGTTAATAATAGAGCGAGAACTAAATTCTTCTTTTTATGCTTTCAATTACATAATTTGCCCTATGTTGCGGTGTATGATATTGTACCAAATGTCTTCTTCCATTCTCAGCGATCTTTAATAATTCTTCTTCATTACCTTCAAGAAAGTAGTATTCAAGAATATCTTCAAGTTCTTTAAGCGAGCCAAAGAATAAAGCGCTCTTCTTATGTTCAAAATTATTAGGAATTATCGTGTATTGATTTTGAGCGATCAGCGCAGCACCGCAGAGAGGAATTTCCCAATATCTGTATGTGTCATAACCAGTTGAAATTGGGGCTATAGAAGCTTTTGAAGATGAAAGTATTTGCAAATAATGATTAAAAGGTAAAGGATAATTTGATGTTTTGAAAGGATAACTTGTGAGAATTGGAATATTTGGTAATCGATAAACATTCTTTGCTCCTGAATAGGAAAGATGAACGAAAGATTTTGGTATTTTACTTACGATCTTAGCTATGCTTGTTCGAGAACTAAAACTATCATAATTACCTAAAACTCTAATTATTGAAGGCGGTGATACTCTAGATATTAAAGATACCGAATAAATTTTTTCTCTTTCTTTAATTTTAATTGAAGGAAAAAATGTATGAGGTAAGGGAATTATCTTATCACCTAATTCTTTTCTAACCTTAATTGTTTCTTCAATACTGAGCCATTTGAAATGAAAATGAAAGTTTTCATATCTTGAAAATAATCCTCGCGTAAAATGTTGGAATTTTCTCATATACTCAATTTTTATTAATTCCTTTTTAAAAAAATACCTAAATTTTCATTTTTATAATATCAAAAAAAGGATGATCAGAATCATCAATAAAGACCTTTATTGTAGAAAATTCCAACCAATATTTATATACTTTAATAAATGAAGGTTGATTAAGAGTAACATGATCTATTAGACTAGCATCTGCTTTATTTAAATAACTAAAAAATTTTTCTTTTAATTTCCTTAAATCACAAATTACAAAATCATCTTTTAGAAATTGTTTTAAGATTTTTATTATATTGGGATACATCCATTCATCAATACTTGTAATATAAAGAAACCACACTTTATATGATTAAATTACATTTATTATAAAATACAAATGGCTATATATCTTAATTCAAATAACTAACTTTTTAATCAATTAATCATAATTTTGCTTTATTTGATTTTAACCTCAACGAACATCTCACAGCCCATGTCAGGAAGATATTTACTCATGTTTTTAAATCCTACAATTATTTTCTTATCAATAATCTTTAATTTTAATAATCTTTCCATCTGTTCATTACTAAAGGGTTTAATAAAATATGTCCAATAATTTAAAATTGCAAATCCATTATAATCTAATAATTTAAATAATAATTGCTTATCAAATCTTGTATATCTATTAAACATTAAATCTGTTTTTGACGGTTCAAATATGCTTCTTATTATATTAGCTTCAAAGGCAAGCAATCTATGAAAAGAATTTGCATTTGGAACATTAATAATAACAATGGTATCCTTATTACACAATTTATGTATTATTTTCAATACTTTGGTTGGAGATGGTACTTCATGCAATAGGCTGCTAAGAATAATATAATCAAAAGACTTTAATTTAGCAAGCTCTTTATACGCTTGTTCTATCTTTTTCTCAATTATTATAATATTTTTGTTTATATTTTTAGCTAATGATTTTGCTATATGGGAAAATATCCTACTTGGTTCTACAATTACATATTTCTCGTAATTATTATAATATTTAAAGAGAGGCTCCATACCGCAACCTACTTCTAATACAGAATACGGTTTGTATTTTTCTAAAGATATTAAGATTTGCTCTCTACGTACTTCATCTAAAATGTTTTCAAATGAATATTTCTTTTTTCGTTCTTTAATATATAGCCTAGTATATTCTTCTATGTTAGGTTCTTTCATTTTACATCTACTTCATAAAAATCATGCACACACGCACGAGCGCCAAAACTTTCTTTGTAGAATATCAATGATTCATTTAGATATCTGCCTTCTTGCTCAGTAGATATTCCAAAATCAAAATACTTCATTTTTCCTGCATAATAATTTATAAGATATTCGAATAAAATGTCAAGAGCATTCATCTTTCTACCTATTGGGCTATTTGCAATATATTGTGCATGTGCTACGTTCATGTTTGACTCATACATGACAACCCCGGCTAGCATTATATCATCTTTGTATGCAGCAAATAATTTAATATGATTAGGAAATTTACTGTGTAAATATTTTATTTCTTCAATCGAATGAACAGGTTTTTTCTTATATTTGTTTAATAAATTTTCAGTAAGAATTTCCCAGTATTTTTCAAATTCATCAGTTTGTTTAACAACAATGCCATTATATTTAGCTTTTTTGATGCATCGATTTCTAGATTCATAAAAACCTATTTGATTAGGTAAGTATATTGTGGATGTCACATCACGTCTTATCAATCTTGCGTTAAATCTGAATAACACATATCTATCTTCTTCAGCTGGAATTAAGTGATAAATGTAAGGTACGCATTTATAAACTAGCTTAGAAATACCCTCTTCTTTGAGATAATTTAGCGCTTTCTCGAACATCCTATAGAATAAGCTTACCGTCATAGTAGTATCTGTGATAAAACCTCCGAACGTAAGACCAGCATGAGAAAACAATGTATTGCCACTTATATTCGCTGGTAGTAAGGAAACAAGTCTGCCTTTATTATAGATCATAAGGGAAAAGTCTTTGAATCTATCAGAATGATATTCCATGTAATCTCTATAGAAGAGAAATACCCCATTCTTAGATTTTTCAACAAAATTATCCCATTCTGCTTTTCTAGAGGGAGAGTATTTAACTATTTCTATGTTTCCTCCCATACTGCTACACCAAAGCCTGTTTCGCCATAATTATTCCCATTATAAAATAAAAGCTTTTTGCCGTTAGCATTTATAACACTTGCGAAACAAATCATTTCCGAATCCCAACCTTCTGTAGAGACATCTATGCCTACCTCAGAATCTTTTCTTATCCATCTGAAGCCATCAAAAGATTCTGCATAGCCTATCCTATAACCTTTGCTAATACTCCTTATAGAGTACCACATTTTATATAAATTTCCTTCCTTTATTATCCATGGTCTACCTAATCCATACTCATCTCCTCCAGAAGCTTTAAGGCATATCGATCCATATTTGTTCCATTTATAAGGGCTATTCGAAACTAAATGATATATATCATACGTAGGCACTTCTTTACCTTTGACTATTATCCATTTACTGCCTGCAACATACCACATTCTATACTTCCCATTATCGAGCATAACATAGGCTGCAGATCTAAAAAATAATTCTTTATTGTTTCTATCAAGGATAGGAACTTTAGAATAACGTTCGAAAGTTTCTCCTTCATCCTTACTTATTGCAAGACCTGTAAATAAATAGTAACGCACTCTAACTCCTCTTTGCCAACCCATGTAGTACATGAGAAGTTTTCTTTTATAAGATATAATTGAGATTGGAGAAACACCGCTATCATCAAACGTACCAGCTTCACCTATATCTAGTACTGGCTTCTCAGACACATATAATACTTTTAGCGGATTATCAATATCTAGGTCAACATAGCCTATTCTACCGACCTTATTATCGTCCCAAAATGCTACATAAACTCTTATGGACTTATCATTCAAAATTATAGGTGTTGGTATATATGCATGAGACTTAGCCCATTCATATTTTCCTTCAGGATGAAAAACTCGACCTAGCTTTCTCCACATGATTATTATTTAACTATTCCGAAGTATTCGTAACTGCTCTTAATAGGTCTTGCAGGATTGCCTACATAGACTTTTCCACTTTCTAGATTCTCTGTAACGACTGCTCCAGCTCCTACTACTACATCTTTACCGACCTCAATATTGTTAATTATTGTGGAATTCACCCCTAAAAAGCTATATTCGCCTATTTTACAAAATCCAGAAATTACTACATGAGATGATATAAAACAATTATCTTCTATGATCGAATGATGCCCTATATGATTGCCACTCCATATTATCACATTATTGCCTATTTTTACAAACGGTTGAATAACATTATTTTCGAATATAAAACAATTTTCACCTATCTCAACATTTCTCCAAACAAAAGCTTTCGGACTCACATACGATATTATATGAAAACCTTTATTTTTTGCTTCTTTATACAATCTTTCTCTTGTCCTATTTAATTTATTATACGCAATAGCCACAAATAAATCATATTTTTCAGGATCATAAAATTTTTCTAAATCTTCAAAAGGAATAATTGGTAGTCCAAATAATTCACTTTTGTTTATATATTCTCTCTCTGCAGAAAATGCAATAACCCTATATTTAAGATCATGAGTAAAATATTCGTAGGCTATTTCTGCAAAAGCACTAGTACCTACTATTATTAATTCCTTAGACTTGCCCTTTTTATTTAACATTTGAGTCAAATTAAAGCCAATTTAATATAAATTTATTCCTCTTTGACTAATAAAGCCTAATAACATAAAATTATGCAAAGTCAATATTAAGATTAATTTTATTACAGACCATAAGTTATAAAATTAATCACAACTTATTTAATACTCTTATATATATATATAACAGAAATAAAACTTTTAAGAGAATTATTCGACTTTTCTAAGAGGAGTTTTGTAATGTCAAATAGAAAGCTTATGTCGCAGGTTCTATTTCAGCTTAACCTTCTTACCTTGCTTTATTGCTCTCTCAGCAGCTTCCAGAATTTCTATAACACTTAATCCTTGATATCCGTCTGTTAAAGGTTTCTTTCTTAGTCTAACACATTCAACAAAATGTCTGGTCTGAACCAATAACGGTTCATCTTTGGGTATTCTAGGCATGAAAATTGTTCCTTTGTAATCGCTTTGATCTTTAATATTTATCAAATTACTTCTATAAATCATAATAGGCCAATCTTTATTCATATCATCAAATTTAATTAAATATCTAGATCCCTCGATCCATAAGCTTCTAATTTTTTCAGCAGAATACCAACTCGAAGTTACACTGAAATGCATATCTTCATATTCAAGATAAATATGTGCGTAATCATAAACTTGTTTATCTTTTTGCAAAAAAGAAGTTGCTGTAGCAGTCACATAGTTTGGTTTTTGTTTAAAGATATAGTCTAATATAGCTATATCATGAGTAGCCAAATCCCAAGTACAACTAGCATCATTCCTTATAGGACCCAATCCCATTCTTAAGGCCATTCCATAAAATATCTTCCCTGCCTTTTTATTGATGATCATTCTTCGCAGGTATCGAACAGCAGGATGGTAGCAATAAATATGGCCCACCATTAGAATGCGTTTATTCTCTTTTGCTATCTTAATCAGGTCCACTGCTTCACCGGATGCCATAGTTAAAGGTTTCTCCACCAAAACGTCTTTACCGCTTTCTAAAAATTTCCTTGCAATTTCGTAGTGAGTAGATGCCGGAGTAGATATAATTGCTGCATTGATTTCATTTTTTTGCGCCAATTCTTCATAGTCAGAGGTGAATTTAATACCTTGTGGTAATAACTTAGAACTTTCTTCAATTAAATCGCAGACATAGATAAGACTAGCACCATGAATTTCCCTTAGCACTCTCAGATAGTTCTTACCCCAATAGCCTAATCCAACCAAAGCTATATTTATCATTTCATACCGAATATTCCTTCGTAAAGTCTCTTGGAAAGCTTATAGAAATTATATTCTTCCGTTATTGCCTTTATAGCTTTGTTAGATAATTCTTGGTAGATTTCATTATCGCTTAAAAGTCTATATATAGCTTCTGCTATATTTTCTGGATCTTCCCAAACCTTAATAACCCAGGGCAAATCTTCGCCTGTGCTTCCTCTCTTTTTTATTACCCTTATACATGGGAGACCCAAAGCTGCATAGTCGAATTCTTTACCTCCACCTCCATAACTCTTTTTTAAGCTCAAACCAATCTTACATTTCGCTATATATTCTTTTAGCATATTATGAGAAACATGTCCAATAGTATCGATACAACTATTTAATTTAAAATTTTGGATCAATTTTTTGATTATTTCTTTATGTTCAGGCTTAATCCCTATAATTAGAATAGAAGTTTTGTAATTATATTTATTCTCTAATACATAAACAGCTTTGAATACATTTCTTATATCTTCGATATAGGATATTACATAACATAAGTCGTATACCTTTGGATTTATTCTATATTTGGTATCGGTCCACTCTACAAAAGCTCCATTAGGCAAATAAATGCATTTTGAAGTATTTATTCTATATTCATTAATTAAAAATTTAGCCGAGGAAAAAATTTTGTTTGATTTATTTATAAAAAATTTAAGCAATAATTTATTTATTAATTTATTTCTTGTGAAAAAATCCAGATAAGGATCCCTTACATCATTGAAGTTTGGTATTCTTCTTAATTTGCTTATAACATAGCCTAAAGCAAAATCAATTATATCACCTGCAATTATTGCATCGTATTTTGTGCTAAAAAGCAGATGGAAGGGTCTACGAGAGCTTATTGAATATTTTGCAATTGAAACCCTTTGGTAATTTGCTAATGCAAATGCCATCTTCTCGTACCTGCTTGGGATTGTTGATTTGGGTAATTGATTAATCAATAAGATCGTTTTATCTGTTTTTATAGCATACTTTTCTAATTGATCTATCTCATTAAAATCAAAAAGATTATCTTTGATTTTCTCATAAGTATTTTTAAAATCAGATAAATCGTTTTCGCTTTTAATAAAACAAGCAAGAGGAATAACTATTCTTTCCTTTATATTTTTTATTTTTTCAATAAATTCGTTAACTTCTTCTAGCATTCCAAAGCTTCCTTTAAAGTATCTAATTAGTATGTTATTCGGAGTAATGAAGGGTGTCAAAGGAAATTTTTTACATTTATCTTCGAATGATATTTTAATAAGTTTATCCTTTAATTGATAGCTATTTAATGTTAAATATTTATTTCTTAAAAAATCATTAGCATTAATATTAAATTTTATTACTCTCTTATTTATTTCAATGTTTTTAAATTTATCTGAAACTAATAAAGTTAATATAAATTTCGGCGTTTCATTGTTACTTAATCCATATTCTTCTTTTACAATATCCCTAACCTTAGTAATCATGAAAACAATATCTTCAGCATTCAAACCAATAATATTTCTTTTAATTTTTTTCAAACTATTTTCTAAGTACAGCGGATTATAAAATATAGGATCAAATGTAAAGTATTCGACTTTATCGACCAAATCTTTCAGATGAATTAATAATGAAAGTTTAAGATAATCTATCATAGTAAATAACTATTGTACTTCTCAGCGATTTGAGCCCAATCGAAAATTTTTGCTCTTTCTTTTGCTAACTTAGAGTATTTTTTACGTAACTCAATATCAGAAATTAATGGCTCTAAAGCATTTTTTAATTCTTCTGAACTAGCCCTAATTAGTATACCAGAATTAGTTAGTATTTCTGGAATTCCTCCTTCTCTTGTAGCTATTATAGCTTTACCTGTGGCCATAGCTTCTAAAATTGCAATGCCGAAAGGTTCATAAAGTGCTGGGTGAACAAATATATCTGCTTCAAATAATATGCTATTTAATAATTCTCTTGAAACATTTGAAATATTTATTATTTTATTTTTTATATTTAAAATATTGATAAGATTGATAATTTCTTTTTTGCTTTTTAGGTCTCCGCTACCGACAATTATTAAAGCCCAATCTTTTTCTTTAATTCCAGCTAATGCTTTTATTAGGATATGAATGCCTTTTCTTTTTGAGAATCCGCCCATGAACAATATTATATTTGAGAGCCCAAGCTTATCTTTTAGACCAATTTTTCTCACATCATTAAATTCTTTTAGATCTATTCCGTTATGAATTGTTATTACTTTATTAGATTGAATCTCGTAATAGTTTATTATTTCTTTCTTTACGTAATCAGAAACTGCTATTACAGCTTTGCTTTTCTTGAATATGTTCTTTTCATATTCTGAATTGATTAAATTAACTAATCCTGAATAACTTCTCTCTAAATTGAATAAGCCAATTTCAGTGCCATGACAAGTTATTGCTAAATTATCTCTTTCTTTTATCATATGAACTATAGGAGAAACATGAACATGCTGAACATCAATTAAATCTGGTTTAATCTTATGCTTTATTTCCTCAAATTTCTTATATGCTAACAAGTTGAAGATTGAAACTTGTGGTAAGGGAACAGGAGGTATTTTAAAAATATGTTTTGGAATTTGAACATAATAAGCATTGACTTCATTACTTACATATTCTCCTTGCTTTGTTATTACATGCACTTCATGACCTCTCTTTGCAAGTTCACGTGATAAATAATAAACTCTATTACCTACACCAGAATGCTGATTTGAGACATAGGATATGAAAAGAATTTTAGACATTATTTTGTAAAAAGTGCATTATGGTCTAAGAATTTTCTAAGTTTGAAATTCTCTTCTTTTAATATTTTATAAGCATTTGGAAAAGATTCGCTTTTTTCAATAATTACCATTTTTGTCCTTTTTAAGCAATTCCTTGCTCCTTCTAATACTAGATCTTCAGCTCCTTCAACGTCTATTTTTAATAAATCTATGCTTTCTTCATTTATTATTTCATCCAAAGGTTTCATTTCTACTTCAATAAAATAGTTTTGTTTACTTTTAACTGAGGGTGTTCCGTAAGCTCCTAGTTCATAATATAATTTTATTTTTCCATTTTTATTTCCTGCAGCTATGTTAAAGCTATTTATTTTAACATTATTCAGTTTTTCATTAATTTTCAATATTTTGTAATTTCTTAGTAAAGGTTCAATTGCATATATTTTACAATACTTTGCAGCTCTGATAGTGTAACCACCAATATTTGCTCCAACATCAACAAAAACTTTACAATTTCTGATTTGTTTCATAATAAAATTAAAAGATTTTGGTTCATTATATAAACCAGCATGTAGATAGTCTAGAAGATGACTTACATAAAACCTACTATTATCATAAAATTCAATAACGATAGATTTTTCCTGCATCAAATAACTTAAGATTTGATTTTCAATATTGAATCCGTAATGATAAAGAACAAAACTTAAAGTTTCAAAGTCTTTTTCTTTAAGCTTATTTTCTAAGTTCAAATACTTAAAATATGCGATTAAAGGTTTAACATTTCCTCTAATGACTGCGCCGATAGCTGGTCTGAACAATCTTATCTCTCTATAAATTTTGCTATTTCTTGTTAATAGGTTCATGATAGCATGTTAATTCTTTAAAGCAAATCCTACATTTGCTAAATCTATCCAAGGTGCTTTAACATCTTTGCAAAAATCTTTAAAAGCATTATTCAAATCCATATTATCTGAAATTAGCAACCCTCCCTTATTTAATTTTCTCCAAGCCAATTTATATTCGAACATCATATGCTCATAAGTATGTAAAGAATCATGGTAGAAAACATCTATGTTGCCAAGCTCTTCTAGAAGCTTAGGAAGCTTTTCTTCAACCTTTCCCAAAATAAGAGTCCAACGATCTCTTAATATTTTCGGAACTAGCCAACCAACCTCTTTATTTTGAGGCAACTTTGCTGTAGGATCCAAGTTAGGAAAGTCAATTGAAAAAAGATGACCTTTTTTATTCCTTTTTAAAGCAAGCAATAAACAAAATGAAGAAGCACCATTTGCTACTCCTGTTTCTACTATGGTATTAGGTTTTAAAGCACGGACGACTACATAAATTGAATCCAATGCAGCAGCCATGCCGGGAACATTTACTTTTATATGAGATATTTCCTTATAATAATCTTTTATTATTTGTTTATCTAAACCTAAAAATTTTGAAATAATATTTACTTTAGTACGGTTATATATACTATATTTAATATTTTGAAGCAAATACATGTATGCAGGCGTGAGATATCGTATATAATATTTATTCATAAATTTCTGAGACATGATTAATAAGATTCATATAAGTAATAGCTATTTCAATAAATATTCGAGACCTTTTAAGATTGCATTAATCTTTAAGTTAGGCTATTAAGAAGACCAATAGCTTTATTTTTAATTCTCTCAAGTTCTTTTAATCCAGTATATGCTGGAGGATTACCTTGAATATGATTTGCGATCGTAGGATTTGGCATCCATAAAGTGTATTTTCTTAAGCTAAGATAATATCTTAGAAATTTTAAAGCGCCAATTCTGTATCTGTAATAGGGGAGGTCTATCCTAAGGGGTCTTATATTCTTAGTTAATATTATAAATCTATACATGCCTCCTGTTTTGTAATATAGGTTTAAGAATTTATTTACTTCTAACAATATATTTTTCTTGGTCATGAAAGTGTTGGTAGTATAAGGAATTTGAATCTATTCAATTTTACTTTGAATAATTCTATTTTTTATGAACTTTTTCCAAGCTGTATTAATTATCCAAGGATGGAGATAAGGTGATATGAAATCTACGTTCTCATTACTAATGAATTCAAGCATTGGCTTAATACTTTGGAGATATAAATAATCATCCTCTTGAAACATTACTATCTCTGAATATTGCTGACTATTAAGATATTCAAGCTGAAGCTTAAAAGTTTGAACATTCATATCCCAACTACTTTCAATAATATTGCTTTCTAATTTTTTAATTTCTACGTTTTCAAACAACTCTTTGAAAACTTTCTCATAAATTTTAGGGCATCGATCCATTATTACGTATACTTTAGCTTTTAAACCTTCTATAGCTTCTTTGAACGATAACAAGCAAGCTGTTACCAATTCTAGCTTCTCATTAAAAATTTTAGGTAAACTAGGAGGCAAAAACGGTGAAACTCTATAAGCTATAGTTAGATCAAAATCAGACATTATATTGATAAGAATTTTCTGTACAATACGTAAGGATTAAAATTATTTTTTGCGTATTGGAAAGCATTAAAGCATTTTTCCTCCCACTTAGGGTCATTGACTGCTTCTTCTATTTTGTCTGCAAAATCTGTGATATTAGGATAATTAAGTATATCGATATATTCTCCTCTATTGATAACTTCCCTTTTTTCAATTTTAACTAAATAGCCAACTTTTTTGTTGTTTATCTCATTCATTGGAGGTGCATCTAATGTAATAACTGGTCTACCTAAACGAAGTGCTTCAAGTATGGGTAGCCCAAATCCCTCAATTAAACTAGGCACTACTACAATATCTGAGGAAAATATTAAGTTAATGATATCATTTCTACTAAGTGTTCCCGGTATAATTATTACATCTTTATTCTTAGAATTTGGTATGAATGTTTTATCACTTATCTTTATTACTACTCTTATCTTTGAATTTATATATTCCAACGTATTCAGATAATGCTGTATACCCTTATACAAGCTGTGAGATGTAAAGATTGATAGTAAAGTAAATTTTTTTCTTTTGTTTTTTCTTTCCTTAATTTTACTAATAACGACATTATCTGGTAAGTCTAAGTCAATAGGGTAAGCGTGAGGAATATGATAGATATTCTTGTAACCTATTTTGCGCATTATCTCGCAATGGAAATTAGAAGGATGCACAAATCTATAACCCATCTGGTGTGCAAGATGATGGTAATAAGAATATTTGTATATACCAGTAGAACCAATATAAATATATCTTCTGCTTCTTACATTAGAAAAATATAATGTTGCCCGAACATGAGATTTCATACCCCCTGCCATGAATATAATAGGATTACATATGCATTTTTTAAAAATATAAAATATCTTTTTTGGGTCATAATAGACTAGTTCAGCGTTTAATGCTTTTGATAAAGTTTCACTAACAATTTTATGTGAAAACCATGAAGGTACTAAAAGTATTATTTTCAACGCTTTTAAATAAGATTTTTGCGACTGAACTTCTATTTGTTATAATCCTTAATCTTATTTCGAGTGAATGTGCATGCTTTAGGTTTTTCAGATTTAGTAATAAAATGACACTTTTTACTTACTGAATATTATAACGATCTGAAAACCTGTTACAACATTTTTATCTAAGATAAACTATCAATTTAATTTTTCACATTAATAAATTTATTATTATATTTTTATTTTAAATTTTCTATTAATATTTTAAGTAATTTCCTTGATATGTTTTCCCATGAATACATATATACATCTATAAGTCTGTTAATATCATATTCTTTGTTTAATGATAATAGTATCTTATTAATTAGATCATTCTTAGGATAAGGATTAAATTCCTCATGCGGAATTTTTAATTGATCTAGACTATCAGCACATTCTGTATTTCGGGGACAAATTATAAACAATGAATTGACCAAATAGTCAAAAAATTTATAAGGAGATAAAAATAGGTTCCAAATGATCTCATTTGCTTCTGGTATTATTCCTATTTTTGCTTTTTTAATTAATTGAATGCATTCCTTATAAGGTAACCATTTTATAATTGTTATATTATTATTTAATGAATATTTTTCGATTCTACTTGTTATTTCTCCAATGATTAATATCTTAATCCCTTTATTAAATAACTGAGTTATATTATCTTCATTATAGTGTCTAAAAGATCCTATAAAAGCTACATCATAAGTTTTCTCTGGCATATTATTTTGTATTATAAGTCCACCATGGTGTAAGTAGTAAATTTTCTTTTTATGTAAGGGTAGGAGTAAATGCTTTATTAATCTATTTGAGGGTGAAATCACAATATCTGCATTAATATAGTTTGCATAAAAATAAGTATGAGCTCTTCGCTTGTGACGGTTTTCAACATATAAGAGGGAGTAGTCTATAATGTCGTAAATAATCTTAATTTTTAATAAACCTCTTAAAATTTTTAAGATAATTAAATGAGTAAAGGATAAAGGAGTCAAGTATATAAAGAATTTTGGTTTTATTTTTATTAACATCAGAAATAATATTATTGAGCTAACAATAGGGAAATAAAAAAGTCTCGTTGGTAAATAGATTATTTTTACTTTTGGTAAATGTTCTCCTAGATTGTTTTGCCATTCTTTTTCTAGCTTATTGACAGGATCTCTAATATTGTCATTTCTTGTATATACTATTATATCAATGCCGGGATATCTACTTAAATAATTAATTATCATGCTAGAACGAATACTTTCTCCATAAAAAGGACTTGTTATAAAATAAGGTAAATAATATAAAATTCTCATTTATTAAAATCTACATATAAAATTCTCTTATAAGCAATATACGCTTTAGATTTTGGACATATACATTTAATAAAGTTAATTATATCAATAACATTATTAACATCTTCGTGTATTTCGATAATAGCTTTCTTTATTCTATTTTCTTTTATTGATTTTATAGAACCTCTTAAAATTTCTAATTCTGCACCTTCAACATCAATTTTAAGCATCACATTATGTAAGTTTTTACCATATATTATGCTATCGATTGTTATACTTTTCAGAACAATTTCTTTGACCTTGATGTCCACATTAAAAATTTTTTCTATAAAAAATATATGATTTGCATAAATGCTAGAAGCTTGGTGTTTATCTGATCCAACAAAAAATTTAATTTCTTTTTCATCACTATAAACCAATGCATGCATAGGTTCGATTATTTTCTTAATGAAATCAGCTGAATCAGCTATATTCGCTAAAAGATAGTTGTATGTAACTGGATTAGATTCAATAGCAATAACCCTGCCAGTAGCCCCTACTAAACTTGCAGCTAATTTGGCGTATCCGCCTATATAGCTTCCTACATCTAAGACTATATCTCCTTTCTTTGGATAAAAATCAGGATAAACAAAATACTCAGATAGATTATGCCATAAATGTAGCAAATGGGATGTGCGAATGTGTAAATTCTTATTGGCTTTCCATTTAATTTCAGGCAAAATTTTTAGTATTTTTGTAGATAATCTGGTAGGCAGTGCAATTATAAAAACAATTGTTGCAATACCAAAACCTATAACTCTGTGAATTAATAGTAAACTTAAAATATGAATCATATGAAAAATATCTCTTAATATTTTTACTATCATAAAATATTCCTTATGCAAATATCCTAGTAATTATAAGTAATATTATTATGAGATATCTTTAATACAAAAGCTAAATTATGCGAAAGCGAAGTTTTTGATAAAGAAATAAGTTTGCCTAACAAAGAATAGTTATTCCTATAACCTTTTCAACCATTAAGCTGTGTTTTTCGAAGAAGTACTTCCATTCAGATAAATTGCCCAATCTAACATGTTTTAAATCAATCCTTGGATCTTTGTTATATTTTGTAGAAACTCCAGAATGGGTCCATGGAAATTTGCCCATCAAAAATAGCAATCTGTTAGTTGCAGAGTGCATGTTAGGAGTTGTTATGATTATTCTTCCATTGGGCTTAAGTATTCTTTTCATCTCTTCAATGAAGAAATCTGTGTCGAACACATGTTCTATGACTTATGAAGCTATTATCACATCATACCTTTCATTTTCAACAGGACAAGCTTCTTCCCCGGCTTTCCACTTATATATTTTTGTTAATCTTTTACTTGCTTTTTCTAAAGCCTTTTCTGATACATCAAAGCCTTCTACAATTTTTGCGCCATGCTTAAAATATTCTTGAGAGATTATTCCAGTGAAACAGCCTATATCTGCTACAACTTCCTTGTTTTTAATACTTTTAAAAATTTCTATTAAGATCCTTATTCTTGGTAATTGTTGTTTGTAATACCATTCTTCAGCTAGAGATATTTCATCAAAGGCTACTTATTTATTTCGCTTGGTGTGGTTTTCATTTAAGTATTGATGAAATAATGATAAACATGTATTTCTTCGACAGAAAGTTTTGTTATCGCAATAATTTTGTCATAATATCATAATAATCTGATTGCATCATACACTTGCTTAGCCCTTTGTTTAAAGGTATGATTATTTATCACCTTTTCATAACCTTTAGCTGCGATTTTCTCTCTTTCTTCTTCATTATCTAAATAATATTGAGCAAGCTCAATAACTTCCTTCTCATCATAAACCATAACTATATCTCTTTTATTCTCAAATAATCTTTCTAATTCGTTTGTATAATCGCTTAGCAAAAAGGTCTTACATGCAAGTGTTTCAAAAGTGCGATAATTTACAACATACGAGAATCTATGAACGTTTAAAGAAATCTTTGCATATGAATAAATCAAAGGTTGCAAATACCAAAATACAGGTTCGTGAATACTACATATATCTTTAAATTTTTCCCAACCAAAGCCAAATAGATGTACTTTCTTACCACATTCTTTTATTAAGGGTAATATCATTTTCGAGAACTTATTTTCTCTGTCATACAAGTTTCTTCCTATAAATACAAAATCTAATATCCCTTTTTTAGATAGCGGTTTGAAGATTTTGTCATCTACTGCAAATCTAAGTATCTCAGAACGAATACCTTTCTCTTTATGTATTTTAAATCCATACTCTGAAGCACAAAATACTAAATCGCTTTCTCTGGCAAAATCAAACCACACTTTGGAGAAATCTTCGTCACCGCTAAATAAAATTAATTTAACTTTACATTTCTTTATTGTTCTTATGATTGATTCAAAATATTTATGCGTAAAAATCATATCTATCTTATTCCTTAATATGAACTTCTCCAAATTTCTTTGTTCTAGTTTATAAGTTGTATTAATAAAAAATTTGTTGTAAAGTAATGGAGTTAATATTGATGTAGTATTCAAATTTATTTTACTGTTCCTATAATCTAAATAAACTTTTGAAAATGAGATACCATTATTATTAAGCCATGCTAATCTTCTATAGTCAGAAAAAGCTACATCTACACCAAAAGCCTTTAGTTCTCTCGCTAATGAAAAAAAGATCGGTATACTATAAGCATGCATGCTTGGAAAATCTTGAATAAATAAAATTTTTAAGAAGTCCTTCATCCTATTCAATGAATTGATTTCAATATTTCCAGAAATTTTTTCGAGACGACTTCCGTCAAAATATTATTCATAGCAAATTTTTTTGCGTTTAGTTTTAAATGAGAACGTAATTCTTGATCAGAAATTAATTCCTTTAGTTTATCATAATATTCTTTTTCTTTTTCGGCAAATAAACAAATGTTTTTATTCAGAAAGCCTACAATTCCTAAGAAGCGATTAGTAACAAAGGGAATTCCACATGCAAGGTATCTTAACATTTTCTGTGGTTGATCCATAAAATATTTATCATAATTAATAACGGATATAAA